>Ga0180215_1000085_pt1 | contig 143924 bp, 107 predicted proteins | sample eDN3rd37CBELigBY_FD_128871 | JGI IMG/M metagenome (GOLD analysis project Ga0180215, IMG submission 128871) | Enriched backyard soil microbial communities from Emeryville, California, USA - eDNA 3rd pass 37_C BE-Lig BY (version 2) (version 2) | ecosystem: Environmental > Terrestrial > Soil >... | reverse complement strand
GAGAGCCGACGCGCTGCAAAGCTCCGAGGCGATCGTCTTCATATAGCAAACCCTCCGATGGTCGTGACCCATCGGAGGGTTTGTTACTTCATCTCCCGGACCAAACTCCGGGATGACTCATGACGGCGGGGCGGACCGTCGATCCGGTCCGCCCCGCCGTCGAGCTTCCTTACGTCCTGAAGCGATCAGCCGTCGAACCGCCGGATCGCCAGGCAGACGTTGTGCCCACCGAAGCCGAACGAGTTGCTCAGCGCCAGGCGCACCGGCCGCTCGACCTTCCCTCCCGTGGCGTAGTCCAGGTCGCACTCGGGATCGGGCGTCGTGTAGTTGATCGTCGGCGGGATGACGCCGTCGCGGCAGGCGAGCGCCGAGATGACGGCCTCCAGCCCGCCCGCCGCGCCCAGCGTGTGCCCGGTCATCGACTTCGTGGAGCCGACGACGATCTTCCGCGCGCGGTCGCCCAGCGCGGTCCTGATCGCCATGGTCTCGTTGCGGTCGTTGGCCGGCGTGGACGTGCCGTGCGCGTTGACGTAGTCCACGTCCTCGGCGGTCGCGCCCGCGTCGCGGAGCGCGATGCGCATGGCGCGGACGGCACCCTCGCCTCCCTCGGCCGGAGAGGTGATGTGGTAGGCGTCGGCCGTCTGCCCGTACCCCGCCACCTCGGCGATGATGGTGGCGCCGCGGGCGCGGGCGTGCTCCAGCTCCTCCAGGACCAGGATCCCCGCGCCCTCGCCCAGGACGAAGCCGTCGCGGGTGGCGTCGAACGGACGGCTGGCCGTCTCGGGAGAGTCGTTCCGCTCGGAGAGCGCCTTCATGTTCCCGAAGCCCGCCACCGCCATGCGGCTCACCGCGGCCTCGGTTCCCCCGCAGATCATCACGTCCGCCTCGCCGTGGCGGATCGCCTGCATGGCGTTCCCCACCGCGTGCGCGCCGGAGGCGCACGCAGAGACGGTGCAGTAGTTCGGCCCCTTGGCCCCGAAGCGGATGGAGACCAGCCCCGCCGCGATGTCGGAGATGAACATGGGGACGAAGAAGGGAGACACCCGGCCGGGGCCCCGCTCCAGGAGCTTCTGCGTCTGCTCCTCGAAGGTGTCCATCCCGCCGATCCCGCTCCCGATGATCACGCCGACGCGCTCCGGATCCACGCCGCCGAGCCCGTCCTCCAGACCCGCCTCGCGGACCGCCTGCACGGACGCGGCGATGGCGAGCTGGGAGAAGCGGTCGGTGCGCTTCACCTCCTTGCGGTCGATGTACTCCCCCGGATCGAACCCCTTGACCTCGCACGCGAAGCGTACGGGGTAGTCGGAGGCGTCGAAGTGGGTGATGGGACCGGCGCCGCTGCGCCCTTCGAGGAGGGCCGCCCAGCTCGACTGGACGTCCAGCCCGACCGGGGAGACGAGCCCCGTCCCGGTGATCACGACACGGCGATTCATCAACCGCTCCAGGTATCGGTAAAAGCATTCTGCTGAACGGACGGGGTCCGTTCAGCAGTTGTTTATTTCAACGGGAACGCCGACCGGCGGGCGGGAAACGCAGACGCGCCCCGCCCGCCGGGAAGAGCCGCTTACGACTGGTTCTGCTGGATGTACGAGATGGCGTCGCCGACGGTCTGGAGCTTCTCCGCGTCCTCGTCCGGGATCTCCATCCCGAACTCCTCCTCGAAGGCCATCACCAGCTCGACCGTGTCGAGCGAGTCGGCGCCCAGGTCCTCGACGAAGGAGGCCTCCGGGGTGACCTTCTCGGCGTCCACGCCCAGCTCGTTGATGATGATGTCCTTGACCTTCTGCTCGATGTCGGCCATCGGTGTTCTCCTTGGATAGTTGCTGTGAAGCCTTCCTGTTCCGCCGGGGCGCACCCTCTCCCCGTGCGAACCCTGTCTACATCACCATTCCGCCGTCCACGACCAGGACCTGCCCGGTCATGTAGGCGGCGCCCGGCCCCGCCAGGAAGCGGACGACCGGGGCGATGTCTTCCGGCCGCCCCAGGCGGCCGAGCGCGATCTGCCCCGAAAGCGCCTCGCGGGCGGCCTCGGGAAGATCCGAGGTCATGTCGGTCTCGATATATCCCGGCGCGACCGCGTTGACAAGGACCCCGCGCGACGCGAGTTCCTTGGCGACCGACTTGGTGAGGCCGATCAGCCCCGCCTTGGACGCGGCGTAGTTCGCCTGCCCCTTGTTGCCGGTGATGCCCACCACGCTGCTCACGTTGACGATGCGGCCGGAGCGGCGCTTCATCATCCCGCGCGATGCGGCGCGAATGGTGTTGAAGGCCCCTCGCAGGTTGGTGTCCACCACGGCGTCCCAGTCCTCGTCCTTGATCCGCATGAGGACGTTGTCGCGGGTCACCCCTGCGTTGTTGACCAGGACGTCGAGGCTACCCATCTCCTCCTCGACCCGCTTCACCAGCGCGTTGACGGCCTCCGAGTCCGCCACGTCGACGGCGTAGCCGCGGTGTCCCTCGCCGGGTAGCCCCGCGGCGGCGGCCTGCGCCCGCGCCTCGTCCCGCGCCACGACGGCCACGCGCGCTCCCGCGGAGGCGAGTTCGGTCGCGACCGCAAGTCCGATTCCACGCGAGCCTCCCGTGACCAGCGCCACCTGCCCCTGTAGCTCCATCATCCCCCCTGCTGAAGGTAAGCCTCGATCGCGTCCGGAGTCCCGAGCGGGACGCCCCGCCCCTCCGCCGCGCGGTCGATCCGCTTGAGCATCCCGGTGAGCACCTTCCCCGGCCCGACTTCGAGGAAGCGGGTCACCCCGAGCTGGAGCATGGTCCGCACGGAATCCGTCCAGCGGACCGTGGAGGTGAGCTGCTGCACCAGGAGCAGCTTCGCCTCCGCCGGGTCGGTCACAGGCGAGGCGGTGACGTTGGAGATCACCGGGAAGGCGGGCGCACCGAATCCGACGCCGTCGAGGTGCGCCCGGAGCCCTTCCTCCGCGGGCGCCATCAGCGGCGAGTGGAAGGCGCCGGACACGTTGAGGCCCGTCACCTTCTTCGCTCCGGCGGAGACCAGGAGCGCGCTGGCGCGCTCGACCGCGTCCACGTCGCCGGAGACCACCACCTGCCCGGGAGAGTTGAAGTTGGCGGCCACCACCACGCTGTCGCCCGCGCTCGCCTCGTTGCACACCCCCACGACGACGTCGTCGTCGAGGCCGAGCACCGCGGCCATGGTCCCGGGGCGCGCCTGCCCGAACTCGTACATCAGCTCGCCGCGGAGACGCACGGTCCGCACGGCGTCCGCGAAGCCGAGGCTCCCGGCGGCCATGTACGCGCTGAACTCGCCGAGGGAGTGTCCCGCAGCCACCACGGGCTCCACGCCCGCCTTCTTCAGCACCCGCCACGCCGCGGCGCTGTGCACCAGGAGCGCGGGCTGCGCGTTCCGGGTGCGTGTCAGCTCGTCTTCCGGTCCCTCCCAGCACAGCCGGGAGAGCGAGAAGCCCAGGGCGTCGTCGGCCTCCTCGAATGCCTCGCGGGCCTCGGGATAACGCTCCGCCAGCTCCTTCCCCATCCCCACGGCCTGAGATCCCTGGCCGGGGAAGAGGAGCCCGATCCTCTCCTCCATGCTCACATCCGCACCACGTTGGCGGCCCACGTGAAGCCGGCGCCGAAGGCGACCATCAGCACCAGCGAACCATCCTGCACCCTGCCCTGCTCCCGCGCCTCGTCCAGCGCCACGGGGACCGAGGCGGAGCTCATGTTCCCGTAGCGGTCGACGTTGACGAACACCTTGTCCATGGGCATCCGGGCGTACTTCGCGGTCGCCTCGATGATGCGGATGTTCGCCTGGTGGGGAACGAGGAGGTCGATCTCGTCGGAGGTGACCCCGGCGCGCGCGAGCGCCTGCTCGGCGGCCTCGCACATGGAGCGCACGGCGGCCTTGAAGACCTCGGGGCCCGCCATCTTCACCAGGTGCGACTTCTCGTCGAGGACCGCGAGGTCGAAGGGGATCATGGCCCCGCCGCCCGGACGGTAGAGCAGCTCCGCGAGCGTGCCGTCGGACTTCATGAAGCTGGAGAGGATCCCCCGCTCGTCCTCGGCCGGACGGACCACCGCGGCGCCCGCCCCGTCGCCGAAGAGCACGCAGGTGGTGCGGTCTCCCCAGTTGACGATGGAACTCATCCGCTCGGTGGCGATCACCAGCACGGTCTCGGCCTGTCCGGCGGCGATGTGCGCCTCGGCGAGCGAGAGCCCGTAGAGGAAGCCCGAGCAGGCGGTCGCGAAGTCGTACGCGCCGGCGTTGGAGGCGCCGAGGAGCGCCTGGACGTCGCACGCGGTGGACGGAAGGAGGCGGTCCGGGGTGGCGGTGGAGACGAGGACCATGTCCACGTCCTTCGGATCGAGCCCGGCGCGCTCCAGCGCGATCCGGGCCGCCGCCGCGCCCATGTCCGCGGCCCCCATGCCGGGATCGGCGAGGCGGCGCTCACGGATCCCGGTGCGGGTGCGAATCCACTCGTCGGAGGTGTCGACCGTCTTCTCCAGCTCCGCGTTGGGAACCACGCGGGGCGGATTGAAGCGTCCGGTGGAGACCACCCGGGCGCGGGGAAAGCCGTTCTTCGCGATCATTGGTTCAGGGGTGCTTCCGTCCGGCGGGCGAGCTGGCGCTCGATGTGGGACACCATCTTCCGGTCCACCGCCTGGGCGGCCACGCGGATGGCGTTGCGGATCGCCCGAGGGGGGGAGCCCCCGTGGCAGATGATGGTGACGCCGTTCACGCCCAGGAGCGGCGCGCCACCGTACTCGGTGTAGTCAAGCGTGTGGAACATCCGCGTGAGGTCCAGCTCCACCCGGGCCTCCGTCATCTCGCGACGGAGCAGGCCGAGCATGAACCCGGCCACCGACTCGTAGAACTTGAGGAGGACGTTCCCCACGAAACCGTCGCACACCAGCACGTCGCACTTCCCGTGGATGACGTCGCGCCCCTCCACGTTCCCCACGAAGTTCAGCCCTTCCGCGACCGCGAGGAGGCGGTGCGCCTCCACCGCGCGCTCGTCGCCCTTCTCCGGCTCCTCGCCGATGTTGAGGAGGCCGATCCGGGGGACCTCGATCCCCATGAGGTCGCGCGCGTAGATGCTGCCGAGGTAGGCGAACTGCAGGAGGTGCTGGGGGCGGGTGTCGACGTTGGCGCCGCCGTCGATCATCAGGGTGTGGCCGGAGGCGGTCGGGAGGACCGTGCCCACGGCGGGGCGGTCGACTCCGGGGAGCACGCCCAGGATCATGACCGATCCCGCCATCGCCGCACCGGTGGAACCGGCGCTGATGAAGGCGTCCACCTCGCCCCGCTTGTGCAGGTTGAGGCCCACCACCATGGACGAGTTCTGCTTCCGCCGGATCGCGTGGGCCGGGGACTCGCCCATCTCGATCCGTCCGGGCGCGTGGACGACGTCGATGCGGTCGAGTGGCGCGTCCGCGTGGCGCGTCAGCTCCTCTTCGATCCGCGCTTCGTCGCCGACCAGGACGATCCGGAAGTCGCCCTCCAGCTCACGCAAAGCTCCGACCGCACCCTCGATCTCGACGGAGGGGGCACGGTCGGAGCCCATCGCGTCAAGCGCGATCCGCATCTGTTGGCGTTCCGCGCGTTAGAACTCTTCCACTTCGACGCGCTGCTCGTTGCGGTAGTAGCCGCAGTTCGGGCAGACGCGATGAGGGACGTGCGGGTCGCTGCACTGCGGGCACTTGCCGAAGGTCGGCATGGCGGCCTTGACGTGCGTGCGGCGCTTGCGCTGACGCTGCTTGGACTGGCGCTTCTTGGGTACGGCCATCGGAACCCCTCGGGTGGCTATGGGTCAGTCGAACTTGATCTTCTTCAGCGCGTCCCAGGGGGAGTCTTCCTCCTCGGGACCGCAGTCGCACGGCGCCACGTTCATGTCGGCGCCGCACCGCGGGCAGAGACCGCGGCACTCCTCCCGGCAAAGGACGTACTGCGGGACGCGCAGCAGCACCTGTTCGCGGAGGGCGTCCGTGAGGTCCAGCTCGTCGCCCCTGGCGGGGAGAGGGTACACCTCGCCCTCCGCCTCCTCCTCGTCTTCCCGGATCTGGTCGAAGAGGAAGTCCACCCGTTCGTCCAGATCCCGCTCCGTCTCCGCGAGGCAGCGACGGCATGGGACCCGGACACGTCCCTGGACGGTGCCCCGGAGGTACACGCCCTCACCGACGGACCGGGCGACGAGATCCACCCGCAGGGGATCCGCGAGCCGGACCTCCGTCCCCTCCCACATGGGGTGGTCCGGCGGGATCTCGGTCCGGACCCGTACTTCCTCGCGGGATACCGCGCTCAAGCTGAGTTTCAGCATAAACCGGAAAACTATGCGAAAACCCGCGCAGTGTCAAGGAAAGCATGCAGCCGAGCGGCCGGTCGAGCTTCACCCCACGGAGGCGTGTGTACAATCTGAGCCGGGTTCACCGGCAATTCGACCTCCCGCGGGGCGGTCCACTCAGCGGCCCCAGGGTCCGTCCCGGTCTCCGGAGCCGGGACGGCGAGTGCCGACCGTGCGGTGGAGCCACTGGAGCTGGTCCACGTACGCGCCAGCGGGCAGCGTGTGCCCCGCGTCGTACCACATCACCGTACCCGCCGCTCCGGCGGCCCCGTGGACCGCCTCCGCGTCCGCCACGGGGACGAGTTCGTCGAGTCGCCCGGACTGGAAGAGGATGGTGGCGGGCGCCGCCCTCCCGACGAAGCGCGACGGCTCGATGGGGCGCATCGCCGCGAGCCAGCGCTCCCGTTGGGCGGGGGGATAGCGGCCGAGGAGGCCTTCGTCGTCCGGGCCGGTGACGTGCGCGACCAGCCCCCCGTCGCCCACCATCAGCACGTACGTCTTCAGCCGCCGCTCCACCCCCGCGAAGAGGGCGCCCATCGCGCCGCCGTAGCTCCTCCCGACGTAGGCGAGGCGCGCGGGATCCACGTCGGGGCGGGCGAGGAGGAGATCCACCGCGCGCTGCAGGTCCACCACGAGCTGGACCTGCTCGGCGCTGTCGGCTTCGGTGAAGCGCGTCGTCGGCCCGTCTCGCCGCGCGAAGGGCGCGTCGAGCGCCAGCACCACGGCGCCTGCACGGGCCAGGTAGGCGCCGTGGGGGGCCATGCGCGCCGCGGTCCCGGGCATCCCGTGCTGCAGCACGATCCCGGCGAAGGGTCCCCTGCCCTGCGGGACGAAGAGGAGCCCGGTGGCCCGGCCGCCCCGGGGGCTCGCGAAGCTCACCGCGCGCGTCTCCACCCCGTCCCTCGTTCCCGCGGGGCCGAGAAGCACGTCGAGCGGCGCGGCGCGGTCGTAGGCGAAAAGCTCCAGCGGGAGCGGCCCGTCGGGGGCGGAGTCCTGCGCACAGGCGGCCGGCGCCCAGACGAGGGCGCCCGCGACCCCGGCGAGGAGGAGGGATGCGCGCACGGGAGCGCTCCGGGAGGAAGGGTCAGTCGCCGTCCGCGAGGAACATGGACAGCAGGTACGAGACCACCGAGATCACCACGGAGCCGAGAAGCGCGGCGACGAAGCCGTCCACGTAGAAGCCGTACCCCAGCCCCTGGGCGACGGCCTCCGTGAGGAGGAGCATCGCGGCGTTGATCACCAGCAGGAAGAGCCCCAGGGTGAGGGCGATCAGCCCGCACGCGAGGAAGCTCAGGAGCGGTCGGACCAGCGCGTTCACCAGCCCCAGGATCAGGGCGACGACCAGCAGGGTCTCGAAGCCGCCCTCGTACCGGATCCCGGGGACGACCCGGGTCGCGACCCACACTGCGGCGGCGCTGGCGAGCCAGCGGAGGAGGAGTTTCACGGTTCCGGGAGGTGGGAGGTGCGAAAAGGGGGACGCGGCACCCGGCCACGCCCCCCTTCCACGTCGTCGCGGACGCGGCTCAGCGGGCGCCCGGGAGGTCGTCGCCGAAGAAGAAGCGGATCTCGGTGGCGGCGTTCTCGTCGGAGTCGGAGCCGTGCACGGCGTTCCGGCCCTTGGACTCCGCGTACAGCTTGCGGATGGTACCCTCGGCGGCCTCCGCGGGATCCGTGGCGCCGATGGTCTCGCGGTACTTCGCGACCGCGTCGTCGGCCTCGAGCGCCATGGGGATCGCGGGGCCGGAGGTCATGAACTCCACCAGCTCGCCGTAGAAGGGGCGCTCGCGGTGCACGGCGTAGAACTCGCCGGCCTGCTCGGAGGTCAGGTGCACCATCTTCATGGCGACGATGCGGAAGCCGGCGCCCTCGAGGTGCGCGATGATCTTGCCGGCGTTGCCGGCCGCGACGGCGTCCGGCTTGATGATGGCTAGCGTGCGTGACATGGGTTTCGTCGGGTTGTTCGAGCTTCGTTCAGAGGGCCCGGAGGCCGAAGAGCTTGCGGAGGATGTCCCCGCGGGTGAGGAAGCCTGTGAGCCTCCCTTCATGGACCACGGGGAGGCGCTCCACGTCCTTGTTGACCATGACGGAGGCGACCTCGGCCAGCCCCTGGTCCTCGGAGATGCACATCACGGAGCGCGACATGATGTCGCGCACCCGGAGGTCGTCCGGGGACGCGGCGGGGCGCTCGGGGCCGTCGCCGGGGCGGAGGGGCGACGGCAGGAGGTGCCGGAGCAGGTCCCGGTCGGTCACCATCCCGAGGACCTCCAGGTCCTCGCCCACCACGGGTACGGCGCGGAGGCGGTAGGTGCCGGCGAGCCGGAGCAGCTCGCGGACGGTGGTGTCCGGGGTGACCCGGTGGACGTGCTGGGTCATCACGTCCCGCACCAGGAGCCGGGGCTGGATGGTGAGGTCGCGGATCTCCTGGATCGCCAGCACCTCTTCCGGAGAGCGGGCCGAGGAGAGCCGCTGGACGGCGTCCTCGTTCCGCAGCGCCCGCGCGAGCGCCGCCACCGTCTGGAGGTACAGGTCGTTGGCGGCGGGCGGCGCGAGGACCAGCACCACCACCTGCGCGGTCTCCCCCGGGTCGCGCGGACCCGCCTGGATCGGCCGGGGAGTGACCCCCAGCGCGACGACCAGGCGGGACACCGCGTCCGTCCGCAGGTGCGGGAGGAGGACGCGCTCGCCCACGTGAACCACCTCCCGCATGCGGTTCTCCGCGAGCAGCGCGTCGAGCCGCTCCGGGCGTTCGACGGCGCCGGTGTCGCGGAGCCGCTGGGCCAGGGCGGCGACCGCCGCGTGGACGGAGTCCGCTTCAAGCGGGGCGAGCACGTTCTCCGGCCGGAGGACTTCCGTCAGCCGGAGTTCGCGCCCGCCCTTCCCGGTTTCGCTCAGAGAGCCTCCCGGATGAGGTCCACGACGTCCACCGGCCGCTGCGCGACCCCGATCCCGTTCTCACGGAACGCGGTGATCTTCTCCTCGGCGGTCCCGGCGGAGCCGGAGATGATGGCCCCGGCGTGCCCCATGCGGCGCCCCGGAGGCGCGGTCTGGCCGGCGATGAAGCCGACGACCGGCTTGGTGACGTTCTCGCGGACGTAGGCGGCCGCTTCCTGCTCGTCGGTGCCGCCGATCTCGCCCAGCATGACGATGGCCTTGGTCTCCGGGTCCGCCTCGAACGCCGCGAGGCAGTCGATGAAGCTGGTCCCGTTGATGGGGTCGCCGCCGATGCCGACGCAGGTGGTGGTGCCGATCCCCGCGGCCTTCAGCTTGTACACCACCTCGTAGGTCAGCGTCCCCGACTTGGAGACGAGGCCGACGGGCCCGGGCTGGGTGATGTGGCCGGGGATGATCCCCACCTTGCTCTTGCCGGCGGAGAGGAGGCCGGGGCAGTTGGGCCCCAGCAGGCGCGCGCCCTTCTCCTGCACGTACGGGCGGACCCGGGTCATGTCGAGGACCGGGACGCCCTCGGTGATGCAGACGATGAACTCGATCCCCGCGTCGGCCGCCTCGAACATGGCGTCGGCCGCGAAGGCCGGGGGCACGTAGATGACGGAGGTGTTGGCGCCTGCCTCCTGCACCGCCTCGGCGACGGTGTTGAAGATGGGCACCGAGCCCTCGAACGTCTGCCCGCCCTTGCCGGGGGTGACGCCGGCCACCACCTGGGTGCCGTACTCGATCATCTGCTTCGCGTGGAACGAGCCGTCGCGGCCCGTGATCCCCTGGACGACGAGACGGGTGTCCTTGTCGATGAAGATGCTCACTGGGCCTCCCCCTTGGCCAAAGCGACGGCCCGCTGCACGGCCTCGTCCATGTCGGTCATCGCGCTGAACCCGGCGTCGGCCAGGATCTTCACGGCGATCTCCTCGTTGGTGCCGGTGAGCCGGATCACGATGGGTACGTTGATGTCGATCATCTTCGTGGCGGTCACGATCCCGTTCGCCACGTCGTCGGTCCGGGTGATGCCCCCGAAGATGTTGAACAGGATGGCCTTCACCGCGGAGTCGCTGGTGATGATCTTGAGCGCGTTCACCACCTTCTCGGGGTTGGACGAGCCGCCGATGTCCAGGAAGTTGGCGGGCTCGCCGCCGTAGTACTTCACCAGGTCCATCGTGGCCATCGCCAGCCCGGCGCCGTTGACGACGCACCCCACGTCGCCGTCGAGCTTGATGAAGGTAAGCCCCGCTTCCCGGGCCTGGACCTCGGCCGGCGCCTCGGACGACTCGTCGCGGAGCGCCTCGATCTCCGGCTTCCGGAACAGCTCGTTGTCGTCGATGTTGAACTTGGCGTCGATGGCGAGGACTTCGCCATCGGGCGTACTGATGAGCGGGTTGATCTCGGCCAGCGAGGCGCCCGCGTCGATGAACGCGGCGTAGAGCTGCTGGAGGATCTTCGCCGCGGCGCGCTGCTGCCTGGGATCCTGGTACAGGCGGGTCGCCATCAGGTACGCCTGGTGGGGAAGCAGCCCGTAGCGCGGGTCCACCGGCAGCTTGAAGATGGCTTCCGGGTTGGTGGCGGCGACTTCCTCGATGTCGATGCCGCCCTCGGACGAGACCATGAACACCGGCATCTTGCTGGCCCGGTCCACGATGATGCCCACGTAGGCCTCGGTGGCGATGTCGGCGGCGGGCGCCACGAGCACCTTCTCCACCGTCAGCCCCTTGATGTCCATCCCCAGGATGGCCCGGGCCTTCTCGCGGGCATCCTCCGGCGTCTTGCAGAACTTGACGCCGCCGGCCTTGCCGCGGCCCCCGGCGTGAACCTGGGCCTTGACCATGACCGGCCCGCCCAGCCGCCTGGCGATCTCCTCGGCCTGCTCGGGCGTGGTCGCCACCTCGCCCATGGGGACCGGGATCCCCTGCGCGGCGAGAAGCTCCTTCGCCTGGTATTCGTGGATGTTCATGCAACCGTTGGTTGTAGAATGAACGAACGGGCGAACGAAGGACCGGGGAGAGGACGGGGAGCGGTCCGGAGCCGGAGCCCCGGGAGTCCGATCCACGTCCTGTTTTCCCGGCTCTTCTATTCCCCTACGATCTCCGTCCCCGCCTCTCCCTCCACCGCCTCCCGGCCCTGGTCCAGGCGGGCGATGACGGCGCGCTTTCCTCCACGCCTGACGAAGTCGGCGGCGGCCTCCACCTTGGGGGCCATACTGCCGGAGCCCAGCTCGCCGCTACGGAGGAGCGCGTCGGCCGTTTCGAGCGTGAGCCGACGGATCGCGCGCTGCTCCGGGGCGCCGTAGTCGAGGTAAACGCACTCGACGTCGGTGAGGATCACCAGGACCTCGGCGCCTATGTCGTGGCCCAGGATCGCTGCGGCGCGGTCCTTGTCGACCACCGCGTCGATCCCTTCAAGCCCCAACTTCGGGTGCCGGTACACGGGGCATCCCCCGCCGCCCGCGGCGATCACCAGGTGCCCTTCCTCCACCAGGGAGCGGATCATGGCACACTCCACGATCTCCACCGGCCGCGGCGACGGCACCACGCGGCGCCATCCCCCGCGGGTCTTCACCACGTCGCCGCCCAGCTCCGCGGCGAGCGCTCGGGCGGTGGCCTCGTCCATCGTGCTCCCGATGGGCTTCGTGGGCCGTCTCAGCTCGGGGTCCGCCGGGTCCACCCGCGTCTGGGTGACGAGCGTCACCACCTGGCGGTCGACGCCGGCCTTCCGCAGCGCGTTCTGCAGCGACTGCTGGATCATGTACCCCACCCACCCCTCGGTCCCGGCGACCAGAACGCCCAGGGGGAGGGGCGGCACGAGGTGCCGCGACTGCTCGTTGCGGATCAGCTCGTTCCCCACCTGGGGCCCGTTCCCGTGGACGATCGCGATCCGCCACCCTTCCCGCGCCAGCTCCACCACCTCGCCCAGGCTCTCCCGGGTGTGGCGGAACTGCTCGGTGATGGTCCCTTCCTCCCCGGGCGGGGCAAGGGCGTTGCCGCCCAGCGCCACCACGATGGTCCTTGCGGTCACAGGGGTTCCCCTTCGGCGGGCGACATGATAAGCCGGGGGTTCCCCCTCGGCAAGTTCGCTTCCCTGCTCGCGCTGTGGCGGGTCCGGCCGTGCCCGGCGCGGTAGTGAGCGGGGCGACGGCTCCCGCCGCCGCCCCGCTCCGCCCGCTCAGTGGGTCGAGGTCCCCCCCGTGGTCCGCACCCCCTCCGCCTCCAGCCAGCCTTCCATCTCGGTGCGGATCTCCGCCAGGCGCTCGGGGGTGCGCGCCTCGTAGCGCGCCACCAGCACGGGCTCGGTGTTGGAGGCGCGGATCAGCCCCCAGCCGTCGCCGAAGAGAACGCGGGCGCCGTCCACGTCGATCACGTCGTGCCCCTGCCGGAAGTGCTCCGTGGCGCGGGCGACGATGTCGAACTTGGTCTCCTCGGTCGCGGGGTAGCGCAGCTCCGGGGTGGAGACGAAGTGCGGGAACTCCGCGATCCACTCCGAGAGCGGGCGTCCCTGGCGCACCACGGCGTCGATGAGAAGGCAGGCGCCGTAGAGGGCGTCGTCGTAGCCGTAGTAGTCGTCCCCGAACATGATGTGCCCCGACAGCTCGCCGGAGAGGAGCGACTTCTCCTCCTTCATCCGCTTCTTGATGAGCGAGTGCCCGGTCGCGTTCATCAGGGGGATGCCGCCGGCCTGCTCCAGCACCTCGGGGAGCACCTGGGAGCACTTCACGTCGAAGACCACCTTCTGGCCGGGTCCGCGCCGGGAGATCAGGTCCAGCCCGTAGAGGAGGAGGAGGGTGTCTCCGCGGACGATCTCGCCCCGGTCGTCGATGGCGCCGATCCGGTCGGCGTCGCCGTCGAAGGCCACGCCTAGGTCGGCGCCGGTCTCCTTCACCTTCGCGATGAGGTCCACCAGGTTCTTGTCCACCACCGGGTCGGGGTGGTGGTTGGGGAAGCTGGGGTCGGAGTCGCAGTAGAGGGGGACCACCTCCACGTTCTCGCCCAGGGCGCGGAGCAGGTCCACGGCCACGATGGATCCGGTGCCGTTGCCGCAGTCCGCGACCACCTTGACGTGGCGGTCGATGCGGAACTTGCCCGACACGTAGCGGACGTACTCCTCCAGGACGTCGCGCTCCTCGACGGATCCCTCGCCGTTGGCGAAGTCGCCGGTCTCGATGGAGGTGCGGATCTCCTGGATGGCGCCTCCGTACAGCGAGCCGCCCTCCAGCGTCATCTTGAACCCGTTGTACTGCGGCGGGTTGTGGGACCCGGTCACCTGCAGGCCGCCGTCCAGCCCGAGGTGGAAGACGGCGAAGGAGTGGACCGGGGTGGGGACCAGCCCGACGTCCACCACGTTCGCGCCGCCGGCGACCATCCCGCGGCGGACGCCGGCGGCCAGCGACTCGGAGGAGACGCGGTTGTCCCGGCCCAGCGCGAGGGTGGGGTTCTCCCTGCCCAGGCGGCGCCGCGCCAGGGTGGCGAACGCGCGGCCGATCGCCTCGGCCACCTCGGGGGTCAGGTCCGGCCCGACGACGCCGCGGATGTCGTACTGCCGGAAGATGTGCGGATTGGGCTTGGACATGGCTGAAACGGAACCCCTTTTGTACGTCGGAATGACGATTCGCGCGGGCCGCGGCGTGCGGCCCGCGCCCGGTCGCTTATCCCTGCGCGCCCACGGCGGCGACGCACTCGATCTCCACCCGTGCGTCGCGCGGGAGCCGCGCGGCCTGCACGGTGGAGCGGGCGGGCGCGTGATCGCCGAACCAGCGGCCGTACACCTCGTTCATCGCCCCGAAGTCGTTCATGTCCGCCAGGAACACGGTGGTCTTCAGCACGGTCCCGAGGGAGGCGCCCGCGGCTTCCAGCACGGCGGACAGGTTCTTCATGACGCGATCGGTCTGCGCGGCGACGTCGCCCTCCACCATCTGCATGCTGGCGGGGTCCAGGGGGATCTGCCCGGCGGTGTAGACGAGCCCGCCGTAAACGATCGCCTGGCTGTACGGGCCGATGGCGGCAGGGGCTTCGCCGGTCTGGACCTTCTCGGGAGCGGCCATGTATCTCCTCGTATGGGTTGGTGTCAGTCGCCCGCCGGGACGGCGGGGAGCGTGCCGTGCGCCGCCACGGCCGCACGGACCTCGTCGGGGGTGACGACGGCGACGCCGTGCTTCCCCACCTCGATCCCCGCCGCGTAGTTCGCGAGGATCGCGGCCTCCTCCACGTCGGCGCCGGCCGCGAGCGCGACCGCCAGGAACGCGGTTACGGTGTCCCCCGCCCCGGAGACGTCGTAGACCTCCCGCGCGACGGTGGGAATGCGCAGGGAGCCGCCGGAGTCGCCGCGGAGGACCATCCCTTCCTCGCCGAGGGTGAGGAGGAGGTGCCGGGCGCCGGTTCGCGCGCGGGCCGCCTCCAGCCAGGCGTCGTCGTGGGGGCGGATCGTCTCGCCCATGGCGGCGCCCAGCTCCACGGCGTTGGGCTTGAAGACGGTGGCGCCGTGGTATTCCCAGAAGTGGCGGAACTTGGGGTCGATCACGCTGGGGATCCCCGCGCGCTCCGCGGCTTCCAGCGCGGCGCGGATCACGGCGGGAACCAGCACTCCCTTGTTGTAGTCCTCCAGCACCAGCGCGTCCGCGCCGGAGACGGAATCCCGGATCGAGGCGCAGAGTTCGTCCACGCAGTCGTCGGGGAGGTCGTCCGCGCGCTCGCGGTCGAAGCGGATCACGTGGTGCTTTCGCGCCATGACCCGCGTCTTGGTGGTGGTGGGGCGGTCCGGCCGCTCCACCATGCGCGCGTTGAGGGTGCCCCCTTCCGGCTCGGCGAGCGCCGCGCGCATCCGGAGCCCCGGCTCGTCGCGGCCGACGTAGCCCAGGAGGTCGCAGTCGGCGCCGAGGGTCACCACGTTGGCCGCCACGTTGGCGGCGCCGCCCAGCGCGACCCGCTCCGTCTCCACGTTCACCACGGGAACCGGCGCCTCGGGGGAGATGCGGGTGACCGTGCCTTCCAGGTACACGTCAAGCATCACGTCGCCGACCACGGCGATGCGGAGGCCGCGGGCGCGGTCCAGGATCTCGTCCAGGCGTCGGGGAGTCAGGCGGTCCATTCGTGCCGTGCTACGCTGCAGACTGCGGGCCGGAGCCCGGAAAATCGAGCGGGGAATGTACCGGGTCTGGGCGGGTCGTGTAAAGTTTTCCGGGTTTGTGCCGGACGGAGGGTGGCGGCGGAGCGCCGTCGCGCTCCACCCGTTTCGACGAACCGAACCCGCGGCCGGTGGGCTCAGGCCGCCCCGGCCTCCTCCACCTTTTCTTCCCGGCGCAGCCGCGCAACTTCCGCGGGAGCGAACCCCCGGACGATGAGCAGCGACGCCCCGGTCTCGCGGGCCAGCCGGGCGCCGCCGGGGCCGAAGGCGCTCAGTTCCAGCCCCCATGCCCCGGACGCGCCCACCACCACGAGGTCGTAGCCGCGCCGGGCTTCCTCCACCGCCGCGTCCTCGGGGAAGTCGGCGGACACCGTCCTCGGGCCCACCCCGTCCGCGGCGAGCGCCGCCCACCCCGGCTCCGGCCCGGTCTCCCGCCCGGCTTCGGACCCCTCGACCCGGAGGACGTCCACCTCCACGCCTTCTCGGCGCGCGATCCGTCGCCCCATCTCGACGGCCGCCCGGTCGTGGAGCCCCCCGTGGTAGAGCACCAGCACGCGCCGCCAGGCGCGCGGGTGGCGTTCCAGGTACACGGCGACCTCGGCGCGGGCGGTCCTCATCACCTCGTGAACGGTGCCGCCGAGGATCCCGCGCCCGATCACCGGCTTGTGCCACCCCATGACCACCAGCTCCGCGCCCTTCTCGTGCGCCACCTCCAGGATGTCGCGGGCGGGGGCGCGGCTCGCGAAGGAGAGCGGACGCACCTCGAACCCCGCGGCTTCCGCCGCGTCCAGCGCGGGAATGAGGGCCGCCTCGCGCTCAGGCCCCCTTTCCGGAGGGATCTCCACGAGCCGCTGTTCGGCCACCCGGTCGAGGTGGAGTGCGTAGATGCGCCGCTCCCGCGACGCGGGCGACAGGGCCGCGGCGGTCCGGACCAGCCCGGGGCCGGACGACGGGAGCGAGATGGAGACCAGGGTGGTGTGCGCCTCCGGTCCGTCGGCGGCGCCCACGGCCTCCCGTCGGATCAGCCGCGAGGGGTAGATCAGCTCCAGGAGGGGGGTGGTCATGAAGGTGGTGGCGAGCGCCATGAGCACCATCATGGCGAAGAGCGCGGGCGAGATGACCCCCAGCTCCAGCCCGATGGTGAGGATCACCAGCTCCATGAGCCCCCGGGTGTTCATCAGCACCCCCAGGGCGCCGGCTTCGCGCCAGCCGAGCCCGCTCGCCCGCGCCGCGAGGGTGGACCCGCCGAACTTCCCCGCCACCGCCACCAGCATGACGAGGCCGAAGTACAGCCACATCTCCGTTCCGTCCACCAGCCCGATGCGGGTGCGGAGGCCGGTGTAGGCGAAGAAGAGCGGGAGGAAGAAAACGACCGTCACGTCCTCCAGCTTCTCCGTGAGCCCGTGCACCAGCGCGTGGTCGCGCGGCATCACCGCGCCCAGCAGGAAGGCGCCGAAGAGGGCGTGGATCCCCAGCCACTCGGTGGTCCAGGCGGACGCCAGGAGGAAGAGGAGAACCGCGGCGAGCAGGTCCTGCGTGACCCGGCCGCGGTTGCGGGCGAACGAGCCGAGCCACCCCAGGACGCGCCGGCCGACGGTGAGCATCAGGCCCACGTAGACGGCGGTCCCCGCGAGCGTGAGCCAGAGCGGGACCTCGGCCGAGCCGGCGCGCACCACGGCGACCACCACGGCCAGGATGCTCCACGCGGTCACGTCGTCCACCGCCGCGCACGCGATGGTGACGGCGCCCACGCGGGTCCGCATCAGGTTCCGCTCCGTGAGGATCCGGGCCAGGACGGGGAAGGCGGTGACGCTCATCGCGGCGCCCATGAAGAGCGCGAAGCCCGTGAACCCGACGCTGCTGTCGGATAGGCGCGGGTAGAGGAAGAGGGCGAGCGCGGCACCCAGGAAGAAGGGGACCACGATGCTGACGTGGCTGGTGACCACGGCGGTGTGGCCGTGGCCGCGGAGCAGCCGGGTGTCGAACTCCAGCCCCACCAGGAACATGAAGAGGATGAGCCCCACCTGGCTGAGCACTCCCAGCGAACCGAGGCTCTCCGGCGGGAAGATCCAGGCGGACAGGCCGGGCGCGACCCACCCCAGGAGGGAGGGGCCGAGAAGGATTCCGGCGACCATCTCGCCGACGACCTGGGGCTGGTGGAACCTGCGGAAGACCAGCCCGACCGCGCGCGCGGCGACGAGGACGACCGCGACCTGGACCAGGAGCGTGAGGAGGTGCACGGCGCCTCAGCGAGTGCCGGTGGGCGCGGCGCGGACCGCGTGGAACGGCACCGTGGGGCAGGCGTCGCACCCCGCGACCGAGACGGTGCCCCGGAGGGCCATCGGGTCGGCGAGGGTGTCCAGGGCCGCCGCCAGGCGCAGCTCCCTCCCCGCATAGGCTCCGGCTTCCCGTTCCGGACGGGCGGTGAGCATGAGACCCTCGATGCGGGCGTCCAGCGGGGTCGCGAGGCTGTCGTTCAGGACGACGCGGGCCCGGGTGCCCGACTGCGACACGTCGATGGCCGCCCCCATCCCGGGGAACCCGAGGCCGGGACAGAGGGACTGGAGCCCGGTCGCGGAGCTGTCCGCGATCTCCCATGCGCCTCCCACGTGGCGCGGAGGGACCATTCGCTCTCCCGCGCGGAGGATCCCCAGCAGCCCGAGGAGCGGAACACCCACCAGGACCATGTAGACCAGGATCGTTTTCATCGTTCCTGCGGACGGGGCGCCCGGCCGGAGTGTGAGAGGAGCCGTGAGACAACTTACGCAGTCCCGGGTCGGCGCTCCAGGGACGCCGGTGGAGGTCCCGGATCGTGATGGGCCGATCCCCCACCTGTGGCGCGGATCCCGGGGGGCGCGACTTCCCCGATCCGGCCGGGCGGGGCCGTCGTGAGGGGCTCCGTCTCCGACTCGGTGAAGCTGCACAATCACTTATCTCGCTCCGCCCTTCCGCGGCGGTTCGTGCGGATTCTGCGGATTGCCGCTTGCATTTCGCGTCCGGCGCAGCGGCCGATCCGCGGAAAATTTCCGGATCGCGCACGTCGGACCCGGGGAGAGAAGGATCGCCTCCCGTCCCTCCGTCGGGCCGGCCTCGCCGGCTCCCTGCGTTTCCGTGCCACGATCAGGGCGCGCTCGGAGTGTTTCCTAACAGCCTGCTGAATCAGGGGTGTGGCGGCGGCGCGACACCGCCTGGCCGTCCCGGCCGTTCCATTCGAGCCGGGCTCCAGCCCGGCTCCCCGGCCCGGCGGGACACTCCTCGCCGAGGCCCCCTTTCTCCACCGTACCAGGGAGGGTGAATGTCGAAATTGAAGAAGCGATTCGTGGCCGCGCTGGTGGTCGGATCGCTGGCGGCGGTGGGTGCCCCGGAGGCTTCGGGGACGTCCTTTCCGTCGGAGATGAAGGCCACGTGCGCCAACACCCGATGCTCGCAGGTACTCTTCGAGCTGTTCCTCACGCCTCCCCCCACCGGGTCTACCTACGCGGGGCTGAAGGAGCTGTACCTGGACATCCTGCCGGGGTCGCCCTGGCTCTTCTCGAGTTTCGTCCCGATGTCGGGCCGGAAGGACGGGGCTGCTTACTTCCCGGCTTTCACCGGCTCGGTCCTCGATTCGGGCACGAGGCTGAAGCTCACGCTTAACGCCATGACGCCGGTCTACTTCCAGAATTCGCTGTCGTGGGGGATGACCATGTCGGGGAGCGAGAGCGGCAACACGCAGGACCTCTACTTCCACTACCAGGGCTCGTACACCACCCACACGAGCATCGAGGGCACGGTGACGCCCGAGCCGGCGTCTCTGCTCCTGCTGGGAACCGGTCTGACCGGCCTGGTGGGAGCGGCGCGTCGTCGGCGCAGGCAGCCGGCCGCAGCCTGACGTACCGGTCCCGGCGATCCGGTACGGATCGCCGGGCCGTGGCACGGCCCGGGGGGCCACACCGGGCCGCGCCACGGCCGGGCAGCACCGCATCGCAGGGATCCTTCCCCGCCGGCTGGTCCGGGAGCGGGGTTGGGGAGATCCCCGGATCCGACTCACTCACAACACCCTGAAAATACCGTGAGACGCTTTCTCGGCCTGGCACTCGTGGCGTCGCTCCTCGGCGCGTGTACGGACGCCGCCCCGACGGGGACGGCGCCCCGGGCGCCGCAGACCCTCCATCTCTCGAAGGCCGGCATCAGCCTCGCTCCCCGGTTCTGCTCGGCCACGGGCGGCTCCAACCTCGTACAGGCGCCTCCTCGCGCCAGCGCTTCGCTCGCGGGCGTCGGCCTTTCGAGCGCGAGCCTCGCCCCGACCGACGCCAACGAGGGCGAGGCCGGCAGCGAGATCTACGGCATCAACGAAGCGGGCTGGGTCGTCGGCGCGGTCTACCGCGGCGGGATGCCGCTTCCCGCGGTGAAGGAGCCGGGCCAGCCCTGGCGTGTGCTCAGCTCGGACCCCGGCTTCGCGTACGACATCAACAACCACAACCAGGCGGTGGGCTTCGTGGCGGTGGCGACCGGCCCGCGCGCCGTCCGCTGGAGCGCCGGCGGGTCGCCGACGGTCTTGGGCGATCTCGCCATCGCCCGGGCGATCAACGACCGCGGCCAGGTGGTGGGGACGACCTACGACACCCCCGTGCCGCAGGCGTTCCTCTACTCGGGCGGGACGCTGACCCCGCTCGGAACCTACGGCGGGCTGCCGACGAGCGGGTACGGGATCAACGAGAACGGCGACGTGGTCGGCGCCGTCGACGAGGGATCACCGTCCGGATCGGCGTTCGTGAAGCCCTTCGGCGCCGGCTACCAGCCGATCCCCAATTCCGGGGGATACGGGGGCGGAATCGCCTACTCGATCAACGACGCGGGCGAGGTGGTGGGCCAGGTCTCGGACGGCGGAGGCTCGCCGCGGGCGTTCTACGTGAAGCACGGTAACGTCGGCTCGTACCGGCTGATCCCCACCCTGGGCGGACAGACCAACACGGCATTCGCCATCAACAACGCGGGCGTGGTGGTGGGTAGCAGCCGTGACGCGACGGGCAGCGAGCTGGGCTTCCGCTGGGACGCCCGGACCCAGGAAGCGCCGGTCCGGCTGGAGAAGCTGGCGGGCGGCTGCGGCTCGATCACGCTGACGATCAACGACTGCGGCACCATCGGCGGCGTGACCACCTACGCGGCCACGCTCGCCCACGCCACGCTCTGGGGAGGGTGCGCGCCGAAGGACCCGGAGCTGGAGATCGTGAAGTCGGCGGGGGCCGAGAGCGTGCCGGCCGGCAGCCCGATCTCCTTCACGCTGCGGGTGACGAACTCGGGCGAGGGCCCCGCGACCGGGGTGACGCTCACGGACCCCCTCCCGGTGGGGGCGGGGCTGAGCTGGAACGTGTCGCCGTCCGTGGCGGGGTGCTCCATCTCCGGGACCCCGAGAACGCTCACCTGCAACTTCGCGGAGCTGGCGCCGTCCGACACGATCCTCGTCACGGTCGTGAGCGCCACCACCAAGAGCAGCTGCGGCGAGTACGACAACCAGGCCACCGTCTCCGCCGAGAACCATGGCGCGGTCACCTCGAACGAAGCGTCGGTGGAAGTCGTCTGCAGCTCGCACAAGAAGCCCAAGCTCAGGCTGGAGAAGTCCGCCAGCGACGAGAGGGTGGAGGCGGGCAAGCGGATCGGCTTCACGCTGCGCGTGACCAACGAAGGCGACGGCGCCGCGCGTGACGTGACGCTCATGGACGTACTCCCCAAGGGACCGGGGCTGAGCTGGTCCGTGTCGCCGTCGGTGAAGGGGTGCTCCATCTCGGGGAGCCCGCAGACGCTCACCTGCCGGTTCGCGGAGCTGGCTCCCTCGGCCTCGATCGCCGTCACCGTGGTCAGCGAGACCAGCCGGAGCACCTGTGGAAAGTACGTCAACACCGGAAAGGTATTCGCGTCGAACCACGGCAAGGTCTACTCGAACGAGGTGAAGGTGGAGGTGAAGTGCACCTCGAACCTGAAGCCCAACCTGCGGGTGGTGAAGACGGCGGACGACGACCGGGTGGAGGTCGGCACGCCGATCGGGTTCACGATCAAGGTGACCAACGCGGGGCCCGGGACCGCCGAGAAGGTGCAGCTCCTCGACGTCCTACAGCCGGGATTCGGGATCCGCTGGCAGCTCGCGGAGCCCGTGGCCGGGTGCAGCGTGAGCAACGGAACGATCCAGACGCTCTCCTGCTCCTTCGGCGACCTTCCGGCCGGCGCCAGCCGGACGGTGAAGGTGGTCAGCCCCACCGAGACGGCGAGCAAGGGCACGTACGTCAACGTGGTGAAGGTGTGGGCCGACAACCACACCTACGTGCTCGACGGCGACAAGATCCTCGTGGAGGGCTACTCGAAGCCGTGCGTGAACGGGTGCAAGTCGAGCTACTGGAAGTCGAAGACCGGTAGCTGGAAGGGCTACCAGACCGGCCAGAAGTTCAACCAGGTGTTCGGGGTGAACCTCGTCGCCTCGAACGCCACCCTGCACGACGCGCTCAAGAACGATCGCGACGGCAAGGACGCGCTCGCCCGCGAGGCGGTGGCCGCGCTCCTCAACGCGGCTCACCCGCAGGTCTCGTACGGTCCCACGCCGAACCAGGTGATCAAGATCGTCCAGGCGGCGGTCCGCTACCGGAAGTACGACCTCGCGACTTCCATCCTCCGGCGGTACAACGAGCGGAACTGTCCGCTGAAGTAGCCGGATCGAACCGGCCGGTAGCCGGACGAACGAAAGCGGAGTCGGGATCACCCGGTTCCGCTTTCGTTCGTATGGGTCTCCCTCGCGGCGTCCCGGCCGGCCTGGAGAGGGGGGCGGAAGATTCCCGATTCCGGTAGTCTGTCGTTCGTCGCGGTTACGGGATCAGCCGTCTTCCTCTCGGAGCTTACGGCGTAGCGCGGCCGTGTCCGTCTTGGAGGCGTGTCGCGGGTCGCGGGGGATCCGCGGCAGCGCTCGCAGCTCGTCCACCGGGATGGGGCGGAGGCGTTCGAGGATCGCGGCGCGGGTGTCGTCGTCCAGGCGGCCGCCTTCCGTCTCCACGCAGAGGACGGCGCGCTGCCCGAGGTCCGGGTCGGGGAGGCCCAGGTAGGCGGCGTGGCGCACGCCGGGCGCGCCGAGCGCCCTCACCTCCGCGGGGGTGCTCCACCCCGTCGCGCCCCCCCGCTCCACGCGCTGGGAGACGCGGCCCATCAGCCAGAGGCGGCCTTCGGCGTCCAGGCGCGCGGCGTCGCCCGTGCGGTGCCACACCCGCCCGCCGTCGCGGACCTTGTTCTCGCGGTCTGCGGAGGGGTCGTCCAGGTAGCCGGCGAGGACGTGGTCGCCCGTGACGGCCACCTCGCCCGTCTCCCCCGGGGCGGCGTCCCACTCGGCCCACCCCCGCGGCCCCAGCTCGACGGGGCCGTCGTGCGGGCGGAGGATGCGCAGCTCGACCTCCGGCACCGGCGCGCCGACGCAGATCCCTTCCCCGCCCCGCTCCATCGCCTCGAGCATCGCGCGCGCCTCGATCCCGGCGACCGGCTCGGCCTCGGTGCTCCCGTAGACGACGTGCGCCTCGCCCTCCACGGTGTCGGCCAGGAGACGGGCGAGCGGCGGGTAGACGGGGGCGCCTCCCGTGAAGACGGCCCGCAGCGGGAGCTTCCTCCCATGCGCGGCGCACCACCCGGCCAGCCGCTGGTAGAACGCCGGGGAGCCGCTGGAGGTGGTGACGCCCTCGGCGAGCACTTGGGCGAAGATCGCCTCCGGGTCGATCTCCGCGGGGTGCCGCGGGTCGAAGTCCGGGATCACGCTGGCCGTGCCGGCCGCCAGGTTGTTGAGGACGAAGACGGGGAGCGTAGGCATGTCCACGTCCTTCTCCGTCAGCCGGAGGTGCGCTGCGAGGGCGCGGTGCTGCGCCCACAGGAAGCCGTGGGAGCGCGCGGCGCCCTTGGGTCTCCCCGTGCTTCCCGTGGTGAAGGTGACGAGCGCGGGGGCGTCGGGCGAGACGAGCGCCGCCAGCGCGGTGGCGTCCGGCCGCTCGTGCCGCGCGAGGCGGGGCCAGCGGCGGCCCGCGAGCCACTTCACCGGGATGGAGCGCACGGCGGGGCTCAGCAGGCGCAGGAGGTGCGCGCGCGGCGAGCCGACGAACGCTTCAGGGCGCGCGGCGGCGACCGCCGCGTCCAGCCGCTCCCTGCCCGCCCAGGCGTCCAGGAACACGGCGGTGCCGCCGGCGTGGAGCGTCGCAAGCAGCGCCACGTACAGGTCGATGGACATGGGAACGAAGAGGAGCACGCGGTCCCCCGGCCCGATCCCCGCCTCCCTCATCCCCCCCGAGAGGGCGGCGACCCGCTCCGCGAGCCCGCCGAAGCTGACCTGCCGGCGCTTCCCCCCCGCGTACTCCACGATGGCGGTCCGCTCGGGGTGCAGCCCGGCGCGCTCCGCGAGGCGGGCCGCGACGTTGGGGTTCGCGTCCTCGGGCCGGATCACGGAACCCACTCGTAGAGCGCGTACCTCCGGAAGAGGTGGGTCCCGTGCCGGCCGGAGATCCGCGTGGAGGCGTTCGTCTCCAGCATCAGGGCGTGGATCACCGCAGGGGCGCCGCGGCCGAACGAGATGCGGTGGACCTCCGCCGTGAGCCTTCCGCCGAGCCCCAGGCCCCGCGCCTCCGGCGCGGTCGCCAGCGTCTTCAGGATCACCCGCGGCGCGCCGTCCCGCCCCCGGTCGAGAGGGTCCGGGAAGGCGAAGACGAAGGCGAGGAGTCGCCCGTCCTCTCCGCGGGCAAGCCTCACCAGCTCCGGGTCGAGGAGCGGCAGGACCTTCCGGTACGCCGCCGCGAACTCGTCGAACCCGATGGGCGTGTAGTACGGGTTCCGGTCGAAGGCGGCGAGGCTGAGGTCGTGGATCTCCCGCAGCACGTCCTCGAAGCCCGAGGGGTCGAGGGGCGATACCGTGACGCCGCCGGGTCCGGGGTCGTCGTCCGCGACCGGAGGTGCTTCGGCCGGGGCGTCCGTGCGGTACGCGACGCGGCTCTCGTACTCCGCGACCGCCGAGAACCCCGCGTCCAGGAAGTGCGAGGGGTACCCGGGCGGGTTGGTCGGCTCGGTGAGGAACGGCGGGAGAGGGCTCTCTCCGGGTCGGGGCGGCAGTGCGAGGCGGTACCGCCTCCACGTGCTCCCATTCATCGGTCCCAGGATGCGCGCCACGCCCCGCTCCGCGAGGATCTCCCGGGCGTGCACGAGGAGCGCCGTCCCCGCCTCGCCGTCCAGGGCCTCGTATCCGCCGACGACGCCGGAGGGTCCTGGCGCGCCGTGGAGCGCCGGGACGACCTCCAGGGTGAGCCGCGCGACGGGACGGTCTCCCACGTATGCGACCAGGCCCTCCGCGTCCGGCGACCCCTCCTCGTCCGGTGTCGGGTAGGCCAGGGCCTCGCGCACGGCGGCGAAGTCCGCAGCGGTCCTGTCTCCGGGTGCCACGCGTTCGATCCGCATCCTAACTCTCCTCTCTGTCCGTCGTCGGCGCAGGGTCCTGCTCCCTGCGGATCTCCACCACCGGAAGCTCCAGCCCCCAGAGAATGGCCGCCAGGCGGAGCGCCACGATCACCACCATCCCCGTCAGCGTCGGGAGGGGACGGGCGACCCCCGCCGCGCCAAGGAGGAGGTAGGTCGTGGAGCCCACGATGGCCGCCGAGGCGTAGAGCTGGCCCTTGCGGAGCACCATGGGGATCTCGGCGGAGAGCACGTCGCGGATGGCGCCGCCTGCCACCCCCGTGATCGTCCCCATCAGCACCGCGACCACCCCGCCCGTGCCGGCCTGTTCGGCGATCTGCACCCCGCCGATGGTGAAGAAGCCAAGCCCCAGCGCGTCCGCGATGGCGAGCGAGTTGTGGGGCGGACGGTACCGGCGCGCGTAAAGGATCGTGACGAGCGCCGCCGCGACCCCCACCACCACGTACGCCGGCTGCGCGATCCAGAAGACCGGGTGCCGGTCGAGGAGCACGTCGCGGATGGTCCCACCGCCGACCGAGGTCACGATGGCGATCACCACCACCCCAAGCAGGTCCATTCGCTTCCGTCCGGCCGAGAGCGCCCCGCTGGCCGCGAACACCGCGACCCCGAGGAGCTGGAGCACGTAGATCAACCTCGCCTCATCGCTTGAACAGGACCGACAGGTACCCCGGGAGGACGGCCGCGAGAGCCGCCAGCGAGGCGGCCGCCTGGAGGCGCAGCTCGGAGGTGGGGCCGCGCGGGACGTGACGCGACCAGCGGAGCCCGGCGTACAGCGCGAACGACGCCAGCGCCACCACGACGGCGGACGCGGCCGCCCCGGCGTGAGGACTGCGCGTGGAAACCGCCACCCCCGCCGGGACGACGCAGAGCACCCCCAGCGCCGCGGCCCTCACTCGATTTCCCCAGCGGGCGGCTTCGGGCGACGGCTCGCGCCAGGTGAGCGCCAGCATCGCCAGGTGCCCGGCGAGCACGCCGACGTAGGGGCCGTACAGCGGGTCGGTGTCGCGGAGCGCCGGGGGCGCCGGTACCATCGTCTCCAGCGCGTTGTTCGCCACCACGAGCGCCGCCGCGACCACGGTGCCGTAGAACACCGCGGCCACCTGGTAGTCGCCGCGCGGTGCCTTCCCCCCCCGGGTGAAGTGGCGGAAGACCCACACCAGCCCGGCCAGGGCGAGCGCGGGAGCCACCAGCCACTCGGGTCCGCCCAGCGAGTACGCGCCGTAGAAGAAGAGCGTCGCGCCGATGGCCCCGCTCACCGTGAGCACCCGGGAGCGCAGGGCCACCCAGGAGACCAGGGCGATCAGCAGGAGCTGCGCCGCGAGCTGCTCGGCGATCCATTCCGCCGGCTTCGGCGTCATCTTCACCAGCAGGAAGTACGTCGCCAGCGGGACGACCAGGTTGTCGCTCCCGTTCAGGCACACCGCCTCGAAGAAGGTGACGATCAGCGCGATCTGCAGGGCGATCAGCACGCTCGCCGCGCGCCCGGTGTCCGTCAGCAGGAGGAGCGGGAGGTGGACGCCCAGGAAGGTGGCGAGGAAGAACACCGCGGACCCCTCCAGGCTCCGCCGGTCGCCCGCCTCCACCGAGAAGGTGATGCGCCCGTAGTGGGTGCCGACGAGCGCCGCCACCGTGTCGGACACCACCAGCGCCAGGATGGAGATGAGGTAGAACGCGGGCGTGCCGCCGGCGACCAGGAAGAGCAGGTAGATTGCGAGCGGGTAGTACATCCCCCCCTCCGACTTCCGCTCCACGCCGTGCACGCTCCCCAGGATCCCGAGCTTCCGCGTGCCCCAGAGGATCCCCCCGAAGGCCGCCCCCAGGACGAGCACCGTCCAGTGCGACGCGAAGATCCAGGGGAACCCCGCGGCGATCACACCGCCCCCGGTGTGGACCGCCTTGCGCGTCCACTCCACCGGCGGGTGCGCCAGCGCGCGCCACGCCTCCGCCGCGCCGAAGAGCAGCAGGAACAGGGGCGCCACGAGCGCCGCCCGCGCCGCCTCGCCCGCGAGGGTTCCGGGCGGGGGGAGGACGGCGAGGAGGTCGGGGAGGTCGGGGAGGATCACGGTAGGTCGGTGCGGTCGGGCGGGGCCGAGCGGGCCCCCCTCCCCCAACCCCTCCCCCGCAAGCGAGGGAGGGGAGAACGGCGGCCCCACCCGGCTCGCTGGGGCTCGCCACCCTCCTCCATTCTGGGGGAGGGGTATGTCCAGGCTTCGATCTTCAACCTCCGCGCTGTCATGCTCCCCCTTCCCCTCGCTTGCGGGGGGAAGGGGGCCGGGGGGTTAGGGGGGCCGGGCGCCCTCACGCCACCTCGTCCAGGTGGAACGCCGAGTAGAACCACGCCCGGTCGCGCGCGTGGAGATCCCTCGCCTCGGCTTCCAGGCGGCGGACGCGCGCCGACTCGGCGTCGGGGCGGGCGCGGCGGGCCATCATGTTCCAGTAGGCCAGGCGCGCGCCGGGGTTCGCCCGGTCCACCAGCGCGGCGTACACGCGCGCGTGCTCGGCGGGGCCCATGTACTCGAACACGTCCGAGAGGTTGAAACCGTCGAAGGGGCCGTCCACGCCCTCCACTCCGCCGCGCACCAGCCGGAGCCGGTCCAGGCGCCCGCGTACGGCGTCGAAGTGCTCCGGGCGCAGGTAGCGCGGGAGCGCCTCCGGCGGGTACGTCCCCGTCATGATGTAGGCGCAGTACGGGTTGGGGCGCACCGGCAGCTCGGTGAGCGCGTAGCGGGTGCGCGCCAGGATCCGGTCGCCCGTGGAGACGCCGCCCACGTGGTCGAAGAGCGCCGGGTCGCGCCCCAGGCGCCCCATGACCGCCCGGCTGAAGAAGAGCCGGAACATCCCCCGCCAGCGCCAGGTGTCCCACTCCTTCGCGTAGAACTCCCGCTGCTCCGGGACGGTGCGCGGCTCGCGCAGCGCCTCGATGGTGCGGCGCGAGTGGACCAGCGGGAGGACGAAGCGGCGGAACCCGCGCAGGTAGCGCTCGAACTTCCCGGCGTGGATCGCGCCGCCCGCCACGGTCTCGGGGTGCGCGTCCCAGAACTCCCGCGCGCCGGGCGACAGGTCGGCGCGGAGAGCACGGTACGTGTCCAGGCGACCGGCCGACGGCGAGACGCCCAGGAAGGCGAGGACGCCCGGGGGGTCCAGGCGTCGGAAGGCGGCGATGCGCAGCTCCACGCAGGCGAGCTGCGCGGGGTTGAGGTCCACCGCCACCACCTCCGCCGGGTCCAGCGTCAGCAGCGCGAGGGCGTTGTCTCCCGCGGAGGCGACGGAGAGGAGGCGCCCTCCCCGCGCGGCCGGGGCCAGCGCCTCGCAGAGCAGGTCCGCGTCCTCCCAGACGCTGGCGTAGCGGACGAAGTCCCAGGCGGCGCGGTCGCGCCCGGAGCGCTCAGCCGTCAAGGGCTTCTCCCGCGTGCTCCAGCCGTTGGACGAGGCCCGTCGCGCCGTCCATCTCCACCGTCTCGCCGTCGCGCAGGGTGCCCATGAGCCCGGGGATGCCCACGATGCAGGGGAGCCCCATCTCCCGCGCGACGATGGCGGAGTGGCTGAGGAGGCTCCCACGCTGCACCAGGAGACCGGCGGCCGGCGGGAAGAGGAGCGTCCACCCCGGGTCCGTCCGCTCCGCGACGAGGATGCACCCGTCCAGCTCGCCCGCGTCGCGAGGGTCGGTGACGACGCGCACCCGGGCGCGCACCATGCCGGGACAGCAGCCGGTCCCCTTCAGCGTCGCCGCGTCCGCGTCGGCCGGGGGGGCGGCGGGGGCGAGCGAGTCGAAGGAGAGCACCGGCGGCCCGAAGGTCTCGAAGCGCTCCGGCGGCGCGTGGCCGCGCTCGTACGCGGCGAACTCCGCCTTCCGCTGCCCGACGAGCGACCGGAGGTCGCCCGCCGTCGCCGTGCCGTCCAGCACCCCGAACACCTCCTCCACCCGCAGCCAGAACACGTCGCGCGGCTCGGCCAGGAGCCCGGCCGCGGCGAGGCGCGCGCCGAGCCCCAGGAAGATGCGCCGCACCACGCCGAAGACGCGGGTGCGCTCGAAGCGCAGGTTCTCCCGGTCGCGTACCCGCTCCCGCGTCCGCCGCAGCACGCCGAGGAAGACGCCGCGGCGCGGACCGCGAAGGGACGCGCGCACCCGCGCCTCCGCCGCGCGGCGGATCTCCCGCTCGCGCTCGCGAGTCGCATCCGGGTCCGTCATACCGGAGCGCACGTACGCGCGGACCATCTGCACCAGGAACTCCGGGCTCTCGCCGAGGGTGACGGTCTCCAGCTTCAGTTCGTTGGTGCAGCGGTCGCCGAACCTCTCCAGGTAGGCGCGCATCGCCTCGCGGAGCGGGCGCAGCGCGGCGGCGGATTCGATCTCCCGCCAGAGAGCGGCGTCGTCCGGCTGCCGCTCGAAGGCGGCGCGGAGCGCGGGGTCCGCCGAAACGTCGCGCGCGAGCGCCATGACGCGCCGGGCCGGTTCCGTGGAGACGATCCCTCCCTCGCCCGCGAGCAGGTCGTTCACCAGCGTCGGCGGCGCTTCGGGGAGCCACTTCTCCACCAGCCGGCCCAGCACGCCGAACCAGATCATGGCGAAGAAGTCGTTCACCAGCGGCGTCTGCCAGTGGCGGAGAAGCTCCTCCTCCAGCCGCCGGTAGAGCGCGAGGAGCGCGTCCGCGTCCCACGACGACAGCTCCTCTCGTGCGAGCGGCGCCAGTGCGGCGTCCACCCGCGCGTGGAAGGCGGGGACCTCGCGCGCGAGGCCGCGGCTGGCGGCGGCGAGCTTCCGCAGCATCCGCGCGACGCGAAGGGCATCCCGGCCGCGGGAAGCGGCGCGGGGGGGCTCCGGCGGGTCATCCAGCTTCTCGCGCACCCCCATCATCCGCTCCATGAAGGCGCGGTTCAGCGAGAAGCCGGGGAGGAGCGCGAGGGTGCGGTACCAGTTGAGGAGGTTGTAATAGACGCGACCGCGGACCAGCCCCAGCATGTTGGCGAAGACGTGCCGGTTCCGCTCGATCAGCGCGTCCTCCACCCCCACCACCGCGCAGAACTGGCGGTACACGTCCTCGTAGACGCTGCGCGCGAAGGAGAAGGTCAGCGGCGTGGTCACCCCCGCGTAGCTCTCCACGATGTTGCTGTTGTCCCAGATGCGGCGCTCTCCCGTCCGGGGCGCGTCGGCCGCGGGGGAGGACGGAGCCGGGCCGCCGAGCGCGGTGACGGGCCGAGCCTGGAGGACGAACAGCTCGCGCGCCCTCCCGTCCGCCGGAGCGAGCGCCCACTCCACGTCCTGCGGCGCTCCCAGGGCGCGCTCCAGCTCCCGCAGCGTCGCGGCGATGCGGCACACCTCGTCGTCCGTGAGCGTCGCGGCGTCCCTCAACTGCGCGTCCACCGGGACGATCTCGGTGCCCGTCGGGGACGGGCGGACGGCGCGGTCCTTGTGCGCGAGCGTGGCGACGACCCGGTCCAGTCCCCCTCCGTTTGCAGTCGAGCGGAAGGTGTCCGCGTCCAGCTCGCCGCTCACCAGCCCCTCGCCCAGGCCGTAGACGGCGCTCACCACGGCGGTGTCGCGCCGCCCCGTGACCGGGTCTGTCGAGAAGCCGACGCCGGACACCGCAGGCTCCACCAGTTCCTGGAGCACCACGGCCATCCGCACCCCGCTTCCCCCGTACGCCAGCGCGTGCGCGTTGAAGGCGGACGCCCAGACCGAGCGGACCGCGTCGGCCACCGCATCCGCGTCGCCCCCTGGGACGCCCAGGACGGTGTCGAACTGCCCGGCGAAGGAGGCCCCGGCGCCGTCCTCCGACGCGGCGGAGGAGCGTACCGCCAGGCGCGCACCCGACAGCCCGGCGGCGCGGAGGGCGCCGCCCAGCTCGTCCACGAGGCTGGCGGGGAGCTGCCGGGTCGCGATTCCGGCCCGGAATGCCTCCGCGTCCGCGGGGGACTCGGGGAAGGGCCGCCCGTCCAGCGCGAAGCGGTCGAACGCGTCCATCGCGAGCACGATCCAGCGCGGCACCCGCACCCCGGTCGCGGCCAGCCGGGCGAGGTTGTGCGCCTTGCCTCCCACGACCTCGGGACCTGCGGCGAGGGCCGCGACCGGGTCCAGAACCCTGCCCGTGCCGACGAGGCTATCCGCCAAGCGCCCCTCCGATCCACCGCGCGACGAACGGCCCCGCGCCCAGCAGCAGGTACATGGCGATGGTCCAGGCGCCGGACGCGGTCTCGATCGCTTTCGCGGACTTCGCGTCCGGTGCGCGCAGGAAGCGAACGGCGGGGAGGGCCGTCGCCAGCGCCGCGACTGCGAGGATCGCCGCCGCCGCGCCCCCGATCCCGACGTGGCGCGCGGCGAGCCACGCCGTGAACGCCGTCCCTGCGAGCGTCGCCAGCCACACCCCGGGCGCGTTCCGCACCCCCCACGCGGAGGTGTAGGTGTCCACCCCTTCGCGCTCGCCGCCCGGAGCGCGGATCTTCCGGCCGATCTCGATCACGATGCCGTTGAGAAAGGTGACCAGGAGGAAGAGGCCCAGCCCGCGCGGGGGATCGACTCCCTCCGCGAGCCAGTCCAGCCCCGTGGTGTACCCGTCGATCATCGGCATGATCGCCATGTGCGTGACGAGGTACGCCGCGGGGTGCGCCCGGAGCCAGCGAGGGACGAAGAACTCCTTCGTCATCAGCGCCGCCCAGACGGCCACGGCCAGGCAGGCCCAGAGGAGAACGGGGGCGACGAGCGCGTTGAGGAGGAGGGCCAGCGCGAGCGCGGCGCCCCCGACCCGGCGAAGCTCGGCGAGCGAGACCAGCCCGCGGGGGACGGGCAGCTCCGGGCGGTAGCGACGGTCTACCTCCGCGTCCTTGTGCTCGTCGAGCACGCGGAGGAGGAAGAAGAAGACGAGCGCCGTGAAGACGCCGACGAGGAAGCGGTCGAGGAGGACGAAGCCGGGGGCGCCGCGCGCCAGGCGCGAGTACGCCGCGGCCGAGAAGGTGAAGACCGAGATCAGCGGCACGTAGGCCGCCAGCGGGAATCGCTCCCGCTGGTATACGGCGAAGCGTCGCGCGAGCGGGAGGCTCCCGGCCGCCGCGGCGCTCCCGGGCGAGAGGTCGGGGCCGGCGCTCAGCCGCCCCCCCGCATGCGGCCCAGGCGCTGGTGCGCGGAGGCGAAGTCGCCCGCGCAGAGCGCCCCCACGATGGAGATCTCGCCCGCGAGCACCGTGGCCGCGCAGATCTCCGCGAGCTTCGCCGCCCGGCCGTCCCCGAGGCAGTCCATCATGCGCAGGCACTCCTGCGCGGTCGGAAGCCGGGTCCCCCCGCCCACCGTACCCACGATGAGGTTGGGGAGCGTCACCGCGCAGTACAGGTCGCCGGAGTCGGTCAACTCCATGCGGGTCACCCCCACACTCGCCTCGCTGACGCACGCCACGTCCTGGCCGCAGGCGAGGAAGAGCGCGGCGATCCCGTTGGCGATGTGGCCGCTCACCCCGATGGAGCCCGTGTGGACGCCGCCGATGAAGCTGAGCCGCCAGTGCTCCGCGATGCGCTCCGGGGAGGTTCGCAGCCCCCGCTCCACCAGCACACGGGGGAGCACCACCTCGGCCATGGCGTTCCGGCCGCGCGTCTGGAGGAAGCTGAGCGCCGTGGCCTTCTTGTCCCCCGACATGTTGGACTCCAGGTACCACGAGCGCGGCTTCACCGGCGTCCCTTCGAGGATGGCCTCGCACACCGCGGCGGTGCAGAACGTCACCATGTTCTGACCGGCGGCGTCGCCCGTGTGGAAGGCGAAGATCAGGTAGACGTGGTTCGCCTCCACGTGCGTCATGACGTCCAGCAGCCGCCCGTGCCGCGTGCGCGACTCGGCCACCTCCCGGAAGTGCTCCACCTCGCCCACTGCCCAGGCCGCGAAGAGCGCCGCCTCGGCGATGGTTTCGAAGACGAAGACGGGGGCTCGCTGCACCTGCTCGGTGGTCACCAGCGCCGCGGCGCCCCCGGCCTGGGTGATGAGGCGGGCGCCGCGCCCGTAGCTCGCCACGAGTGCCCCCTCGGAGGTGGCGAGGGGGACGTAGAAGTCGCCGTGCGCGTGGAGCCCGTTGATCCGCAGCGGACCGATGACGCCGGTGGGGATCTGGGTCATCCCCACGTACCCTTCGATGTGTCCCTGCAGCGTCGCCGGGTCCGGAGGGGGCTCACGGCCGGCGAGCGCGGGGACGGAGATCCCCTGTTCTTCCAGGAACTCGACGCGCGCGTCCTGCGCCTCGGCCGTCCAGGCGAACGGGTGCGGGAGCCGCCGGGGCACGGGCCGCTCGGACGGCGGGGTGGACGCGAGGCGTCCTTCGAGTGCCTCGGGGGCGGAGCCCCGGCTCAGGCGCTCCGCGATCTCCCGGGCACGCTCGGTGGGTATCGGCATCGCCGAAAATCTATCCGGTTCAGGGGTGGGCGCAAAGGTTTCCGCTCGCACCCGGGGACGAAAAACGGAGGCGGGCCGCCGGAGGTACCCGGCGGCCCGCCTCCCTGCTCGACCTGAATCGGGTCAGCTCTGGAGCTTCCGCTCCACCGCATCGATCCCGGCGGAGGTGATGCGGTACTGCTTCCGGGCCTGCTTGGTGCTTCCCATCTTCTTTTCCTGCACCATCAGCGGCCGGTCGGGGCGCATGTTCGCCTCGATGGCGCGGGTGATGTTGCTGATCGCCAGCCCGTTGCGCTTCAGCTCGGAGTTGATGGCCTGGCTGGTGACCGTGTCCTCTCCCTGGGAGCGGGCGAGGTAGTAGGCGCCCAGGAGCGCCTTGTCGGACATGGTCGTAGGGTTCCAGCGGGAGATGAGCGACGCCAGGTCCCCGATGTCCTCTCCCCCGCGGCCGGCGGCTTCGGCGCGTCCACGGACGCGCGTGCGGGGGGCGGAGGCGGAGGGAGCAGGCGTCGGGGCGCCCCCGAAGGCGCGCTCGATCAGGATGTCGCGGGCCTTCTCTTTGAGCACCGGGTCGTAGCTCGAGATCGTGGCGTTGATCTCGTCGAGCAGGTCCTTCGCCTCCTTCAGGTCGCTCATTGCGCTCTCCTCGGCCGGCTCCCGGAATGGATGCACGAAAAACATGCACCCCTACGGGCTCCCGCCGGAAACGGGGTTGGGTAGTGGACCGCAGTGTTGTGAGTGCAGTTCATATACAGTTGTCGGAGAGCGCCGTCAAGTACGTCCTGCGCATTTCCGCTCCGAAGGCGACGAGCAGGACCCGCTGTACGCTGCTTTCCTCAGCCAGGACGCCGATGATCTCCCGTACGGCGATGGCGGCGGCGCGGTCGGCGGGAAACCCGTACGCGCCGGTGCTCACGGCGGGAAACGCCATGTTGCGAACTCCGTGCCTGACAGCGAGCTGCAGGGAGTTCCGGTAGGAGCGGGCCAGGAGTTCGTCCTCTCCGGCCCCGCCGCCCTGCCACACGGGCCCGACGGTGTGGATCACGTGTTTCGCGGGAAGGAGGTGTCCGCCCGTGATCTTCGCTTCGCCGACGCGACAACCGTGGAGCCGGCGACACTCTTCCAGCAGCCCGGGGCCCGCGGCGCGGTGGATGGCGCCGTCCACGCCGCCGCCCCCCAGCAGCGAGGTGTTCGCGGCGTTGACGATGGCGTCCACGTGGAGCTTCGTGATGTCGCCCTCGACGACCTCGATGCGGTCGCACGGGGACGGCGCGGGACCGGTCATTCGCTCCTCTCAGTGCCGCGGGGTGCGGTGAAGCGCCATGCTTTCCGGGTGGCGGGCGGTTCATCCGGCGCCCACCACCACCAGTGGGACCGGGGGATCCCTTCGGGGATCGAGGCGGGCGAGAGGTGTCCGTCCCGTTCGCCGCGGAATCGCATCTGCTCGTCCAGCTCTCCGGTCTCCAGCCCCTCGTATGCACTCTCCAGCTCCGTGCCCCGGTAGAGGTCGAGGAGGAACTGGAGGGCGGAGCGGGCTTCGGAGGCCCGTTGCCAGTCCCACTCCCAGCTTCCGTAGAAGCGGTTCTCCAGCAGGACCAGGGCGTAGGCGAGCGCGGGAATCCCCCGGCACAGGAGCGGCGCCGTACGGCGGAGTGCGTTCCGAAGCGCCTCCGTGGCCGCCGGGGCCGGGTCGGTCCCCGCCGCGAGCCCGACGAGATAGAGGGCGCGGAGGAGGCGGCGCGCGGCGTCCTGTCCCTCGGCCGGACGCGGGTCTCGGGCGAGTTCGGCCGCAGCCGCCTCGACCTCGTCCAGGAGCGGGGCGAGTCCTCCAACTCCGGGGTTCGTCGCTTCCATGCGGGCTCCGGGCCGTCAGGGGTAAGTGGCGATCATGACCCGCCCGTCGGAGAACACCATCACGATGGCGCGAAGCGTGGTCCCTTCGACGGTGCGGACGAAAGAATAGCTCCGGATCCGCCCGTCCTGCGAGGTGTTGCGGGTGAGCGCCACGGCGGCGGGGTCGGCCGCACGCACCGTTTCGGCCGCGGAGTCGACGTACGCCCGGATCTCGGAGGGGTCTCGCGCCCTTTCGACGGCCGGCAGTTCGACGTAGTGCTTCCTTGCGTGATATACCGCTGCGGAGGGAGAGCCGAAGTTCACCCGGTCGAGCCGCTGGACGGCGGCCACCGTGGCGGCGTCGTCCAGCCCTGCCGGGACGACGACGGAGCCTACCCGGTCGCCGAGGTCGGCGGACATCCGGTCGTAGACCCTCCGCACGTCCGCGGAGACGCCCGGCAGGTGCGGATTGGACGGGTCGCCCATCGCCGTCTCGACGTCGCGCCGGATCCCTCGCTTGGCGGCGTCCCCCAGGCGGGTGGCGCCGCCGACGAGGCGGGACTGGATCTCCGCGTTCACACGGGCGGTGTACTCGGCCATGTAGAACTCGTAGTGCTCCACGAAGGTGCGGGCGTCGCCGGGCGCCTGGTCCACGGCGTAGCGCGTGGCCTGGGCCTCCAGTCGTGTTACGGCGCGTACGTCGCCCGGGAGCCGGGGAAGGGCGGTCGTTCCTCCCGGGACGGATGCGTTGAAGATGTCGTACAGCCGGTTCAGGTCCGCCTCGGAGAGGTTCCGGAGCCCCGGCTGCGCGGCCCTCGTGGTCCCCACCTGGGCGAGCAGCGCGTCCAGGTGGGCCTGGGCGGTCTCGCGGGAGTGGTGGAACCGGAAGCGGAAGCCGCGCGTGGGAGCCCTCGCCGGGTTCACGTCGGGGGTGGACGAAGCGAACCGGTCGATCTGGCTCGCGGACGCGGGGTCGGACGCCCGCAGCGCGGCCATGCTCCCCGCGGTCTCCAGGGCGTGGGTGGCCCGCACGAAGGTCGCCAGGTCTACGTCGCTCATCTCGGCGAGGCGCGCGGGATGCACGTCGATCTGCCCGTTCACGGCCACCCTTCCGTCCGGGAGCATCTCCAGGCGGAACGGGGTGCCGCCGGCCGCGGCGCGCAGCCTCTGGAGCTGCGCGGCTTCGGCGGCGGTACGCTCGGCCACGTTCACGTACAGGTGCCCGGTGGAGTCGGGAGCCGCCGGGGCGCGCGCGCGTGAGGTGACCCGCGCCTCGGTGGTCCCCGGCGCGGTGCCCGGACGGAGTTCCAGCACGTACTCCAGGTCCACGCCGTGGGCGCGGCTGGCGTTGTTGGCGCGGGCGACGCTGTCCACCACTTCCTGGACGGTGCTCATCCCCGGACGGCCTCCGGCGACCGCTCCGGCGGCGTCCGCCACGAGCGTGGCTTCGGCGCGCCCCGCACGCGCCGCGAGGGCCAGCGACTCCACGTCGGCGAGGGCCACGCCGGCGGCCCCCTCCATGCGGGAGCGGATGTTCGCCAGGTGCGCCTGTTCGCCGGCCAGGTCGGCGGTGCCGGAGATGCGCGCGCCGCTCTCGGTGACGGACCGCCCGGCCGTGGACGTGCCCACCGGGACCACCACCGGGTGCCCGCCCACATTCACCACCTCGATGCTGCGGCCCATGGTGATCTCCGCCACGTTGCCGCGGAGCGACAGCGCGGTGAGGCCGCCGGTGAAGGCGAGCTGTGCCAGGAGCCGTGCCTTGGCGGCGCGTTTCGCCTCGGCGCTTCCCGGGCCGTTCTCGATGGCGTCCAGCTGCTCGGCTCCCTGGACGCTGAGCACCGCCAGCGTCACCACGTCGGCCCCGAGGTTCGTCGCGGCGAGCGGGACCACGTAGCGCTGCGAGAGGCTGGCGAGCGCGGCCCACCGGGCGCCCGCGAGCGGCGTCCCGGCCGCCGCCGCGGTCCGCGCCACCGACAGCACCCTTCCCGCCGCCAGCGCTCCGACCCCGGTGAGGGCGCCGACGATCTGGGCCACGTCGAGGACCGTGCTCGCGGTCGTGGCCGTCCCGTGCCGCCGGCTCTCGACCAGGTTGATGGTGGCCGCGGTGGCCCCGGCCGCTCCGGACGCCACCAGGGCCCAGGTCCCCACCACCGCGACCGTGCCCGTTCCGAAGGTGACGAGCGTGAGCCCCACGGCGGCGAGGCCGAGTCCAAGCCACGAGAAGAAGTCGCGCCAGGTGACGCGGTCGCGGATTGCCACCTGTCCGGTGGCGATCCCCGGAACGTCGTAGTAGACGCGGCCCTCGCAGAAGTGGTCCTTGTCGTCCAGCTCGCCCAGGAGGCGGCCCGCGGTGTCGAGGTCGCTCCCTCCCGCGGTCACCGAATCGTGGAACGGGCGCTCGGGGTTGGTGAGGTCCACCAGCCGCCACGTGTTTCCATCCCGCCAGTAGTACAGCTCCAGGGGGACCTGTTCCACGAAGCCGGGCTCGGTCGCGAACCTGCGGTCGGGGCGGAAGACGGCCGGAACGCGGACGGGGTTCCGCCCGGCGAGTCCGTCCAGCTCCCGGCGCATGGACGAGGCCCAGCGCATCTGCGCCTGCTCCGCCGCCGGGACCCCGTGGCGCGATGCGCTCTCGATCAGCCAGCGGTCCAGGCCCGCCCCCACGGCGCGGAACTTGTCCAGGGCCGCGCTCCACCGTCCCGCCCCGAGGTCGGCCGGGATCTCCGCGCCGGGCCCCTCGGCGACGATCGGGGGGAACGATCCCAGGGTGGGGGTCTTCCGGGTCGCGCCGGTGTACGGGTTGGATTCGCTGTAGGAGAATGTCGCGCCCGTGTGGACCCTCTGCCACGCGGCCGACGTCTCCGCCGTGAGCGATTCGTACAGCTCGCGTGCGTGCGCCGAAGCCGCGTCTCGAAGGGCCGGCTCCACGCTCCCCGACGCGGCCTGGACTTCCAGCCGGATCATGTCGGAGGAGAGGGCGTACCAGGCGTCGTATGTGCGCTGCGCGATCCACCCGGAGTCCACCGCCCGCCTGCGGAAGCCGTGGAACGCGAGGTGGAAGTCCGCGCGACGGCTCTCGAAGCCGGTTCCCGCCTGTGCGTGGAGTTCGCCGACCGCGCGGGCGGCGGCGTGGGTGGACCGGTCGGCATCGCCCGTCCCGGAGTGCCCGCCCAGCATGAAGCCGTCGCGGACCGTGATGGTCACCACCCGGTCGGCTCCCACGGCCGGGCCGGAGATGCGGACGTGGTGGTCGCGGTCGGATTCGGGGGAAACGTCCCCTGCCCCGGTCGGCACCTGGAGCCGGTCGTGGATCCGGAGGTCGGCCGTCCCGTCGCCGTCGAAGTCGAAGCCCAGGCTCACCGGGTCGTCGCGCAGCAGGGCGAGCTGAGCCAGGCTTCCCGAGAAGTTCACGGGGACTCCGACCCCGCCGTAGGGCCGCCCTCCCGAGAGCGGGGCGATCCCCAGCACGGCCCGGTCGGCGGAGGTTCCCCGGTCCAGCAGGATGCGGAAGGCGTCGGAGTATGGGCCGAGCTGGACGTCCCAGAAGGCGATGCGGCCGCCCTGCCCCGAACTCTCCACCTCGATCGCCGGACGGACCTCGGCCGGCTCCGGCGGGAAGTCGTACGTGACGGCCTGTCCCGGTCCTTCCACCCGGTAGCGGACCCCCTCGGGGGTGCGGACGGGGGGGAAGATGCGCAGGCGCCGGTCGGATGCGGGGCGGGTCATCTCCAGCACCGTGGGCGCGCGTCCGTCGGTGGCCTCCGCGACGCGCGGCGCGAGCGCGCTCCCCGGCGTGGGGCGGGTCAGCTGGAAGTCGGCGGTGCGGAAGGTGCCGAGCGGGTCGTTCGCCTGGCGCAGCCGCACGCGCACGGTCTCGGTCTCCTCCATCTCCGAGGCCCACGCCATGAAACTGGAGGCCTGGATGGACACCTCCAGCTCCGGATGGCGGTCTCCGTCCCCGTCGATGACTGCACGAAGCTCCAGCCGGGGCGGTCCGTCCGCCAGCGAGAACCCCTGGAACTCGGGGACGGTGCCGGGGAAGTGCCCGGGAGCGAAGGGGCGGGCATCGGCCGCGGAGGCGGAAGGATCCAGCACCCAGAGGCCCCCGGTGCCCACCGTGCGCCCGTTGAGGCGCAGAGACAGGCCGTGCCTGCGGCCGAGGGAGGAGGGCCGGTCGTCGAACTCGACGTCGTCGACGAGGCGGACCACGGACGTGCGGTCGCCGTACAGGTCCAGCACGATCTCCTGCTCCACGCCCTCCCTCCGGGCCACGTCGAGCCGGCGCGGGGGGAGCCTGGCGCGCAGGCGCTTCGTGGCGTCGCGGACGAAGGGTCCGTCGGTGGGGTGCGGTCCCGCATACCGGACACGGACCTCCAGGTGATCCACACCCTCTTCCACGATCCGCTCGAAGCCGACCTCGAATTCGTCCCCGCCCCAGGTGACGCGGATGGGCTCCGGGACGCGGTCCGTCTGGGGTGTGGCCCCCGGCGCCACCTGCCGCCGTATGCGGGGCTCGCCCCCCCTCACGAGCCCGGCGGCGACCCCTCCCGCGGTCACCACCCCGGCGGCGGTGTCCGCCTCCCGCTCGGCCGGGTCGTCCGCCCGGCCCAGGGTGAGCGGGGCGTCGGCCGCCGCGGCCAGGCGCACGCCGGATCCCCCCTCCTGCTGGACCACGTGCGCCAGCTCGTGGGCGAGCAGCTTCTGCCCGCCCGGAGTCCCCGGGCCGAAGTAGCCGTCGCGGAACACCACGTCGCGCCCGACCGTGTACGCGAGCGCGTTCACCGCCCGCGCCGACGCGTCAGCCCGGGCGCCGGTGTGGATGCGCACGCCGCCGAAGTCGCGCCCGAAGCCAGCCTCGAAGTAGGCGCGCACGGAGGGATCGAGCGCACGGCCGTCCCCGGAGCCGATCACCGCCTGCGGTTCGTCTGCGGGAGAAGAGGCCGTACCGGCAGGACCGGCCTCTGCCCCGGGGACCGTCAGCGACAGGGCGAGCGCGCCGGGGGCGGCGGGTGCGATCGGATTCCGTGGGGTGGCGGACGGACGGTCCGCTGCCCGCGCGGCGTTGCCTTTCGCGGGGGCCTGACGGGCCGCGTGGCTCATTCCGCGACTACCTCCGGACCTGCTTCCGAGGACGGATGGGTGTGCCGGCCCTCGTCGCGGAAGATCGCGTCCATCAGAAACGTCCCTTCCGCTCGACGTTGAACATGTACTTCTCCCAGTTGGCCTCGATGAAGCTGAACTGCTTCGCGTCCCCCTTCTTGCCCATCTCCGCCCACTGGGCCTTGAGCGCCGCTACCACCGTCGGCCTGTTCGCTTCGACCCATTCCAGCAGCGCCTGCGCGACGGGATAGTACGACCAGTGCCAGCGCTCCGCGGTGTACCCGACGCCGTACCCTCCCTTGTCCTCGAACGACTGGATGAAGCCGTACGTGGAGGCGTTGCGCCGGAGCCAGCGGTATGTATCGGAGAACGCGCCCTTCCCCTCCCATGCTTCGGCGCTGAGGTCCGTGTCCACATTTTCACGTCCGATGTCGAAGTCGCTCCCCCAGTGATGTCTGGAGATGCCCGGCGCGGAAGAGGTCATCAGGATCTCCTTCTGCTTTTCGTCGGCCGAGAGCATGTCCCAACACTTCTTGTGGGCCGCCTTCCGCTCTCCCTTCGGGTCCACCATGGAGCTGGGCGAGGGGTCCCATTCGATGTCGGTGGGGAGGAGGAGGGGGCCGCACTTCTTGCGTGCCTCGCCGGAGATACGGCCGAAGGCCCTCCCCGTGAACTCGAACTTGCGGGTCCAAATCGTGGCCTGGTTCTTGGCACTTCGATGTCCCGAGCGGACGAGGTCGCCCGCGGGGATGCTCAACCCCTTCGCAGAAAGCGCCACCCGCGTTGCGCCGAGCAGGCACTTCCGCTGTACAGCCACACTCTTCATGGCGTCTTTTACGACGTCCTTTGTAACATCCTCTTTGACGTCCTTTTTGACGTCCTTGCCGATCACCCATGCGACGACGTCGGACTCCTGCATCTTGTCGATTTTTGCCCTCCAGGCGTCCTTTTCGGAGTCGAGCGCCGCCTGGTCCTTGAAGACCTTGCACCCTTTTGGCGCGGGCGAGGGAATGGGATCTCGCGCGAGGAATTCGCCGGCGTCCGCCCCTGTGCCCGCGTCCGGCTTCAAGGCTGCGTCGACGCCAGCGTCCGTCGCCGCGTCGGTGCCTGCATCCTTCTTCGAGGCGCTCTTGCTCCCATCGTCACAACGCTGAAGGCGGAGTCCCGAGCGGGAGGGGATACCTGTCACCCCGGCGAGGCCGAGGGCTCCCGCCGCGGCTGCGTCGGCCTCGTTCTCCAGGGCGGGCTCCTGCCCCTCCCGCGTGGATACGCCCCCGCCCCTTTGCTGCAGCGTATGGGCGAGTTCGTGGGCGATCAGCGCGTCTCCCGCCGGCGTACCGGGGTTGAATTCCCCCGCCGCGAATGCCACGTCGCTCCCCACCGTGAAGGCGCGGGCGTGGAGCTGGCGGGAGAGGCGGGCCGCGGACGCGTCGGTGTGGATTCGCACTCCGGCGAAGCTGGCACCGAAGCCTCGCTCCATCCGCGTGCGGACCGGGGCGTCCAGACTCCGTCCCTCCCCCAGTTTCCCGCGGACCGCCACGGGGTCGCTCGCGGGTGGAGGGTCGGCGGTTTCGCCGGGCATCGCCTGCGCCCCCCCTGCCGCCGGAGCCCTCTCGTTCCCGGCGTGTCCTTCTCCCTCCCCCTTGCGCTGTACGGCGAGGCGCTCCTCCTCCTCGCACGCGGCACACGGGGCGTTCCCGGAGCCCCCGCAGGCGCACTTGCGCTGCACTCGCGGCCCGCCGACCGACGACACGTTCCCCGCCGCGCAGCCGATGGACACGCGCGAGTCGGCCACGTCCGGGCCGCGCTCGGCGGGGAGGTGCGTCGCCACGCGGAGCGAGGCGCCCTGCGCGCGCTTCGCCTCCCCCGCTACGTCGCCGCCGTGCCGGTGGGCTCCGTCCTTTCCGGACTTCGCCTTCGTCGCGCTCTGCAGCATGGCGATCTCCGTCAGCCGGGGTGGTAGCCGACCGCGTCGAGGCCCCGCCGCGTCTCGGACGACAGTCGGTCGTAGTGCAGGTCCAGGATCGCCCGCGCTCCGGGGTGCGGGTGCGCGGCGAGCGCCTGTGCGGCGTAGAACGACTCGCCGGGGTTGCCCCGTACCAGCGCGGCTTCCATGGCGTCGAGGCTCCCGGCCCGCCCGATCGCGGCGAGCAGCCGGAGGAACAGCTCGGGGTTCGACGTGGTGCCGGCGCGCACCTGCTCCGCCAGCGCCGGCTCCGCCCGGTCCGGGTTTGCGAGCAGCCACGAGACGCCCTGGTCGCGCTCCACTTCCGCGTCGCTGAGTGCGAGGGCGAGGGCGCGCTCCAGCTCGCGGTCGGGCGTCGGGGCCGGGCCGGTCATGGACGGCGGGCGAGCAGGTTCTCGCCGGGGAAGTGGTGGTCGACGGCGGCGACGAAGAGCTGAAGGGCGGGTCGGGTGATGCGCGGATCGAGCGCGAACCGGGCGTACATCCCCCGCAGGATCCCGCGGGCGACCGTGCCTTCCCACTTGTCCTTGATCAGCCCCACGCGGTCGAGGATGTCGTCGGCCGCCTCGTCGCCCTGGGTGATGCCCGAACCGGCCGGCGCCCTCACGTCGTACTGGGCCTCCCGCAGCTCGGCGTAGATCTCCGTCCCCTGGTAGCCGTAGCCGAACCGCTCGCTGGAGGTGAGCGGCGCCGCCCTCTCCGCCGCCGTGAGGGCGCCCGTCGCCAGGGGCCGCGCCTGCCCGTACAGCTCCAGCTCGTACGAGTCGCGGATCCCGCCGTACTCACCGTGGCCGAAGACCTCGTGGACCACGACCCCCATCACGTAGTCGGGGTTGCTCATCGCCGCGTCGGTGAAGTCCATCCCGAAGTTCAGCCGGTTGTTGGCGCTGTCGTACTCCGCGTATCGCGTGTCCGTGGCCCGGTCGATCGTCTCCGGCGAGAAGTGGAGGTGGGCGGCGGCGACGTGCAGCTCGGGGGCCACGACCGCTGCGCGGCTCACGATCCCCGTCACGGCGCTCGCGGCGCGGGCGCGGAAGTTCGCCTGGGCCGGGTCGGGTGGCGGGGGGAGCGCGTCCCACCGGTTGGTCGTCCGGGCGGGGAGGTTGAGCTGCTGCACCGACTGCTGGTGCGCCTGCGACTGCTGGGCGGGGGTCGGCGTGGCGCTTCCCGTCGCCGCCTGCGCCGCGGCGAGCGCCTCGGCGTCCATGAAGGTCGCCTGGCGCGCGGCCATCTGGGCGTCGGTCATCCCGGTGGAGGCGCGCACCTCCTGGCGCTGCACCAGCTGGAGCAGGATCCGGATGGTGTCCCGGTACCGTCCGGTCCTCTCCTCCGCGGGGAGCGCTTCGAGGTGCGACCGGATCGTGCCGGCGTAGCTCCCGGACCGGTAGTGGGTGGCGACGAAGGCCGCCTGGTCGGCGGCGGACATCGCGGCGAACTGGTCGAGCGCGGCGCGGGCGCGGTCGGCGGCCGTCGGTGGTTTCTTGCAGCCGCGGAGCCGGAGCGGCGAAACGACGGCGCCGGACGCGCTCCGAGGCTCGCGCCCGAGCAGGACGTCGACGGCGGTCCGGTCTGCGCGCCGCTCGTCCTCGACCTCGCTCCCGGCGCTCATGTCGTGGAGGTGGGCCAGCTCGTGGGCGGCGACCACGCGGCCTAGCAACTCGTCGGCGCGTGCCTCGGGGCCGAGCGCGATCTCGTTTCCGCGGGCGGCGCCGAGCAACCCCGGGGGTGGCCCGTCCCGGACGGCCGGCACGCCCAGCCGGAGCGCGAACCGGCGGGAGATGTCGGCGGGGACGGCACCCGCCTGCAGCACCGAACCGAGGTCCGACCGCTCCCGGCCGGGAGCGGCGGACTCGGGGCGGGCGTCGTGCGGCGCGGGCGTGGGGTCGCCCCGTTTCCGGTCCGCCTTCGAGTCGCCCGGCCGGGGCGTCGCCTGAGGGCCGGGCACCGTGGGGGGGAGCCGCTCCATCGTTCCTCGTGAACGGTTCGTCAAAGGGTCCCCGCGGTGCGGCGGACCGGCATCCTCCCCTCGAAGTAGCCCCGGCGGACCGCGTCCGGGTCCGGAGGTGGAGCTACGCCTTCCGCGTCGTCGTGCTGGAGCTGGCGGGCGACGGCCCCGTACAGTTCACGGGCGCGCCGGGCCGAGTCGGAAGCGCTTCCGGATCCCTGCCCTTCATGGACGGAGAACAGGTGCAGCACGCCGGCCGTCGAGGCGCGCCCCGTCTCCAGCCGCGCCCCCGGAAGGGCGTGCGCCGCCACCTCGCAGAGCAGGGGCAGGTCCCGGCGGTCGTCGGGGAGCGAGAGCGAAAGGTGAAGTCCCGTGCCGCCGTCGCCGTTCTCGGCGGACGCGCCGACACGCACGCCGAGCGACGTGGTGCGCAGCGCCACCCTCCCGGGATCGGAGCGGTTCGCCTCACCGGCCGCCGCCACGACGCCGCGCAGCTCCGCCAGGTGCGCGGGTGCGAGGAGCGCCGGGCCCGTGTCGAAGTACCGCCTCGCCGCGAGCGCGGCGGCGAGCCCCGCGAGAAGGAACCCGAGCAGGGTGAGGTCGCGACCGGGGAGGGCCTCGCCCCGGCACAGCCAGAGCGCCAGCGCCAGCTCCGCCAGGCTCATCCACCGCGGCACGGAGAGCCCCAGCAGGTGCGGCCGTTCGTCGCCGCGGAGCGACTCGGTGCCGAAGCGGAGTACCGCGTACGCGGCGAGGAACCAGGCGAACACCCGGCCCGGGGCGGCGAAGGGGAGCGCCACGAGCCCGGTGACGGAGATCGCCACCAGCCCCGCGGCTTCCAGCGCCTGCACGGGAAAGAGGCGCACCCCCACCAGATGGCCGGGGAAACCGTCGCGGACGTGCCCCTCGGGGTAGACGATCCCCAGCGAGGAGGGGTGCCCGTGGCAGCACCCGACCAGGAGGCACCCCGTCCTTCCCCAGGCCAGGAAGATCGCCATCGCCGGGGCGATCACGTCCAGGTACGCCCCCACGGGCTCCCCGAGGGCCCACACCGCTCCGGCCACGCACGCCTCCGCGAACCAGACGTGCTCCAGCAGCACCAGCTTCTCGTGCCCCGTGACCCAGCGCCGCAGGTACGTGTAGGCGAAGAACGACAGGGCGCACACGAGGCAGAGCGCCGCCACCACCGGGAGGGAGCGCCCCGCCAGGAGTCCGCCTCCCAGCGCGGCCGCCACGGCGAAGTAGAACCCCGCGACGCCGCAGGTGCGGAAGGCGGGGACCTGCCGCGCCGCGCTCCCGAACCGGGTGCGCGGGATTTGGTCGAGGAGCTGGTTCATGGCTGCCGTCATGGGCATGCCTCCCTCCGCCGGTCGCTCCGGCCGTCAGTCGAGCTGCAGGAGCACGATGTCGTCCGCCTGGATCCCGTCCGCGGACAGGAGATACCGCTCGTACTCGGCCAGCTTCGTGAGCGCCTTCGAAGCGGCCGGGTTTCCCGCCGGGCCGGAGGTCAGCATCCCCCGCTTCGCCAGCTCGTCGTAGACGGTGTCCAGGCTCTTCTGTGCCAGGTCGGTGTCGTAACCCTCGCGGGTGGCGAACGTGACCGCGATGGGCGAGTGCGGCAGGTACGCGCGCAGGCCGTTTATCGCGGTGTCGAACTGGCTCCAGCTCTGGATCTGCCCCTCCGCGTCGAAGCGGAACTGCAATCGCGCGTCGGTGGAGTGCGAGTGCCGGTTCCCTTCCCGGCCCATGTGGGTGACGAACCGCGCGACGCGCGTATCCTGCTCCCGCCCGAGGAGGAGGGTGACCGCCGGGCACTCCGAGAGCTTGGCGGAGGAGGGGACGTGGCTCGGGGAGACATCGGAGCCGAGCTTTCTCACGACCGCATCCGCCTGCCGCACCCGCGATTCGGCGCGGTCGTCCCCATCATCGGAGAGCACGATGGCCGAGGTGAGGGCGATCCCGCCCTCCTCCCACCACCTCTCCACCACCGCGTCCAGCCCCTCCACCGCGGAGGCGCTCCCCGCCGCGAAGTGGACCTTGCCCAGCGGTTCAGCGAAGGCCAGCAGCTCGTCGCGGGAGCTTCCTCCCGTCAGGAACTCCTTGAGCAGAGCCTGGCGGTCGCTGTTCAGGTGTACGCGGAAGAACTCGTGGCACTCCGTGACCCGCTCCCGGGGAACGGTGACGAGCACGATCACGCCGTCCGCCGTGCCGGAGGACACCCCCGGTGGGAGCCTGCCGAGCACGTCGAACACCGCTCCGGGGGCCTCCGGTGTGACGTCGTCCACCACCGAGACCAGGCGGTCGAGCCGCGCGTCCAGCAGGGAGTCCGGGTCGCCGGTCCCCTCCCCCGCGCCGACGACCGCCCCGTAGAGGAGCGCGTCGGCGGGACCGGCGGACCTCCAGGCGTCGAGCACGACGCCCCTCCCGGTGAGGAGGTTGGCGCCGCCTCCCTCGAACTCCACCGTCACGGGCACCATCTCCAGCCCGTCCCGGATGGGGCGCGTGCCGGTCAGCACCGCGCGGATCTCCTCCACCGTGGTGTTCGCGCCGGCCCGCGCGTGGTACACGCGGTAGCGACGGGAGGGCGCCGCCACGGCCGTTCCCGTGCAGCAGTCGCACGAGCTGGTACGGCGCCGGTGGAAGAGCACCCAGTCGCGCGTCGCGCGCACCGTCTTCCCGGAGACCGGCTTCGGGGGCGGCGGGAACAGCAGACGCTCGGACGCCTCGCGGAACCCGGGCTCCTCCCGCACCTTCTCGATGGCCTTGAGGGCCCGGACCGCGTCCGCGTGATACGGGTTCCCGGGGTTCGCGACCGCGGGGTTCTCCCGCGCGTCCGCGACGAGGAGGTCCTGGGTGGCCGGGATCCGTCCCGCCTTCATCGACGCGATGTACTCGTCCAGCTCCTTGCGGACCGCGGGGTCGGTGGTGCGGGACCGCATGTCCTCGGCCGTGCGGAGGATGTCGAACGCGGCGACGCTCCGCGCCAGGAGCGGGCGTCCGCGCCAGGCGGTGGTGACAGTCACCGCCAGCCGCGTCCTCCCGTTCCCCAGCAGCACGGTGGCGGCCAGGGCCGCGCCCCCGCCGGCCTGCGGGGTCAGCGCCAGCTCCACGGGGACGTCCAGGCGGGTCGGCGTCTCCTCTCCGGAGTCGCCCGTGCCGAGTGACGACGACGCCCGCACGAACGCCCATCCCTGCAGGATCCCCGTCATCCGGGAGCCGCCCTCCGCGGGGACCCGGCACACCAGGTCGGCCACCAACCGCACCTCGGCCGATCCCGAGACCGGCTGGCGCTGGAAGGAGAGCCCGTCCACGGCGGCCAGGAGTTCACCCCGCACCGGCGCGGCTTCCCCCACGTCCAGCGAGAACGGGTCGGCTTCGCAGCGCACGCTGGCCCACACGCCCACGGTGGCCTCCTCCTGCCCTCCGGGTCGGGTGTCGGCGATCTCTTCCCGGGCGGTGCTGCGGAAGCTCTGCTCGTCTCCGCCGGCCGCGCGGGCGCCGGCCAGGTTGCGGAGGAGGCGCCCGAGGGCGTCGCCCAGGTCCGGAAGCTCGGGGACGCGGAATCCCTTCCCTCCCCGTGTCGGATCCGCCTCCTGCGCCCCCATCGAGTGCCGGAGGTTTTCCTTGTAGCCGGGGCTCGGGACCTCGGTGATCCCGGACAGGACGCCGATCCCGGCGAAGTGGAAGGCTCCACCTCCGCCGGGGAGCGGCCGAGCCCGCCCGGCCCCCCGCAGGAGCGCGCGGCCCTCCCCGGCGGAGGCTTCTTCCTCGCCCCGCGCTCCGGGCTTCGTGTTCCCCTTCTGCGGGGTCGGGGTGCGAAGGGTCACTTCGAAGAGGTGCCCCGCGGGCGGGGGCGCGGTCTCGACGATCTCCCCGTCGGGAACGAGCACGTCCACCTGCGGCCGGCCCGCGGCGTTTTCCAGCCCGTGCAGGAGGCAGATGCGGTCCAGGTGCTGCGCCTCCTCCAGCGCGTGGGGGACGTAGTCCGGCCTCACCACGCAGAACCGGAGGTCCACGCCCTCTCCCATCAGCCGCCGGACCTGCTCGTTCACCTCGCGCCCCGGGAGAACGGGGAGGTAGCCGGCGGGGGGAAGCTCCACGATTCCCCGGTCGATCAGCACCCGCGAGGGGCCCGGCACGTCCTCGTCCAGCGCGACCAGGATCTCCTCCCGCAGAGCCTTCAGCTCGGGGAGGTGCTCCGGCCGGTCCTCGCCGTGGCCGTCGACGGCCTCCAGGCGGTCCAGTACTTCCTTCGCGCGCTCCAGCAGCCGGTAGCGGCGCGTGCAGGGATCCCCGCCCCCGGTCTCCGGGGGGCCGCCGGCCAGGACGTCGTGCAGGTGGCACTGGAACTGGAGGACCTGGGCGAGGAACACCTCCCGGGGGCGCATCGCCATCTGCCACGCCCAGTACCGGGCCGCGGGAGCCTCCATCCGCTCGCGCCGGGCGATCCACGCGTCCAGCCACTCCACGCTGCTCCCGCTTACGGAGACCAGCGCGACCGGCACCCCGTCTCCCGCCTCGGCCGGCCAGTGCTCGATCCGGGCGCCGTGGCACCACAGGTCCGTCTTCAGGCGGGCGGCGGACATCTCTCGGCCGAGCCGGGCGCGCTCCGTGGCGAAGTACGCGGAGGCGGCCTGCGAGCGGTGGTGCCTGCGGGTAAGGGAGGCGGAGGTGCAGGAGGGCGCGTCGAGCGAGACGGGGACCGCGAGGAGGGTGACGCCCTCCACCCGGTACCTGCGGTCGGTGGAGGTCGAGCAGGCGTCCTCGCACAGCTTCCCGTACACGTCCTCCTCTCCGCAGAACGCCTCCGCGTGCGCCAGGACCACCAGGTAGAGGTCGGTGGGGAGCACGGTGGAGACGGGAGGCGTGACCGTCGTGGCCTCCGCGCACCCCGCGAAGCCCGCGGCGCCGTTAGCTCCGGCGCCGGATGCGGATCCCGTGCGGGCGCGCGAACGGGCGATCAGCTCGGAGATCCCCACCGAGGTGCCGTGCGGCAGGAGGAGGACGCGCCCGGCCCGGTCGATGGCGAGCCCGGGGCCCAGCTCCAGCGTCCCGGTGGCTCCCAGGGAGGCGTCGAAGCCGTGGACCACCCCCGCCCCGCCGGCCTGGTTGGAGAGCTGGACCAGGGAGCGGAGGTAGTCCTGCTCGGCGCGCAGGTCGTCGGCGCGGAGGAACTTCCCGTCGAAGTAGTTGAGGCGCGTGAGCCGCGTCGGCGAGGGGATCAGGGTCACCCCCGCTCCGGTCCCCACCAGGACGAGCGGTCCGTCGGCCCTCGTGGCGGTCCTGGTCACGTCTCGCTCCTTTTCAGCATGAGGACGAAGTCGTTGCCGTCGTGGGCGCTTCCCGGGGGGCCGCCGACCGCCCCGGCGAGCGGGACGCCGCTGCTCCCCAGGAGCGGAGTGGAGCCGGTCCCGCGGGCGATGATGCGCACCCGGTTCCCCCCGAAGCCGGTGTAGAGGTCCAGGCGCACTCGCTTCCCGGTGCCGTCCACGCTGGCGTTGCGGATCTCCAGGTTGTGCCACCCGTCGCGGTTGTCGTACGAGGAGACGGAGAACGCTCTCGCCTGCACGCTCGCGCGGGAGAGTCGGTGCGTGGCCGTGAAGGTGACGGCCTCGCCTTCCAGGCGAACGCTGGCGGGGTCGATCCGGGGCCCTCCCGCGTCGGCCGCACCGGTCGCGGGGGGAGCGGACGGCGGCGGCGCCAGTTCGCCGATTCCCCCTCCTCCCCCGCCCGCTTCCTCCTCCTCGCTCCCCGGCTCCGGCGATGCCGGGACGGGGACGGGTCCGCGAAGCAGTTCCTGGATCGTGGAGGTCGCCACATGCGTGGGGCGGACCGTGTTGTCGACCTCGGCGGACGCCAGCTCGAACCCGCCGTCGCGGGCGCGGAGCGTGATCGCCACGCGGGCCAGGACCACACAGGTGTCGTCCGGCGCCGGGAACAGGGTCGCGCCTCCCACCTCCGGCGTCTCCGCCGGGCCCAGGTCCATCTCGTCGAGTGCGGCCAGTCGGCGGAAGACGGCGAGCCACTCCGGCGGCCGGGCGTCCTCGTCCAGCGTCCGGATCCGCTCCCGCTCCTGCACGATCTCCCGGTCTTCCGGCAGGGGGTCGCCCCGGCGGTCCAGGCGCGGCCCGGTCAGCCCGAAGAGGAGGCGGAGCCGCGGGTACGGGTACGCGCGCTCGGGGAGCGGGCCGGGGACCAGCCGCAGCTCCACCGTCTCGTGCGCGCGGGAGTAGGCGGTGTCGCCCGTGGCTCCCGCGCAGGGCTCGGAGATCGCGGGGACCGGCCGGGTGAGGCAGGCGCGGAAGCAGGCGGAGACGTACCCCGCGAAGGTGACGGTCCCGTTCTCCGCCGTCTCGAAGTACTCGCGGTGGTCGGGGTCGTCCCGGCGGGCCTCGTACCAGGCCGCGACGCTCACGCAGGCGGTGGCGTCCAGGTGGAGCTCCCGCCCCGCGGCGTCCAGGGCGAAGCCCGGGAGCACGCGCAGCTCGCCTCGCAGGCCCGGCCCTCCCTCCCGGGGCGGAGCGTCCACGCGGAAGCCCCACACCACGCCCTCGCCGTGGAGCCAGGCGTTGTGGAGGCGCATCTTCCCGCGGTGGTACGCCTGCTCGGTCTCGAAGTCGTCGACGCCCAGCAGCATCCCGAAGTGGTAGCGGGGCATGTAGAACGGGTTCGACGGCAGGGCGCTCGCGCACCCGTCGGCGGCCGCCGGGCCGCCGTTGCAGCGTCCTTCGGTGGAGTTCGGCACCGGTCTCTCCTTGGTCTATGCGTCGCCGCGGACGGCGCCGATCATCCGCGGCTGCCGGCCGGCCCGGGCCCGGGCGAGCCTCCCCTCGCGCGCCGCGGCTTCCGCCTCCAGGAACGCGAGGGTGAAGGCGCCGCGCTCGGCGTCGGTCAGTGCGCCGGAAAGGGCGGCCTCGGCCGCCGCGAGGTCGTCCACGAGCCCCTGCGGGTCCACGTCCTTCAGGGTGTTCAGGGTCCGCTCGGCTTCCAGGAACCCCAGCACGCCGCGCCACGCAGACTCCGGGACCGCCGCGCTCCAGGCGGCGAACTTCGCGTGGACCCCGTCGTACGCGGCCACGGCGGCGGCCAGCTCGCCGAGTGCGTCGTCGAGCGTATCCTTCGCCGCCGTCACGTCGTCGTCGGCGGCGATGGCCTCGTCGTCCACCGTGGCGTCCCGGGCGAGCACGGCGAGGCGGGCGTCGTCGTAGGCGGCCTGCGCCGCGCCCGCGGCGGCCCGCTTCTCCTCGCGCTCGGCGCGCGCGATGGCGGCTTCGTCGGACTCGCCTTCGTCGCCGCCCAGGGCCGCCAGGCGCGCGGCTTCGGCCGGGGTGAGGAGCGAGGAGGCGACGGCGACGTCCCGGAGCCGGGTCCGCGCCCGCTCGTAGCGCTCCATGCCGCGCTCCGCCCACTCCCGGATCGCCCGTTCGGCCCGCCGGAGCCGGATCCGCCCCGCCTTCACGGCGCCCCGCTCGCCCTCCCTCGCCGCGTACTCCGCGGCGAGACGGTCTTCCGCCGCGGCCGTCGCCGCCTCCAGCTCCTCGATCCGGCCCACGGCGGCCTCGTAGGCCGCGCGGGCCGCGGCGAGCATCTCCACCGGGAGATCGGCTTCGACGCGGCTGCGCGCGGCGGAGAACTCCGGCCCGGCGAGCGTCCCGGCCGCGTCTCCCGCCGGGCCCGCAAGGGCGGCGAGCGGGCCGTCCGTCGCGGAGGCCTTCCACGCGGTCCTCGCCGCTCCGGAGGATGCCGCCTCACGGGCGGCGGCCTTCGCGGCGGTCAGGCCGGACTCCGCTCTCGCCAGGGCGGCGGCGGCGGACTCTGCGCCGGCCTCCGCCTCCCCGACCTCATCGGCGCGCTCCAGGATCTCGGCCTGGAGCGCCCGGCTCTCGACCAGGAGCCCTTCCAGCTCGGCGATCATGGCCTCGGCGTTCGCGGGGACCTCGGAGGCGGCGATCTCGGCGCGCTTCCGGGCGATCTTCTTCTCCGTTCCGGCGAGCGCCGCGGTCCGGTCGGCGAGGCGCCCGCGGGCCTCGGCGAGCGCTTCGCGTGCGGCGGCGAGGCCGGCCCGCGCCTTCTGCTTCGCCGCGTCGTGGAGGTCGTGCGCGAGCGCGGCGGCGCCCGGGAGGGTTTCGGGGTTCGGCATGGCTCCTCTCTCAGGGTGCGGCCATCCCGGCGGGGAGGCCGGGAAAGGCGCGGCCGGACTTGTCGTACTCGCGCCGGAGGGCGCGCACGACGTGACGGCGGGTGATGGGCGATCCTTCGGCCGCGGCGAGGAACCCCGCGGCGACGGCGGCGTTCTTGATGAGCCCCCCGACCACGGGGTAGAGGGCGGCGAGCTCCCGCGGGTCCACGTCGGGGTCCAGGGGGGCGCCCGGCGGGAGGTGGCGCTCCCAGAGCGCGGCCCGCTCGTCGGGGCCGGGCTCCTCGAATTCGAGCACGAACTCGATCCGCCGCAGGAAGGCCGGGTCGATGTTCTGGCGCAGGTTGGTGGAGAGGACCGCCAGTCCCTCGAACCGCTCCAGGCGGGTGAGGAGGTACGCGGTCTCCAGGTTGGCGTAGCGGTCGTGGGCGTCGGAGACCTCGGTGCGCCGCCCGAAGAGGGCGTCGGCTTCGTCGAAGAAGAGGACGGCCTGCGCGTTCTCCGCCACGTCGAAGACCTCGGCCAGGTTCTTCTCCGTCTCCCCGATCCATTTGGAGACGACCCGGGAGATGTCCACCAGGAGGAGGTCCACCCCCAGCTCGGCCGCCATGACCTCGGCGGAGAGCGTCTTCCCGGTCCCCGACGGCCCGGAGAAGAGCATGCGGACGCCGCGCGCCCCCGGCCGTCCCGCCAGGAACCCCCACTCGTCCAGCACCCGGGCCTGGTTCACCAGCCGGTCCAGGGCCTCGCGGAGCTGGGAGGTTCGCCCGGGGGGGAGGACGAGCTGGTTCCACCGCGCCGTGGGGCGAAGGAGCCGCACGCCGCTGGAGAGGCCGAGCCCGGCGCGCGTCCGGACCCCCCGCCCCACGTCCTCGACCGTGGGCCGCCGCCCCTCCAGCGCCGCCAGCGAGCGGGCGTCTCCGGCCGCGGCGGCGGCGGTCTCCGGCTCCACGGTGTAGCGCATCGCCAGCGCCGTGGCGTGCTCCGAGGCTTCCGGGACGAGGTCGCGCCACATCTCCGCGCGTGCGGAGGGAGTGAGCGGCGCCGCGGGGACCTCCAGCACGGGGCGCGGACCGCGCACTGCGACGGAGCCCGTGCGCGCGCACACCACCACCGGGCCGGGGTGCCCCGCGAGCTCCGGGGCCGTCGCGGCGCCGCTCCCCTCCGGCACCGCGACGCGGAGCACCGGGACGGCTCCGCGCGCGACGGCGTGCACCGAGACCAGCCGCTCCAGCTCCGGAGTGGGCGCCGCGGGGAGGAGGACGCGCATCGCCTCCCATCCCGCGGCGGCCACCAGGGCGGCGCCGCGCTGATGCGCCAGCTCCTCCGCGTCCGCGGTGACCAGCAGGGTGCGCGGCTCGCCGGAGAGAAGGGCGGCGCGCGCCAGCCACGCGGCGGGACCGGCGAGCCAGGGCCGCAGCCCCTCCAGCGCCACCGGGCCGCCGGCCGGACGGACCTGCGCCGGCCAGGCGTCGGACCCGTGGAGCGCGGACCAGATCCCCTCGGCGGGGTGGAGGGTGCGCTCCCAGAAGGGGCCCTCCTCGCCGAGCCTCACGATCCCGGCGCGCGCCGCGGGGCCGGTCTCCAGCACCCGCCGGAGGAGCCTGCGCTCCTCCCCGGAGGCGCAGAGGAGCTGCGCGGAGAGCCCGGCCGTGGGGCGAGGCTCCCCGCGCGGGTGGAGGGTGCGGAGGACTCCCGCGTACCCCTCGTGCTCTTCGGGGAGGCCGGCGAGGAACAGGAGGTCGCTCTCCACCGGAGAGAGTCCGAAGCCGGCCACGAGGCGGTCGAGCGGGTTGTCCGCCGGCACGGCGTGCGGCTCTCCGGGGGCGCGGGCCATGGCGCGGAGGAAGTCGCGCGCGGCGGAGTGCTCTCCTCCGCCGGGAAGCGCCTCCTCCAGGAGGTCGGCGAGGCGGCCCGCGAGCGCGGCGGTCCCGGCGGCGAGCCGCGCGCCGGGAGAGCCGCCGGCGAGGGCCGGGATCGGAATGGCCTCGACGCTACGCATACACGAACCTCACCGCCGCGCCGAGCCAGGGCACCCAGCCGGGGTCCAGGTCGAGCCCCGCGCGCCGGACCTCCACGGAGACCTCGTCCAGGGAGAGCCGCACGTCGATCCAGCCGGGGTCCGCCTCGATGGTCGCTTCGCGCAGGGTCGTCTCCCTCAGGAGCGCGGCTGCGGCGCGTGCGTCCGGGGCCGGCGCCCCGCGCAGGCGCTCGAAGAGCCGGGCTTCCACGCGCCGGGCGATCCCCTCCACCCCGGCGATCTCCGCGTCCGACGCCGGCTCCTCGCCGCGGGAGGGCGGATCCGCGTCCGGGGCGAGCCCCGCGAACGCCAGCGCCGCCGGGTCGCGCACGTCCAGGGCGAGGAGCGACAGCGCGAGCCGGTGAAGCACCCACCGCAGAGTCCGCCCGGAGAAGACGGGCGACTCGACGACTTCCCGCGGTACCTCCATCTCGTCGACGACGTGGAGAAGGAAGAGGAGCCCGCCCCGGCGCGTGCGGCCCACGCTGCGGGCATCGAGCGAGGCCGCCCCGTCCGCCCCGGCGTCGGCGGCGATGGGGCCATCCGCCGGCTCGGATCCGGCCTCTCCGCGCCCGGAAGGTGCCGCGGCGGGCTCCATGAGCGAGTCGCGCGGGGTGTCGTGTGGCGCGGCAGTGTCCTGGGCGCGGCCGGGCGCGGCGGCGCTTCCGGTCCCGTCTCCGTTCGACGTGGACGCGGCCGGCTCCGCGCCTGGGCCGGGCGACGTGAGGGACGGAAGGGCGAAGACCTCGCGCTCGACGGCGGCAACGAGCGCGGCGGATGCCGACAATGCCCGGACGAGCGCGGAGGGCTCGGCTTCCAGGATCGCGACGACGGCGAGCGCGCTCCGCGTCTCCGGGGCGAGGCCCAACCGGGAGCGCAGGGACCGGGCGACGGCGGACTGCTCCGCGACGCGCCGGACCCGCCGTGCTTCCGCCGCGGCCGTCGGGAGGGCAGTATCGGGCGCGGGGGCACCGGCGGGCGGGGTACCGTCCGCACCTGGGGAGGCCGGATCCGGGATCCCGGACCGGCCGGGCGCAGCGAGGAGGAGCGGGATCGCGGAGTCCGGCACGGAGGCGGCCTCCAGCGCCGCGCGGGCGACCGCGGTCCAGGCGGCGGGCCGGATCCGCGCGGCGAGCGCCGGGAGGGCCCCGTTCCGCGCCGCCGCCGAGAGTGCGGCCACCACCGTCTCGGGGCGCGCGGCCAGGGCGCGGGCCGCCTCGTCCGCGGCTCCCTCCGCGGAGGCGGCGTCTCCCGCGCTCCACAGACCGAGCTGCCGCCACGCCCAGGCGCGCGCGAGGTCGTTGCGCGCCACGCCGGCCAGGAGGTCGACCAGCGCATGGCTCCGTGAGCGGTAGCGGACCACGTCGGGTCCGCCCGCGTCGAGCGTCGCGCGGATCGCCCCGGCCAGCGCCACGCTCCACGCGGCCACCAGCGCGGAGTCCGGCGCGCCGAGGGAGAGCCGCACGGGAGCGTCCACCGTGCGGACGCAGACCTCCTCGTGCATCGGGATGCCCGCGCGGTCGAGCGCGCTCTCCAGGGCCTCGTCCAGCACTTCCCGCAGGAGGCTGTCCAGGCGGGAACGGGCGTCCGGCTCCCCCGCGGGGAGGCGGTAGCGCGCGCGCAGCCGGGCGACGTGAAGGGAATCCACGGTCACCCCACCCGGCTCGACGCGCCCAGCCGGGACGCGCCGGGGAACGTCCCCGGTTCCGGGCGCCCGACGACGGCCTCCCGTCCCAGCGCCCAGGTGCCGAGCTGGAGCGTGGTGAACCCGCCCGTCCGCCCGAGCGCGGAGGTGAGCCCCACGTGGAGCCGTCTCCCCACCCGCATCCCCGAGCCGAGCGTGCAGACCTCCACCAGCGTATGGGCCGGGCGGTGCACTTCCAGCACGTGCCCGACCACGTCCAGCTGCTCCTGCGTGAGCGATCCCCGCACCAGCACCGCGAAGCGGTGGGCGTGCGTCGCGAAGGCGTCTTCGGGGGTGCCCTCCAGCGGCGACTCCCCCGGCTCGCCGATGGCCCCGCCCACCCGGAAGCCTCCGCCCAGGACCGGGCGCGACGCGGCCGGTCCGCGGTCTCCCAGCACCGCGCCCCCCATCCCCCGAAGCCGGAACTGCTCCAGCAGCACCACCGGCTCGTCCAGGTAGATCTCCAGAAAGCGACGCAGCCCCGGGAGCGTCCCCCGGAAGCGGAAGAGCCAGGCGGCCTCGGCCACCAGGGTGCGGCGCGCGCGCTCCGGCCAGCGGTCGTCCAGCGCCATCCCCAGGAAGCTCGCCAGCCAGGGGAGCATGTCCTCCGGCGTGCCGTGCGGGTCCAGGAGCAGCTCCCGGTGCGCGGCCCGGGTCTCCAGCTCGTCGACGAGCCCGTCGAAGATCGCCAGGTAGCGCTGCAGGAAGGACGCGTCCACCTCGTCTCGCGAGAAGGTGCGCGGGAGGCGGCGGAGGTGGTCGTGGCCCCGGTGCTCCACGCGGAGGGAGCCGACGCGCGGGGATGCGTGGCGGGTCCCCTTCAGCTCCAGCGACACCCAGAGGAAGCGGCCCGCGCCCGCCATGACCGGCGCCTCGTAGGTCACGAACGGGTCGCCCGGCTCCGGTCGGGCCCAGGCCAGCTCGCGCCCGGTCTCTCGCCGGTGGAGGGGAAGCCACCCGGGCTCGTCCGGCAGGAGGGAGAGAGGGGGCATCGGCGGGGAGAGGTCCGGCCGGCGGACGGTGGCCTTGAGCAGGTTCCCGGCCGGCCGGCGGGCGAGCGCCGGCTCGTCGAACGACTCGTCCGTGCTCACGGAGTGGATCCGCACCGAGGTCCCGGCGGGGATGCAGGCGTCGAGGAAGACGCGCCCCCACTCCGCCTGGTACTCTCCCGCATCCAGCCGGAAGGTGGTGACCGTCCCCTCCCGCGCGTAGAGGACGCGCGCCGCCGCGGCGGTCCGGAACCCCTTCGCCGAGCCGTAGCCGATGCGGCCCTCCGGCGTCCGGACGATGCCGAGCCCGTCGTACCCGCGCGCCACCAGCGGCTGGAGCCGCTCCACCGCGCCCGGGGTCAGACGGAATCGGGGGAAGGGCTCGCCGGGAAACCGGGCGACGGCCAGGACCTCGTCCGACTCCCACTCCAGGTCCGTCGCGCGGGGGACGAAGAAGGCGTCCCGCGGACGGTCGAGGGGGAGCACCATCGCCCCCTCCGTCCCGGCGCCCAGTAGCACCGCCGCAGCGCCTCCCGGGGAGACGGCGACCCGGTCCGGTGCGATCGCCTCCGGCGGGACGGCCAGCGGCTCCGGACCCTCCCGCGCCGTGAGGCGCACCAGCCCGTCGACGCCCTCCACGGTGGCGAGCACCTCGCGGCCGCGCGCCGCCAGGTCGAGCGGGCGCGTCCCCGGCCCGGTGCGGGCGGTGCGGAGGAGCCGGCGGCTCCACAGGTCGTAGACCCGGATGCACCCGGCGTCGGCCTCCGCCACGTAGAGCCGGTCGTCCACGTCCACCGCGACGCCCACGGGACGCCGCAGCGGCCCGCGTCCGGAGTCCGCCCGCGCGAAGTCGCCGAGGCGCGCGTCGCCCGGCGGGTCGAACAGCTCCACCGGCGCCGGGAGCCCGGAGGCGCGCCCCGCGCTCCAGAGCTGCCGGTGCACGACGCCACGCTCCGGGTCGCTCCGGTAGAGCCGGCACTCCGCGTCGAAGGCCAGCCCGCCCGGCGCGGGGGCGGGACCGGCCGGCGGGTCGCCTTCGTCCTCCGGGAGGCTCCACGCCAACTCCACCGTCCCGGACTCCAGCTCCAGGAAGGTGTCGCTGTGCGACGCGCGGCTCCAGGCGTCGCCGCCCTGCACGAGCGCGAAGGGGCGGAGGGTGCTCATCGCCTCAGCACTCCTCGCGAAGGGTCGGGATGGGGACCGGGGTCCGCGGGTTCCCCTCTTCGTCGGTCGGCGCCGGGGGGGAGAAGGTGTCGCCGGGCTCCAGCGCCTCCCCCTCCACCACGGTGATCGCCGTCAGCTCGGGGACCTCGTACGGCGCCAGCTCCACCGTCCCCGCCACCCACTCGCCCGCCTCCGGGTCGTCCCCGTCCTCCACCCACCGCGCCACCTCCAGCCCCTCCAGGTACTCCACCCCCTCCACCTGGAGCGCCGCCGCCTCCAGCTCCGGACCGTGGACCCGGCGGCCCAGCGGCCACCCCTCGCCCGAGGGGCCGAACGGCGGGAGCGGCGCGAGGTACTGGCGGATGACCAGCTCCACCCAGGCCCGCACGGCCTCCACCCCGAAGCCCGGCCTCGTCTTCAGCCCCACCGAGACGGCGACCTTCCGGTACGTAGGCGGGACGACGTACAGCTCCGTGGTGACCAGCCGGCGCTCGTCCAGCCAGCCGCAGACGCACTCCAGCAGGTCGCGGTCGGGCATGGGCGCGCTGGGACGCGCCGCGTCCTCCCGGGGCCAGACGACCACGGTGACCACCCCGGCGGCGCCTCCCCGCCGCGTGGGCGGGTGGAAGCGGGGGAGCACTTCCGCGCGGCCCACCGTCGCACCGGGCGTGGAGAGTGCCAGGTCGCGGAAATCCTCCCGGGTCACCGCCCGGTCCCGGCGGCGCAGCTCCGCGGGGATCCGCTCCACCGCGTCCCCCACCTCCTCCGCGTCCGCACCGCCGGACGCCGGGCGCGGGTTGCTCGCCTTCACCCCCGCGACGCCGGTGACGCGGGTGACGGACTTCGCCGCCACGTTCCCGGCCGTCCCCCCGCCGTAGCGGTACTCCCGGGCGCGCAGCCGCTCCCCGATCTGCGGGACGCGCCCGCGCGTCCCGTCGCCGAAGCGGACGGTCCCGGCCTCCGGGTCCAGGACGAAGACGCGGTCGTTCCGGCCGCTCGCGGAGAAGTCGTCCACGCGGGTCCAGGGCGTCCACCCGCCCGGCTCCTCCACCTCCACCCTCAGCGAGTCCGGGATCGCGGGCCCGTGGGCGAGCGGGTACGTCTGCCCCGCCCCGCCGTTCCCCGTCCCCAGGAACTCCGCGCGCGCCGTCCTCGCCTGGAGCGCTTCCGCGGCGTTGGCGCCCACCCAGAGCACCCTCCCCAGCGGGCGGTCGCTCCGGCGGCGGTACGCGCGGATCCAGAAGAGGAGGCCGTCCGCCAGCTCCTCGTCGTCCAGCACCGGCGGATGGTCGCCCGTACCGGCGAGGTCCGGGTCATCCGCCACCGGGAGGCCCGGGACCGTGGGGTCGTCCGGGAGCCGAAGCCTCACCACCCCCTGCCGTGCGAGCCCGCGGGAGGTGTCCCCCTCCACGCGCAGGGTACGGTAGACCGGCTCCCCGTCGCGGAGCGCTCCGGTGGACACCTCCCACACCACCTCGTCCGTGCCCGGCCCCGCGCCGACGCCGGGGCACCCCTCCACCTCCTCCATGGACGGCACCACCGGGTCCGGGACGAAGCCCAGGTTCAGCAGGGCGCCGCCCAGGCGGGCGGCGTCGGTGGCGCGGGTCTTCAGCACCGCCACCCAGAGCACCCCGTCGAGGGAAGCGCCGAAGTCCACCGGGCGGAAGCCCGGCTCGGCGGGATCCTTCCCCAGCACCTCGGCGACGTAGTAGCCGGCGTCCGCCTCGTCGAGGTCGCGCGCCAGCCGGGCGGCCTCCGCGAACACCTCGGCGTCGCTCCCGGCCGCGGGGGCCGGGGCGCGCAGCCGCGCCACCGCGCGGAAGGCGAGCGGCCACGCCGTCACCTCGTCCTGCGTCTCGAAGGGGATGCTCCCCGCGCGGGCCTCCGTTCCGGCCGGCACCCGGACCTCCGCGGGCTCCGTCGGGGTCAGCTCCAGCATGGCCCGCGCGGGGCGGGCCGGGCGGAGCGGCACCTGGAGGAGGCGCAGGAAGGCCAGCCGGGTGGCCTCCGGGACCTGGTTGAAGCGGAAGAGGAGGTTCTCGCCCAGGAAGGCGAAAAGCTCAAGGAGGGTGATCCCGGGGTCGCTCGGGTTGTGGTCCGTCCACTCCGGGGTGTAGACCGGGATGCGGCGGACCAGCTCGTCGCGGAGCTGCTGCCAGGAGCGGTCGTCCAGGATCGGGGTCGGAAGCGGCATTCGCCTCTACTCCAGATAGAACGGGTACACCAGGTTGCCCGGGCGCCCGTCGCGAACGTGCGTGTAGGAGACGTGGACCCGCACCAGCGCCGGATCCTCGCCCGGCTCCACGCTCACCGACGAGAGGACGATCCGCGGCTCCCAGGTCGCCAGGGCGAGCGCCACGTCCCGCTGCATCATGGCCCGGGTCGCCGAGCTGTTGGGCTTCATGAGGTAGCGCCGCAGCCCGCACCCGAAGGTGGGGCGCATGATCCTCTCGCCCGGCTCGGTGTCCAGGATCAGCCAGATCGACTGCCTCACATTCTCCGCGCCCTCCGCGTACTCCAGGTCTCCCTCCCGGGGGTGGACCGGGTAGCGCCACCCGCGCCCCAGGAACGCAGGCGCGCGGCTCACGCTCCCACCTCCCACCGCTCCACGCGCGGCTCCCAGGGGAGCGCACCGAGCCCGGCCGACACCTCGTCGGAGCGGTCCGAGTTCACGGCCGCCTGCAGCGACACCAGCGCCTGGTTTGCGTACCCCCCCGCGAGGCGGGCGCCGGGGGAGGCCGCGTTCGCGAAGAGCGGATCCTCCAGGTCCTCGGGGTCGAGCCGCCCGTCGGGGCCCATCCGGAGGCCGTGGTCCCCGGTGAGCGACAGGTTCAGCGCCGCGCCCGCCAGGATCCCGATGTCGACCTCGACGTCGACGTTCACGGCGGCCTCGATCTCCAGGTCCAGCTTCCCCTGGATGTCCGCGTGGAGGGCCGCGCCCGCCCCCAGCGAGATGCTGGGCGGGATGCAGAACTTGAGGCCCAGCAGGAACCAGAGGTTGAAGACGAACACCACGATCGGGAGGAAGAGGTTGAGCACGAAGGTGGCGACGATGGTGATCAGCGGGATGGAGAAGTAGCAGATCTGGAAGCCGCCGGGCGTCGATTCCTGCGGCTCTCCGTCCACCACGCTGAAGTTCAGCGACGAGCCCTCCGGGGAGACCATCGCCACCGGGAGCCGCGCGCCCACGGTCGCCGCGAGCGCCGGGATGTCCGGGAGCTGGATGGTGACCGGCTGGTTCCCCGTCCCCACCGGGTCGAAGTGGGCCGCGAACTGGAACACCTCCGTCGGCTCGCTCCACACCAGCTCCCCCCCGCAGTCGTTCCGCTCCCCCGTCCGGGGGCAGTCGCAGCGGTGGCGGCGGACGAAGCAGCGGGCGCGGAACCGGCTCCGGTCGTCGAAGCGGGCGAAGCCCGCGGTGTCCACCTCCCGCCCGGGCGCGGGGACCAGCCCGAAGTAGAGGGTCTTCCCCGCCCCGTCGTGCGCTCCGGCGCGCGGGTCCGGGACCAGCGGATAGAGGGGGTAGACGGTCTCCACCACTTCCTCCGGCGCGTCCCCCACCACCTGCCAGGCGCCCACGTTCTCCGCCTCCGACGCGACCCACCCTTCCTCGACGAACTCCGCCCCCGACTCCACCTTCCAGGCGAGCAGCCGGGCCCGCACCTCCGCCAGCCGCGCCTCCAGCTCCGCCCGCCGTGCCCGCGACTTCTCGTCGAGCGCGGAGTCCACCCGCGACCTCGCCCCGGAGGCGGCCGTGGAGACTGCGCCGAACACCCCGGCGGGGGTGCCCGCGTGCCGCTTCTTCAGCACCCGCCGCGCGCTCCCCCGGTCGATCCGGGCGATCTGCGCCGTGAGGCTCCCGGCCTCGGCCACCAGCCCGGCGGCCCGCTCCGCGTCCTCCCGGCGGTACGAGAGGCGGCGGCGGCGGACCACGAACCCCGCCTCGCACACCTTGTCCCGGGCGACGCTCGGAAAGCCGGGCGTGTCGCAGTGAAGCTCGCAGATCACCAGGTAGAAGCGCTTGTGGCTCGGCAGGAAGAGCTTCCGCGTCCCCGTGGAGCGGAGCACGTGGTCCGCGAAGCTCCTCCGCTTCGACCCCGACGGGACGGGCGCCGCAGCCACCGCCTCGTAAACCTCGTCGTCCGCGACGTACGCGAGCGACTTCTGCGGCTCCTTCAGGAAGAGGCTCACCGGGTCCGAGGTGTCGTACTTCTGCACCACGGGCGCGGTGGCGCGCACGTTCCGGCCGGGCTCTCCCAGCCTCGGCCAGCGCCACCAGGGCGCCGTCAGCCTCCAGGGGTGCGAGTCACACACGGCTCACCACACGTTGCCCGCGCCGGGCGTGTACGAGGGGGAGACCACGCCCGTGCTCGCTACCAGCGTGGTGCAGTTGACGACCCCGTCGAAGTTCGCCACGCCCGCGTGGACGTTCATCGTCGGGGCGGTCACGTCCACGGCCACGTTGGCGCTGATCTTCACGTTTCCAGCGGCGTCCATGGTGATGGTGCACCCGTTGGCGTGGGAAAGCGTCACCTGCTGCGAGGCGTCGTCCAGCACGACCCGGTGGCCGCTCGTCATGGAGAGCGTCACCTTCGCCGCGCCCTCCCGGTCGTCGAACTCGAGGAGGCTCCCCGAGCGCGTCTTGATGAGTCGCTTGTCGTTCGCTTCCGTGGGGCGCTCGGGAAGCGACTCCCTCCCGTTCCACGCCGCGCCGACGATGTACGGCCGGCGCAGGTCCCCCGCCTCGAACCCCACCACCACCTGCGACTTCTCCGAGGGAAGGAACTCCCAGCCCTGGTCGTCGTCCGCGTACGGGGTGAGCAGGGTCGCCCAGGCGCGGACCTCCGCGCCCTCCTCCCCCAGCCAGGGGAACTTCACCTCGATGCGGCCCAGCTTCTCCTCGTCCACGACGCTCGTCACGATCGCCGGGTAGAGGCCGAAGAAACCGGCCGGCCCGTCCGGGCGGGGCCCGCCGGTCACGGGCCCTCGTTCACGGTCGCCCGCTCCGCCTCGAAGCGGGTGCGGTGGCCGGACGTGCGGTCGTACGAGTGGTGGACGCGGGTGACGTAGTAGCCCCCGCCGTTGAAGGGAGCGCCCACCCGCTCCAGCGCGAGGCGGCTCCCCACCACCATGTCCGCGGTCCCGCCGGTGGTCCCCACCGCGGTCACGAAGCCCCTGCCGCGGCGCAGCATCTCGGCGCGGGCCCACTCGCGCGCCTCGGCGTCCGCGAGCGCCACGTCGCGCACCCGGTAGCTCGCCCGCTCGCCGAACGCCCTCTTCAGGATCGCCGGGCCGGTGAGCCCTCCAGAGGCTTCCGCCCGGATCGCCTCGTCTCCGGCCTCCTCGTCGATGGCGTCGCGCTCCCTCGCGTCGTAGCCCGTCACCCTCACCGAAGTCCTCTGGTGCGCCAGGTCGGCGCGGATCTGCACGTCCAGGAGCTGGTTCCCCTGGACCAGGGAGATCTCCGTCCCCGTGCGGCTCTCCCGGGTCGCGAAATGGAGGGTGTCGTCGTGGATCCACACCTCGGCCCCGATCCGCGCCGCCCTCTCGCGCAGGAAGGCCAGGTCGCTCTGGTTCCACTGCTGCACCACGTCGTAGCTCGGCCCGGGGGCGGAAGCGGCCACCGCGATCCCGTGGGCCGCCCCGATCTCCTCCGCCACCTTCGCGTCGGTGACGTCCTGGTACGTCTTCATGCGCCGCGTGGTGCGGAGCTTCATCAGCCGGTCCTCCGCGAAGAGCACGACCTCCGGCTCCTTCCCCTCGGCGAACACGGCCTCGACGGCGCTCACGTAGCCGTCGAACACGGTGCGCGCCCCGCCCGTGGGGCCCAGGGAAACCGCGATCCGCTTCCCGAAGTCCACGACGCTTCCGTCCAGGTACAGCTCCGGGATCGCGGGCGCGTCCGGGTGCGCCGGGGTGCCTGCGACGCGCGCCACCAGGGCCTTCAGCCCCCCGGTGGTCTCCGTGACGTCCAGGCGGAGGAGGTCGCGGGCAAGCTCACCTCGGACCTGGCCGTCCACCTCGAAGACCGGCTCCGCGGAATAGAGGAGGAGGTCAGTCATCCCACCCTTCCGCCCGCGTGCGTGCCTCGTCGCGTAGGAGGCGCCGCAGGTGCGCCGCGGCCTTCTCTCGGTCCTCCCACTGCGCTGCCGCGCGCGCGTCCTCCACGGGACGCTCCGGCTCGGCGGTGACCTCGGTGCTGAGGGAGCCCACGCGCACCGTCATCGAGCGCCTCCCCGCGGCCCGCAGCCGCACCCGCAGTCCGTGCGGCCTCCCTTCCCCTGCCCGCCCGCGGACCCCGCCGCGCCTCCTCCCGACCGGTTCGGCGCGGAGGCTGCGGGAAGCCGCTCCCAGGGCGGCGTGGTGGGGTCGCGCGTGGCCGGGGCCTCCCGCGCGCGGGAGTACGGACGCAACGCCACCGTCCCGGCGCTCGCCTGCGCGGCCTGCCCCGCCCGCGGCCGGAGCGGCACCCCGAACCCGAAGGAGGCGGCACGCGGATCCGCGCGGGGCGGCGCGTACGCGGCGGGCACTGCCGTCGCCGCGTCGGCCGACGAGCCGGCGGCGCCACCCGAGGGCGTCGAGAGCGCCGTCCGGACGCCGGAGCCCGCGACCCTGGCGGAGGCGCCCCGCACGGCAGCCGCGGCCCCCGATGCGGCCGAAGCGGCGCTCCCGGTCGACACGGCTGCCGAAGCAGCCACGCCCGCGGCGCCGAACGAGCGCGCCGACGCCTCCGCCGCGGCGCCGGCGCGGGCGATCTTCACCGCCTCCACCGCTGCAGTGACCCCGCCCGCCGCGCTCAGCGCGAACCCCGCCGAAGCGGACGCGCCCGCACGAGCCCCAAGCCCCGCCGAGATCCCCGCGCTCGCCTCCAGCCCCAGAGACGCCTCCAGCGACACCCCCAGGTCCGCCTCGAAGCCGACGCTGACCCCGACCCCGGCGCTCAGGGAGAGCGAGGCGTCGAAGCCGATCTCCAGTCCCGCCTCCAGCGAGAGGGTCCCCTCCAGCCCCGCCGCGAGCCCGCGCCACGCCCCCGGGTCCAGCCCCATGCGCGCGGCGAACTCCGCCGCGCTCTCCCCCTCCAGGGTCGCCCCCGCACGGTCACCGGAGGCGCCGCCACCCTGGCTGCCGGGGGTCGCGGATGACGGCTCTCCGGGCGCGGGCGCGCCACCCTGCGTGGAGGCGCCCGGCCCCGCCTGGAGCAGCTCGTAGCGGGCATCCTGCTCCTTGATGCTCACGCCCATCTTGGCCCGGAGGGGGGTCCCGTCGAGCGCGAACAGGTCGAAGTCGATGGCGAGCGACGAGATCAGCCCCTTCACCGAGAGGCCGCCCCACTCGAACTCCACCCTCGGCGGGGACTGCCGCTGCCCGCCGGACCCCTGGGCCAGGACGAACTGCTCCACCTTCGCCGTCTTCTCCCTCACCGACCGCGGCTCCCCGCCCGGCCCCTTCGCCTCGTCCGCCGTGTCGAACACCAGGTCGAACGCCAGCTCCGTGGACGCGTTCCCCGTGTACTGGCGGGCCTGCCGCCCGGAGGACTGCCCTCCCTCGGTCTGGTTGCTGATCGTCAGCTTCAGCGACGCCGGGTTGAACTGGACCGGGATCGTCTCCAGCCGCTGGTCCTTCCGGTCGTTGCTGAGCTTGTGAAGGCTCGCCTTGGTGAGTCCACTCATGGGATGGTTCGAAGCTGCCGGGTTCGGGCGTCTCTCCGTGCGCGGGCGGGCTCAGATCGCCAGGCGCAGCCCCTCGTGGGCGATGTGAAGCTCCTCGATGGCGACCTCGCCCGTCTTCGCGTTGAGCTGGGGCCCCGTGATCCGCGCGGGGAGCCCCCGGTCGAAGGTCCAGGTGGCGAGCACCGTCGCGCCGTCCGCGCCGAGCACCTGGATGGTGCCGTCGTAGCGGGGGACGGGGCGGACGCCGGCCAGGATCCCCTGGAGCCACTCCCAGAGCGCGGAGTTCACCCGCCCCGGCTCGCCCTCGTAGAACATCCCGCGCTTGAGGACGATGTTGACGTACTTCCCCCGCCCCACGCGGCGGATCACGCCGTCGTTGCGACCGCCCTCCTGCAGCTCCTGCACGTCCATCTCGATCTCCAGCCCCGTGCACTCCTGGAAGCCCCCGCCGCAGAGCGGCTTCGCATCCTCGGAAGCGCCGGCCGGGGTCCCCGCCACCCCGGAGAGGCCGGAGGGCACGTCGGCGCTGCGGCGCAGGGACACCACGAAGTTGAAGGTCCCGGCCAGCTTCCGGTCCGCTTCGAGGGCCATCACTCCTCCGTGAGCAGGGTGCCGTCACCCTCGCGGGTGAGGCGCAGGACGATGAACTCCAGCGGCTCGGCCGGGGCGACTCCCACGTGGCACACCAGCCGCCCCTCGTCGACCGCCTGGGGCGGGTTCAGCGACTCGTCGCAGCGGACGAAGAACCCCTCCGACGGGGTCCGGCCGCGGAAGGCGTCCGCCAGGAAGAGCTGGCGAAGGTAGCTCTCCAGCATCCGCCGCAGCTCGTCGCGGAGGCGTGCGTCGTTGGGCTCGAACACCGTCCACTGCATCTGCCGCTGGAGGACGCGGCGGAGCAGGGTCACCAGCCGCCGCACGCTGAGCTGCCGCCAGCGGGGATCGCGCGAGAGGGTCCGCGCGGCGGTCAGGCGGATCCCGTCCCGCTCCGGGAGGAAGACGTTCACGGACGCCTGGTGGAGTTCGTCGTGGCGCGGAGGCGACACCCGGTCGACGACCGCCGCCGTGCCCGCCGCCACCACGTTCGCGGGGCCGTGCGGCACCCCGAAGGCGAGTTCCTGGCGGGCGGCGATCCCCGCCGCGAAGGCGGAGGGCGGGACGGACACCCGCGCGCGGCCGTCGTCCGGGCGGGAGACGAGGAGCCACGGGTGGTAGCCGGCCGCCCACGCCGTCCCGAAGCGCCCCCGCCACTCCAGCAGCTCGCGGTGGTTGAGCCCCGGCGGCGCGTCCAGGAGCACGACCCACGACTCCAGCGTCTCCGCCAGCTGCGCCACCCGGAGCTGGAGCGACACGATCTGCTCCCGGTCCTCCGGGAGCGTCGGGTCGAGCCGCAGCCCCGCCAGCTCCGCCGCCGCTCCGTCCGGCGACGCCGGGAGCCCGTCCGCGCAGGGGGACTCGGGCGCTTCGGGCTCGGTCCGCGGGACCACCTCCACGCACGGCGCGAACGTCGGCCCGGCCAGCGAGACCACCTCCTCCACCTCCTCGCGCTCCACGAGCGGGGCCGGCGAGTACAGGTCCGGCACGATGACCAGGGAGACCTCCTCCAGCTCCGCCAGCGCGTGGATCCCGCTCCGGGGCTGCTCGTCCCCGGGAGTCCACGCCGGATCGAAGAAGTCCTCGGGCTCGACGTCCGCCCAGCGGTCCCGCCCGCAGGTGAACTGCGCCCCCGGGAACTCCGGCGGCGCCCCCAGGTCCGGGTCCCCGACGGAGAGCGTGTCGTCGATCCAGGCCGCGTCCGGGTACACGAGCGACGAGTCGCGCCAGAGCACCCGCGCCATCCAGCGCGGGTGAAGGGGCGAGAGCCCCAGCCCCGCGTGCACCTCCGTCCGCACGATCCCGTCCCGGGCGGCGTCCGTCACGGTCAGCTCCGCCTCCACCGTCTCCACCCGGTCCGGGACCTCGCCCGCCGCGGCTTCCAGCCCCACGAAGCGGACCCGCTCCGGCCGGTCCGCCCGCCAGTCCTCCCACACGTCGGCGACGAAGCGGAGCACCGGCACGCCGCCCGGAAGCCAGAGCCGCAGCAGGCTCCCCGCGGGCACCTCCGCGTCCGGCGCCACCGCCAGCACGGCCGCCGTGCTCGCCGCCCGGTCGAAGGCCAGCGGCCGGGCCCGGAACGCGAGCGCGGCGCGCAGCCGGTTCCCCCAGCTCCCCTCGCTACGCGCCCGGAGCACCAGCGCGCCGCCGGAGCGGGGGACGGCGCCGGGGACCGTCCCTGCCGCCACCCCGAGGTCGTTCCGCGGGTCCCCCGCCCCGTAGTCGTGGACCACCCGGACGACGTACGCCCGCCGCCCGCCCTGCTCGAAGAACGCCGCCACCGCGTGGGGAAGGAGCCCGGGGCCCTCGAAGCCGCCGAACAGCCGGCGGTACGCGTCCCAGCTCTCCACCGGCACCGCCACGGACCGCAGCGACGCCGTGGGCGCGGCCACCCCCCGCGGCGGCTCCGCCCACCACGCCGGGAGCGCGGGCAGCCGGGCCGGCCCGCGCGGCGCGACGCCCACGAAGGCCGCCACGTCCATGCGGACCCCCGTGAGCGCCCGCACGGGCTCTTCCGGCACCGGGTACACGCCCGGTGCGCCCAGGTGGAGCCGATCCCTCATCGACTACGAGCCGTTCCGAAGTTGAGTCGTCATGCGATCTCGCCCGGACGCCCGGCGTCAGGACATCTCCAGCCCTTCGTGGACCAGCGACAGCTCCTCCATCGCCACCTCGCCCCCGCCCTTGGCCGCGAGCGTGGGTCCGGTCCACTTCTTCGGCTGCGCGTTGCGGAGCGACCACGTCACCACCGGCCGCCGCGCCTCGTTCAGGAGCATGATGGTGACGTTGCGCGGGTCGGCGGTGCCGTCGCGCACCCCCTTGAGCCAGGCCCAGAGGTCGTCCGAGCCCACCACGCCCCGCTTGAGCGTCACGTCGTCCGCGGAGTGGGTGTTGGGGACCTTGCGCACGGTGTTGAACCTCTCGTTCCCGTTCCGGTACTCGGAGTACTTCACCTCCGTCCCGAGCCCGCTCACGTCGGAGAAGCCGCCGATGATGGTGCCCTCGGCCCCGTCCCCCTGGTCGCTTCCCAGGGTGACGATGAAGTTGAACGCGCCGTACGGGTTCTCGCGGAAAGTCGGCATGATGGGATCCTCAGCTCGTCGGTGACGTCACGGCGTCCCCGGTCCACTGCCCGATCCGGAAAATCACGAACTCCGCGGGCTTCACCGGGGCCACGCCGATCAGGCAGATCATCCGCCCGTTGTCCAGGTCGTTCTGCGTCATGGTGGTCCGGTCGCAGCGCACGAAGTACGCGTGCTCCGGCTTCTCTCCCAGGAGCGCGCCGTTCTTCCACTGCACCAGGAGGAAGTCCTCCACCGTGCGCCGGATGTTCGCCCAGAGCCTCTCCCCGTTGGGCTCGAACACCGCCCACTGGGTCGCCTTGTCGATGGAGTGCTCCAGGAAGATGAAGAGCCGCCGGACGTTCACGTACTTCCACTCGGGGTCGGAGCTCATGGTCCGCGCGCCCCAGATGCGGCTCCCGCGTCCCTCGAAGAAGCGGAGGGCGTTGATCCCCTCCGGGTTCAGCACGTCCTGGCGGGGCTTGTTGATGTTGGCTTCGAAGTGGGTGAGACCGCGCACCACCTCGTTGGCCGGGGCCTTGTGGACGCCGCGCTCGATATCGGTGCGGGCGTAGATCCCGGCCACGAACCCCGAGGGCGGAAGGAGGAGCTTGCGGGGAGGCGCCCCCTGCGCCGCGCGCTCCGTCGGGTCCAGCGTGGCGATCCAGGGGTGGTAGAGCGCGGCGTACTTGTTGTCGAACTTGCCGCGGAAGGTCCGGATCTCGTTCATGGACGACTCCGGCGGCCCGTCCACCACCGCGATCCGGTAGCGCATCGACTCCGCGTGGTCGATCAGGTAGGAGGTGGCGAGCACCACGTCGTCCGGGGTCGCGAGAGTGGAGGCGTCCGGGGCGGCCACGATGGCGATGTCGTCCACCTCCCCCAGCGCCTGGAGCCCGGTGGCCTTCACGTCCGCGTGGTCCGGGTCGGCCGCGGCGCCGTTCAGGTCGTCCGGGCTCGCCAGCGCGCCGTCCAGCCCCCCCGCGAGGCGGCCCCCCGTGAAGCCGGCCGCGAGCTGAAGGGCCGCGGCGAGGCGGTTCGCGGGATCGCGCCCCAGGACGTCCGGGTTCCAGTCGAGCCACACCACCGCGTTCTCGTCCGCCGGGTCGTCGCGCTGGAGGATCCGGCCGACGAAGCGCTTGTGGTCCGGATGGAAGGAAAGCTCCGGGTAGAAGTCGTCGCGCTCGGCGCTCACCTTCACCCGTACGTTCACCTCCACCACCTGCACGATGGAGGCGGCCGTCACCGCGGTCGTGCTCCCGTCGGTGGCGGTGAAGGTGAGCGTTCCGTCCGGCGCCTGCGTCACCACGTTCAGCGCCGCCGGGTTCACCGCGTCGTTGGGGCGCGGGAGCGGATCGCCGGCGCCGTAGACCTCCACCACCGTCCCGGTGCGGACCCGGTTCACCCGGAACTCGCCGTCGCGGAGGGTCTGCACCACGTTCCCGCTCCGCTGCACCTGCGCGGTCACCCAGACGTTCCCCATCTCCCCCGGCCAGCGCGCGCGCCAGGCGACGGGTGTGGCGCCCACGGTGAAGTCGAAGCGCGCGACCCCGTCGCCCCCGGCCGCCGCCTTGTACACACGGGACACGTAGAGCCGCTGCCCGCCGTTCAGGAAGAAGGCCCTCGCGGCGTGCGCGAGGTACGAGATGCGCTCGTCTCTCCCCTCCAGCCGCAGCGACTCGAGCCCGCCGTACACCCTCTCGAACTCGGTGAAGCTGGTGATCAGCCGGGGCTCGGTCGTGGTGGGGCCGTCGGGGTACTGAACCGGCCCGAAGCGGGTCATCCCGGCGAAGCCGGTGGTGCTGGTGGGAACCCCCTCGATGCTCTTCGAGCGGAAGCTCACCTCCTCGACGTAGACCCCTGGTGCCAGGTATTCGGGCATCTCTCGCTCCTTGCCTGCGCGCGCGGGCGCTATGAAAAGTCGAATTCCTCTCGGCCCAACCCCTCCAGGCCGACCACCACTTCACGGGTGCTGCCGGGGCGGCTGACGTAGCCGTCGGGGAGGCGCGTCCCGGCGAGCGTCGCGGCGCCCGCGGCGCTGAGGTCCGCCGCCTCCAGCGGGAGGTCCCAGAGCGGGTCCGCCGCCGCGTCCGGGACGTCGTCCGGATCCGGGACCGTGTCCGGTCCGAAGACGGTCACGCGGACGCGGAGCGGCCGGGGGAGGTCCGCTCCGACGGCCGCGCCCGGCGCCAGGAGGAGGAGGAACTCCCCGTGCGCGTCTCCGTGAGCCCGCCCCACGGGCTCGCCTCCCGGGACGCTCCGTGCCTCGACCCGGGCCCACCGCATCGGCACGCCCCCGCGGAGGGCCCGGCCGCGAAGTCCGAGCGCGCCCGTGGGAACGTCGTACGCCGCCCCCGGGAAGAGCGCCGGCCGGACGATCCTTCCCCGCCCCACGGGGTCCGGAAGGAGGATGCGGAGGCGCCGCGGAACGAACCGCTGCGAGCGGTCCAGGAAGCGCAGGTCGACCGGGCCGGCGAGCCCGTCGTGGACCGCGATCGCGAAGCGCCCGGTGTTCCTGCGGCCGAGCCTCCTCAGCACGTCCCGAGGAGCGCCGCCGGGTGCGGGATACGGGACGCCGTCCGCCGCCACCTCGACGGGCCGTCCGATCCGCGAGTTCCGCAGGGCGTCGGCGGGCTCGATCCCGAGCGCCAGGCGCGTCGCGAACTCGTCCCAGGTGGGCGCCAGGAACTCGTTGGGACTCACGGGTCCACCCGGGGGACGACCCCCGCGATGGCCGTCGACACGTCCGGATCCGGGTCGGCGGTCCGGCCGTCGAGCCGGACCACCCTCGCCACGTAGGGGATGCTGAGCTTGTACTCGTGGGGGAGCGAGTCGAAGGTGCGCATCACCGCCTCGGTGGAAAGCTCCTCCATCACCACCTGGACGGTGTCCCCCGCGCTCCATCCGCCGGAGGCGACCAGGAGAGGGCCGGAGAGCGAGGCGTGCTGCTCCAGGCACTGCATCGCCCGCCCCAGGATGCGCATCTCGTACTCTGCGTTCTGCGCCCACGCGGTGACGAGGAAGTGAAGGTCGAGCGGGAGGTAGGCCCTCCCATCCACGCTCCCCACCGCGGACCACCCCGCGCGCATCGTCCGGTTGAAGTCCACCCGGTACAGGAAGATCGAGAGAACGGGCGGCTGGATGGCGCTCGCCGTGGTACCGGGCGACTCCAGGTCCTCCGTGCGGATCAGCACCGCCTTGGGGCGCGTGGCCGAGTCCGGGATCGGGTCCTCTTCCAGGAAGGCCGCGTTGATGAGCCGCTCGATGCTCTTCCCCGTCGCCGCGATGCACGCGAAGCCCGCCACGCGTTATTCCTCCCCTTCCGGACGGGACCGTGCCGTCGCCCGGATGGCCTCGGCCAGCCCTCGGGGGGAGACCTTCCCGAGGAACCGGCGGCGTGGAGCCAGGCGGTACAGCGCGGCACGGCGGCCGTCGGACGACAGGGCGAGCAGCTTCAGGCGCGGGTGGCGATACATCAGGCGAAGGTACGGTTCGGTGAGTTCGGCACCCCGGCTCTCCACGAGGACGACGCGCGCTCGCAGCCGGTCGACGCTCTGCTCCAGGGGCTCCCCTTCCTCTCCCGCCATGACCTCCACCTCGTCCACCCCCGAGAGCGCGTCGGCGATCACGTCGCGCAGCATCGGAGCGAGGGAGGCGAGGAGGACTCGGGTGCGCGGCATGTAGGTGCGGGATGCGGGGGACGCCGGTCACGGAGACAGGAATACGCGTCTGGGAGGCGAGAACCAATGGATCGGAGTGTGGGGATCGCACCGGACCGTGGATCCGGATCCTTTCGCCGGAAGAGGCGGGTCCGGGCGTGCGAGCCGACCCCCGGTCGCCAGCGCCGTAATGCGCTGCTATTCAATCGGATACGCCGGAAATAAATAAAACGGGCCGCCCGGCTGAACGCCGGACGGCCCGTACCTTCCCGGAGGAGGAGGATCTAGTTCCCCTGTCGCGACGTGGGAGGCGGCGCACCCCTCAGGAGAGCCGCAGCGGCGCTCCTCCGGGGAACCTGCAGCTTCTCCAGCAGGTTGTGGACGTGGTTCTTCACCGTGGAGAGGCCGATCTGGAGGCGGCGGGAGATCTCCTTGTTGGAGCACCCGTCCCCGATCAGCGCCGCGATCTCCCGCTCCCGGGGTGTCAGCCGGGCCAGCGCGGAGTCCGGTCCTGGGGCGGAGTTTTCCGAGACGTGGCGGAAGAGCGTTCCGGCGATCTGGCGCGAGCAGACCAGCTCCCCGCGCGCCACCGAGCCGAGCGTGTCCACCAGGTCGTCCAGCGACGAGTTCCGGGTGACGTAGCCCGAGACCCCGGCTGCCGCGCAGCTCAGCACCATCTCCTCGGTTTCCTCGATCGCCAGGGCGACCACCTTCAGCCCCGGGAGCGCTTCCCTGGCCTCCCGCACCAGGAGTTGCGCGTCCGGGGTGTCCATGTCCAGGAGGAGCACGTCGGGCCTCGCACCTTCCAGCAGCACCACGGCGCCGGCCCGGTCCGAAGCGGTCCCGACCACCTGGGTCTCCGCGCGCCGGCCAAGACTGGAGGCCAGGCCCTCCCGGTACAGGCACACTTCGGTGACGACGGCCACACGGAAGCCGGCGAGAGGGTTCGGGGGGTACGTCGTCGGGGGAGCTTCCTGGGAGACGTCGGTGTTCATCGGCGAGAACCAGGGAGACACGGCAGTCGGTCGCAGCGCGCCGGGGAGCAGATCGCGAAGCCGAGCATCATCTGTGCCCCACGCCCTTTTCCCGACAGTCTCCACGGAAATCCTTGGCGGGCGCTGGGGTTCCCGGCAAAGTTTTCGGCTGCAGGAAAACCGCTCCTCCACCGGATGGGACACACCTGGTACAGGAAGTGTGGCGCTCGCGCCCCAGGAAGCCCTTCATAGGGTAAACCCAACAGCTCTGTCACCAGGGGCACCGGCGTTGCGAAAAGGGGCCGTTTTCGCTTTACGTGGAGGAGCCGCGCCCTGCCAGTTCAACAGCACTCGGGCTCCTGTGGTGGAGTCTGCTTCGTTCTCTCAACCCACCTCTAGGTTTACCCCCACCGGCGGGCAGGCCGGCGGCGTTTCGTGGCCGCCTCCCCCGGCGAACGAGATGCCGCAGAGCGCGCGGCCGGCTCCGGCACGAGCAGGCGCCACCCGATCCCAGCTGCACCAATCGCTATTGTTGACTTCCGACACCACGCCGACGATCTTGTGTCGGAAGCCGACACCTCTCCCTTTCGGAGGCGCCCCCATGACCCCACGCAAGCGCGACTCCCAGTCCTCCCCCCACGATGTCCTGCGTGGCACGCTCGACCTGCTGATCCTGAAGACGCTCTCGCTGGAGCCAATGCACGGCTGGGCCATCAGCCAGCGCCTTGAGCAGCTCTCTCGGGAGGCGTTGCTGGTGGGCCAGGGTTCGCTCTACCCCGCCCTGCAGCGGCTCGAAGGGAAGGGGTGGATCGACAGCATGTGGCGCTCCACGGACCAGAACCGGCGGGCCAAGTACTACGAGCTCACCCCCGCCGGACGCCGCGCGCTGGGCGCCGAGACCGAGCAGTGGCGCCGCTACGTCGAGATGGTCGATCTGATCCTGCGCACCACCTGACCCCGAGACCGTGCCGATGACCTGGACGAAGCCCTGGAAGAAGCGCCTGCGGGCGCTCGTGCACAAAGACGCGGTGGAGCGCGAGCTGGACGAAGAGCTGGCCTTCCACCTCGAGATGGAGACGAAGAATAACTTGCAGGCCGGGATGAGCCCCGACGAGGCGCGCCGGCGGGCGGTGTTGCGGTTCGGGGGGGTGGAGAGGTTCAAGGAGGAGGTGCGAGACGCACGGGGCCTGGCGTGGCTCACCGGCATGTCGTTGGACTTCCGGCTGGGGGGCCGGATGCTGGTCAAGTACCCGGGGCTGACCGTGGTCGGCACGCTGGCGATCACCTTCGCCATCTGGGTAGGCGTGGGCACCTTCGAGGTCGTCTCGCGGGTGGTCTACCCTACCCTGCCCGTCCCGGGCGGCGACCTCGTGGTGGGCATTCGCACCTGGGACGCGGCCCTGAGCGAGATGAAGCCGTCGGGGCTGCACGACTTCGTCGGCTGGCGGGAGGAACTGCGCTCGGTGGAGGAACTCGGTGCCTACCGTACGGTGGATCGGAACCTGATCACCGGCGACGGACGAGGCGAGCCGGTGGAGGTGGCGGAGCTCAGCGCCTCGGCCTTTCGCGTCACCGGGACGCCGGCCCTGCTGGGCCGCACGCTCACGCCGGCCGACGAGGAGCCGGACGCGCCGTCGGTGATCGTGCTCGGCCACGAGGTGTGGCAGCGCCGCTTCGCGGCGGACCCGGGTGTGGTCGGCCAGGTGGTGCGGCTGGACCGGCAGCAGACGACGGTGGTGGGTGTCATGCCCGAGGGGTTCGGCTTTCCGGTCTCCCAGAACCTCTGGGTGCCGCTCCGGTTGGACGCGCTTCGGTACCCGCCCGGGGAGGAGCCGAGGGTGGAGGTCTTCGGCCGTCTCGCCCCGGGCGCCTCCCTGCGTGAGGCGCAGGCAGAGCTGGCCGCGCTGGGCGAGCGCAGGGCGGCCGACTTTTCCGAGACCCACCGGCACCTGCGCCCTCGGGTGATGCCGTACCCCAGGACCGTGCTGGACCCCGGCCCTTGGCTCTCGCTGGGGATCCTCTCGATCAACGGCTTCTTCGTCGTGCTGCTGGTGCTGGTGTGCGGCAACGTGGCGCTGCTGATGTTCGCGCGGGCGGCCACCCGCGAGGCCGAGATCGCGGTGAGGAGCGCGCTGGGGGCCAGCCGCCGGCGCATCGTGGCGCAGATGTTCGCGGAGGCGCTGGTGCTCGCCGCCGTTGGCGGCGCACTCGGCCTGGCGGGCGCGGGCTACCTGCTGCGGTGGGGGATGCACGTCATAGAGGCCAGTATCCTGAGCGGGGAACGTCTCCCGTTCTGGTTCCACGGTACCCTCTCCCCCGCGAGCGTGATCTACGCGGTGCTCCTCACCCTGCTCGCCGCAGGGATCGCGGGCGTGATGCCCGCGCTCAAGATGACCCGCGCGGATCTGGAGGGGCGACTGCGGCAGATCGGGGCCCGTGGCGGGGGGCCACGCTTCGGCGGAGTGTGGACGGTCGTGATCGTCGCGCAGGTGGCCGTCACCGTCATCTTCCCCATCCTCACCCACGAGATCCAGCGCGAGATGAGGGAGGTCCAGATGTACCAGGACGGGTTCGCGGCGGAGCACTACCTGTCGACGCGCCTCCGGATGGATCGCGAGGCGAGGACGGAGGCCGGCGATACCTCGCGGACCGCCTTGCTCGCCCACCTCCGGGCGACCCAGCAGGAACTCGAGCGGAGCCTGCTGGAGGACCCGGCGGTGGAGGGGGTCACCTTCGCCAGCAACGTGCCCCGCGCGCGCCACGGCTGGAACCGGATCGAGATGGACGAGGGTGCCGTCGTTCCGCTCGACCCGGCCCGCGGGCACCGGGTGGCCCGAGCATTGATCGCGCCCGACTACTTCGAGGTCCTGGGCACGCGGGTGCTCTCCGGCCGCGGGTTCCATGCGGGCGACGTCGAGACAGGCGCGCACGTCGTGATCGCCAACCGCTCCTTCGTCGAGCAGGTGCTGGGGGGCAGAAACGCAGTCGGCCGGCGCGTGCGCTACGTCGCCCGTGCCGTGGAGGGAGTCCTGGAGCCGGACGCGGAGCCGTGGTACGAGATCGTCGGCGTCGCGCCGGATCTGGGCATGAACTCCGGCACGCCCTTCGGGGCCGGCCTGTATCACCCCCTCACCTCCGACGCGGTCTCCTCCGCCTTTCTGCTTGCGCGCGTGAGGGGAGAGCCGGAGGCGTTCGGGCCCACCCTCCAGCGGCTGGCAGCCGCGGTGGATCCCACGCTCCAGCTGCACCAGATCCGGCCCCTCGACGAGATGGACGCGGCGGAGCTGGAGTTCTTGGGCTTCTCGAGGTGGCTGACGGGATTGCTGACCGGGGTGGCCCTGATCCTCTCCTGGGCCGGTATCTACGCGGTGACGTCGTTCACCGTGTCGCGGCGCACGCGCGAGATCGGGATCCGTGTCGCCCTGGGCGGGCGGGCGCACCGCGTGGTCCTCTCCATCCTGCGCCGGCCGCTGGCGCAGGTCGCGCTGGGCATCACCCTCGCGATGGCTGTGTACCTAGCGATTCGGATCGGGCTGTCGGACCCCGGCAAGCAGCCTTCCGCGCAGGAGATCGCCATCCTGTTGGGATACGCGGCCGTCATGGTCGGGGTGTGCCTACTCGCCTGCATCGTTCCAGCGCGGCGGGCGCTGGGAGTGGAGCCAACGGAGGCGCTGCGGGCGGAGTAGGTGCCGGGCGTGCTCTCGTGTCGACCGTCCGCCCTCGACAGACCGCCGAATCGAGAACGGTCCCCGGAGCAGGCATCCCGGGGACCGTTGGCGCTCAGGACCTCGTTCCCGGGGGATAGCTGCGCATCATCAGGATGTTGCTGCCACCAGGCTCCCGTCCGGGAATCGTGCGAAGTCGCTCGTTGGACTTTCCCCTGAGAACGGACAGGGGGGAAGTCCAGCCCCTTCTTGGGGACGCCTGGTCCCGCCGCCCAAACGCAAAAAGGCCGGACCGGGCATCTCGCCCGGTCCGGCCTTCTGCTTCAGTGGAGATGAGGGGAGTCGAACCCCTGTCCGCCTACAGATCCCCCGCAGCGTCTACGTGCGTATCCCCCCGTTCTTTTCTCCTCGCTCGCTCATCGGCCGGTGGGAGGCCCATCGCGAACCAGTCGTGTAAATCTCGCCTACCCTGCCACGACACTCGGGTAGACCAGCCTGTATTTAGCGACGCCCGTTGACCCGCCGCAGGCGGGGCTGATCAACGAACGGGAGGTAAGGATTCCCCGAAGGGATTCTACTTACGCAGCCAGGGCGAAGTTATCGTTCGCGGTTACTAGTTTTCCAGAGGCTTAACGAGGTATCTGGAACCTCGGCACGCTGCCACGGCTTCACCGTACACGTCGAAACCTGTCATCCCCAGGACCCGAGTTTTCAAACACGCAACCAATCTACCCGTTCCAGGCCCCGGAGTCAACCCCCGGCGCGCAGGCGCAACCTGTTGCCGTGCAACATCATCGCTGCGTGTGCAGGGGAGACGGAGCACCTTCCGCGCCCTTGCCGCCCCCTCCCACGGAGCCGCCGCCCGGGGGGGCCGCCGTCGTCCGGTTCCGGCCCGCGCCCTTGGAACGGTAGAGCGCCGCGTCCGCCGCGGCGAGCAGCTCCGGCGGCGAGGCCACCGACTCGGGGCAGGTCGCGACCCCCAGCGACGCCGTCACGCTCAGCGGGCGACCGTGCCACACGACCGACTTCTGGGCGATGGCCTTCCGGACGCGCTCCGCCACCTCCAGCGCCGCCATCAGGGAGGTCTCCGGGAGGAGCACGACGAACTCCTCGCCCCCCAGGCGCGCCGGGAGGTCCACCTCCCGGACGGAGGCGCGGACCACTTCCGCGACGTGCTGGAGGACACGGTCCCCGGCCTCGTGACCCCAGGTGTCGTTGAACTTCTTGAAGTGGTCCACGTCGAGGACGAGGAGCGAGAACGGCCGCGCGTAGCGCTCGAAGTGGCTGGACGCGGCGGCGAGCCGTGCCTCGAACGTCCTCCGGTTGGGGAGTCCGGTCAACGCGTCCTCCGAAGCCTTCCGGTCCAGCGCCTCGTACTGCCGCGCGCTCCGCAGCGGAAGCGGTGCGAGGGCCCCCAGCAGGCGCAGGAATTCCATCTCCGTCTCGCCGATCCGGTCCGGGCGCGTATCCCAGGCGGCCATCACGCCCACGACCCGGCCGTCGGCGGCGAGCGGCACCACGGCCGCAGAGCGAGGGGCCTCCGCCCACCGCTCCCCGGGAACGCAGAGAGGAAGCGCGTCCCGCTCCCGCCTCAGGTCCTCGTACGAGAGTGCGACACCGTGCTTCGCGGCGAGCCCCAGCCGCGACTCCCCGTCCGCGAAGCTGTGGCCCGGGCCGACGCGCCCCGGCCCCTCTCCCACCACGCCCAGGATCTCGCCCCGCCCGGCTTCCGTGTCCCACGTCGCCACCACCGCGCCCGACACGTCCGCGCTCCGGCGCACGGCCTCGCCCAGCTCCTCCGCGAACCGCTCCAGGTCCAGCTCTCCCGGGAGGTTCTTCACGGCCTCGAAGAGCGTCCTCACCCTCGCCTCCGTCCTCCCCGCCTCGGCGCGCTCCCGGAGCAGCGCCGTGAGGGCGCCGAGCTGGGTGCTGGCGAGGAGGGCGTTCGGCTCGGCGCCGGGCGGCACCCCGCCGGTGTAGGAGAGCGCCAGCAGCCCGGACGGCACGTCCACCGGGACGAGCAGCATCTCCGCCGCCCAGGAGGTCGGGAGCGGCTTGCGCCCCCGCTCCAGCCGCACGTGGACCCGCTCCAGCATCGCCCAGCCGAAGGGATGGCCCAGGAGCGAGACCTCGTCGGCCTCGGGGACGTAGCCGGGGAGGGCAGACCAGCCGAGAAGGGTGGCCCGGGTTCCGTCGGGCCACATCCTCCAGAGCGCGGCCTCGTACGCGTCCGTAGCCAGGCGTACCAGCTCCAGCTCGCGCGCGAGAACGTCCGGGTCCTCCCCGGGTTCCTCGGCCTCCGGGGGGAGCGAGTCCTGAAGGGGGGCGGCCGCCCGGCCCGCCAGGAGGCGAGCGACCCGCGGAGCGGCGAACACGCCGGCGAGGAGCCCCGCGGCGGCGCCGAGCACCGCGCTCCAGGGGCCCGGGGCGAACCAGGCGCCCAGGAAGGCCGCGGCGGCCGCGACGAGGAGGAGCCGCCGGTCGGCGGCGAGTGCCCGGGGTGAGATCTCAGTCGGCGGGAAGAAGGTTGATGCGCGAAGCGGCAGCGGCCGCGCCGAAACCGTTGTCGATGTTGACCACCGTGACGCCCGATGCGCAGGAGTTGAGCATCCCCAGGAGAGCGGACACCCCCCCGAACGACGCCCCGTAGCCCACGCTGGTGGGGACGCCGATCACCGGCGCCGCCACCAGGCCGCCGACCACGGAAGGAAGCGCCCCCTCCATCCCGGCGACGACGATCACCACCGAGGCGTCCAGGAGCGGGTCGCGAGCCGCGAGCAGGCGGTGGATCCCCGCGACCCCCACGTCCGTCAGCCGCGTGACCGGGTTCCCGAAGGCGCGCGCGGTCACGGCCGCCTCCTCGGCGACGGGGAGGTCGCTCGTACCCGCGGTGACGATCAGCACCGGCCCGCGCACCTTCCGCCCCACCGGCTCCTCCGGCGCCAGGTAGGCGGTCCGGGCCACGTCGTCGATCTCCGCCCCGTCGACCAGGGCCCGGACGGCGTCCCGCGCCTCCAGCGAGAGGCGCGTCGCCAGGAACCCGTCGCCGCGCGCGGAGATCGCCCGGGCGATCTCCACCACCTGCTCCGCCGTCTTCCCTTCCCCGAACAGCACTTCCGGGTACCCCTGCCGCAGGGCGCGGTGGTGGTCGACCGTGGCGAACGGCGTCTCCTCCACGGGCGCCCACCGGAGCGCACGCTCCGCCTCCGCCGGGGTCACCCGGCCCTCCGCCACCCCGGCGAGGAGGCGGCGCAGCCGCTCGGACGTCAAACGGAGGCTCCCTCGTGCTCCTCCAGGTACCGCTCGAGCATCGCCTCGGCCTCCGCGAGGCGCTTCACCTCGAACAGCTCCTGCCGGAGCGCCTTGCCGTTCGGAAGCCCCTTGGTGTACCACCCCAGGTGCTTGCGGAACTCGATCATCGCCTTCTGCTCGTCGCTCTCCCAGGCGACGGCGAGACGGGCGTGCTCCAGCACGATGCGGAAGCGGTCCGCCGCCCCGGGGTCGGCGGGCACCGGCTCCCCACTCAGGGCGGCCCGCGCCTGCCGGAAGATCCAGGGCGCCCCGTGCGAGCCCCGGGCGATCATGATCCCGTCGCACCCCGTGTGGTCGCGCATCCGCTTCGCGTCCTCGCCCGACCAAACGTCGCCGTTGCCGATTACCGGGATGTCGAGCGCCTCCTTCACGGCCGCGATCTCGTCCCAGTTGGCGATGCCGCTGTACATCTGGGTCCGGGTGCGGGCGTGGAGCGTCAGCACCTCCGCCCCGGCGTCCTGGCAGCGGAGCGCGATCTCCACCGGGTTGCGGAGTTCCTCGCTCCACCCGCTGCGGATCTTCACCGTGGTGGGAATGGAGATGGCGCCCTTCACCGCGCCAATGATGTCCCGCACCAGGTCCAGGTCGCGGAGACACCCGGATCCCCCGTTGCGGCTCACCACCTTCTTCACCGGGCAACCGAAGTTGATGTCCAGGAAGTCCGGCTCGTACACCTCCTCCACCAGCGCCGCCGCCTGGGCCATCGCCGCGGGATCCGCCCCGAAGATCTGGATCCCGATGGGCCGCTCGTCGTCGTGGAAGCGCAGGAAGCCGTGCGTCTTCCGGTCGTTCCGGCGGATTCCCTCGGCCGAAACGAACTCGGAAACCACGACGTCGGCGCCGAACCCGCGGCAGAGCCGACGGAACGGGGATTCGCTGACGCCCGCCTGGGGAGCCAGGTACAGCGGCACGTAGCCGCTTCGCAGGAGGTCGATTACGTTCGCAAACATCCGTGAAATATAGCCTTTTCGGGGCTCCGCTTCAACCAGCCTCCCGGAGACCTCGCGGAAGTCGTTGACTTTGACAGGCTACGCGGTGGCACTTACATTGCCTGGCTCCACGCAGCCCGTACGCGTTCGGGAAACATACGAGAGGATAACACGACATGGAACTTCGGGAGTTCTTCACCGAGGATTCGGTTAGCCTTGATCTCAAGGGTGAGACCAAGGACGAGATATTGAAGGAGCTGATCGGCCTCCTGGGGCTGGACGAAAAGTCCCAGGGCATCCTCTACAAGATGCTGAAGCGCCGGGAGAACCTGGGCTCCACGGGCATCGGCAAGGGGATCGCCATCCCTCACTGCCGCTCGCTGGTGGTGAACCGGCTCCGCGTCGCCTTCGGGCGGAAGAAGGACGGGGTGGACTTCAAGGCCATCGACGAGCAGCCCGTCTACAACTTCTTCCTGATCGTCGCCCCCCCGCTCGAAGTCTCCAACCAGTACCTCCCCGTGCTGGGGAAGATCGCCCAGTTCTCCAAGGAGCCCGACGTCGCCCAGCGCCTGGGCGAACTCTCCTCCCCCAAGGAGTTCCTGGCCCTGCTGAACGAGAAAGGCGTCTGAGGAACGAACTCCATGAATCCACAGCTTGAGATCCTGCTCGAGATCCAGGACCTGAAGACCCAGCGCAAGGAGCTGGAGGCCGCCTCCAGCGAGCGCCAGGTGGAGGAGGAGGTCTTCAACATCAGCATCGACGACGCCCTCCGTCAGCTGGACGAGAAGATCGAGGAGATGGAGGAGTCGCTCTCCCCCGCGGTCCGGAGCCGCTACCGCCGCATGGCCGGCCGCCATCCGCGCGCCGTGGTCCCGGTGATCGGGGGCACCTGCTACGGGTGCTTCGTCTCCATCCCGACCGCCGTGGCCTCCGACGCCGAGCGCAACCGCGAGATCAGCCACTGCGACAACTGCGGCCGGTTCCTTTACCTGATCGACTGAGCGGGAGTTTTCGGGGGCCGCGCGGTCCCCGTCGCACCTGAAAAACAGAGGCCGGTCCGCTGATCCACGTCAGTCGGGCCGGCCTCTTTCACTTCCGAACCAGGGAATTGGGATTCTGGACCTTCTCCTCGGGCTGGTTACGATGATCTTCCGCATCAGCGGCCGGTGGTCGTCCACCGTGAGCTGGCAGTAGTACACTCCCGGCGGCACCCGCCTCCCTTTCGTGTCCGTTCCGTCCCAGTAGGCGAATTTCCGCCCCGGATCGGTGTAGACCAGCTTCTGCACCGGCAGGTTCTTCCCGCGCGGGTGGTCGGGAGCCCGGGGCACCGCGACCAGCTGGTTGAGGAGGTTGAAGATCTGGATGGTCACCAGGGGCGGCTCGCCGTCCCTGAATAGTTCCTCCTCCAGGTAGAAGGGAATGTAGGTGTCCCGCGAGAACGGGTTCGGATCGTTCTGCTCCAGGCGGTAGGCCGCCGTCTGCCGCGGGATCGCCGGCAGCTCCACAGGGTCCTGCGCGAACAGCGCGGGAGGCGAGAGGAAACCGTAGATCACCAGCAGGAGGAGCAGAACAGGAGGAGCGCGTCGCATCTGCGCCTCGCTGTTCGGGTGGTGTCAGTACACGGATGCCTCCGTCGTGGTGGGACCTGCGGATTCGTCTGTTTCCAACCTACGCGCCCCGTCCCCGTCCAGTCAAACGCGGGAACGGCCTACACCAGCTGCTGCAGGAACAGCTCGAGCGAACGGAGCGGTCGTTCGTGCTCGTGTGCGAGCTGGGCCGCCAGGTACGTCCGGAGGAGCGCACGGTGCGCCGACCGTCCTTCGAGCTGCGCCTCCGGCACCGTTCCACCGAGCATCTCCGCCAGCTCCCCGCGGGTCGCCGGGTCGAGGATCCGACCGCTGCGGCGGCACTCCCGGCAGGCCGCGCCGCCGCCCTCGGCGTCGAAGCGTACCGGCTCGTCCGGTTCGAGAGGGCGCCCGCAGGTCACGCACGCCGCCGTCTGGGGAGCGAAGCCCAGGAGCGAGACCACCTGCCAGGCCGCGGCCAGGGCCGCCCGCTCCGTCTCCTCGCCGCGCGCGGCCTGGATCCGCTCCAGCCCCTCCTCCACGGCCGTGTAGAGTTCCTCGTGCGGCTCCTCCGTCGCGAAACGGAGCACCAGCTCCGCAACCAGCGAGGCTCCCGCGAACCGGGTGAGGTCGCGCCCCAGCGGCTGGCGGCTCCGCACAAGGTCGAACCCGCCGAGCGTGTGGAGGTCGCGCCCCTCCTTGAGGTAGAACTGGGCGATCCCTTCCGTGAAGGGCTCCAGCACCCCGCCGAACCGGTTCCGTGGCCGCAGGGCCCCCTTGGCGATCACGGAGCGGATCCCCAGTTCCCGGGTGAAGAGCCGGAGGATCTTGCTCGTCTCGCCGTACGGGAACGACTGGAGGATCAGCGACTGCGCGACGACCAGCGGCACGGCTCCGCGGCGGTCACGCGGGGCGCGCCCTGCGGCGGTGCGCCAGCCCGGCCCCGGCGGTGAGCACCACCCCGGCCACCACGACGGCGGCCATGCGGGGGTCAACCGGCGGGAGCCCCGGATTCTCCCACTCCATCACCACGGCGTCCGTGCCCCCCAGCCCCGCGGCGCTGTAACGGAGGAAGCTGTCGCCCTCCGCCTCGACCACCCTCGGGGCCTCCAGCCCGGTGACCACGGTGCCCGACGTCGGCTGCCGGATGAACAGGTTCACAGTGTCCGTCCCGGCGGCGAGGGGGACCTCGGTGCGCCGGGTTCCGCGGGGGAGCCGGTACCGGACGAACAGCTCCTGCTCGCCCGGAGGGAGCGTCGTGGTCACCAGCACCCGGTCGTCCTTGCGAACCACGGCGTCGGCGCCGAGCCTCGCGTCGCCGACGTCGAACGCCACCACCCCCGCCGGGAGGCGGAACTCCCAGGTGGAGGCCGCGGAGCCGAGCACCAGGGCGCGATCCGCCGCGTTGCGGATCCGCACGATCTCGTTCACCTCCGCGCTCCCGTCCTCCTCCGGGAGGACGATCAGGTCGCGCCGGGTGACCTGGACCGCCCCGGGCATGCGCGCGGCCGAAGCGGTGTCGAACACCGCGACTTCGTACCCGGTTCCCGGATCGCCCGGATGGAGGGGAGGACCGAAGTACCGGACCCCGTTGAATTCGGCCGTGGCGAAGAAGACGGTGAAGCCGCCCGCCGAGTCCGCGGGAGGGTACGTGAGGGAGAACGAGCCGTCGCGCGACGAGAGCGCGGTGCCCACCGGACCCGAGGAGTCAGAGGTCACGCGGTGGAGCGTCACCGGCACGTCGCCCACCCCCCGGCCGTCGTGGAGTACGCGGCCGGCCAGGCTCTGGGCGTCGGCCCGCGCGGCTGCGAGTGCGAGCGTGAACGCGAGTGCGGCGACGCGCAGGGCGCCGTGGAACGGATGCGTGCTCAAGGGTTGAACCGGCCCAGGTCTTCGGGGTTCATCTTCTTCAGGTGCTCCTTGAGCTGCTCCGGGGTCAGGCCGGACCCTTCCGGTCCCTGCTCCGCCGCCGGAGGCGCGCCCAGCAGCCCCGTGTCGTCTCCCTCCTCCGGTTCGGCGAACTGCACCGACGTGCCGGAGAGGAGGTCGTCGCTCGTGAACAGCTCCGCCTGGAGGCGCAGGGCGATGGCGATGGAGTCGGACGGTCTCGCGTCCACCGTGAACACCTCGTCGCCCCGCCGGATCACCATCTCGGCGAAGTACGTGTTGTCCTGTACCCGGGTGATCAGTACGCGGGTCAGCATGCCGCCGAGCCCGCGGATCAGAGCCGGGAAGAGGTCGTGCGTGAGCGGCCGGGAGAACTTCATCCCCGCCAGCTCCATGGCGATGGCGCTGGCCTCCGCCGGTCCGATCCAGATCGGGAGGATGCGCGATCCTCCCACCTCCTGGAGGATCACCACCGGCGCCTTGGAAGTCTGGTCAAGCCCCAGACTCTGGACTCGTACCTGGATCATTGCGTCCTGCCTTCATGAACGAAGGTGGACGGCCGCCGGGGACCGCTCGCCCCGGTGCCTCCACCTCCGCGATGACCCGCTGCGCGGCGGGTCCCGTGGGACCCTTCCGCTCCGCCGGAATCGTGCCTATGCGCCGGCCGCGGCGCGCAGGTCGTCCGCCCGTTCCGTACGCTCCCAGGGGAAGAGGACGACGGGACGCCCGTCCCCGGCCTCGGTCGAGGGGCGGCCGAAGTGGCCGTACGCGGCGGTCGGGCGGTAGATCGGGTTGCGGAGACGGAGCGCCTCGATGATCCCCTTGGGGGTGAAGTCGAAGACGTCGCGCAGCGCCCGCTCGATGGAGCCCTCCGGCACGGTCGCAGTCCCGAACGTGTCCACCCGGATCGACACCGGCTCCCGCACGCCGATGGCGTAGGCGAGCTGGATCTCGCAGCGGCGCGCCAGCCCCGCGGCGACCACGTGCTTGGCGGCCCAGCGCGCGGCGTACGCCGCGGAGCGGTCCACCTTGGTGGGGTCCTTGCCGCTGAAGGCGCCGCCGCCGTGCCGCCCCATCCCGCCGTACGTGTCGACGATGATCTTCCGGCCCGTGAGCCCGGCGTCCCCGTGCGGCCCGCCGATCACGAAGCGGCCCGTGGGGTTGATGTGGAACGTGGTGGCCTCCGGGTCGTAGAACCCCGTCGGCTCCAGGACCGGCCGGACCACGTGCTCCACGATCTCGGAGCGGATCTGCTCCTGGGTCGCCTGCGGGTCGTGCTGCGTGGAGACCACCACCGTGTCCACCCGCACCGGACGATCCCCCTCGTACTCCACCGAGACCTGGGTCTTCCCGTCCGGCCGCAGCCAGTCCAGCTTCCCGGTCTTCCGCACCCGCGCCAGGCGCTCGGCCAGGCGGTGCGCCAGGAGGATCGGCGTCGGCATGAGGGCGTCGTTCTCGTCCGACGCGTAGCCGAACATCATCCCCTGGTCGCCCGCGCCGCCGGTGTCCACGCCCATGGCGATGTCCGGCGACTGCTGGTCGATGGTGGTCATCACGGCGCAGGTGTGCCCGTCGATCCCGTACTGCGCGTCCGTGTAGCCGATGGACTTCAGCGTCCCGCGCACGATGGCCGGGATGTCCACGTACGTCTGCGTCGTGATTTCGCCCGCCACCACTGCGACGCCGGTGGTCACCATCGTCTCGCACGCCACGCGGCCGTTCGGGTCCTCCTCCAGGATCGCGTCGAGGACGGCGTCGGAGATCTGGTCCGCGATCTTGTCCGGGTGACCTTCGGTGACCGACTCGGAGGTGAAGAGCTGGCGCTGCGCCACGCGGGCTCCTTGCTGGGATTCGGTGGGAACGTAAGGCGTTCGAAGCGTCGAAGATACCACCCTACGCGGTGGCCGACAAGTTCCAGGAGGCCATGAACCGGGTGAGGTCGATCCAGTCGTCGGCGTGGCGGGTGAGCGCCTCGATCACCTCCGTGGAGGTGGGCGCGGCGAGGGCCTCCCGCGCGGCCGCCGCGGCCTCCTCGCGCGACACCGAGCGGATCACCTTCTTGATCTCGGCCAGCGCGGACGGACCCACGCTGAGCGACTGCACCCCCAGCCCGATGAGGAGGAAGGCGCCGAGCGGGTGGGCGGCGAACTCCCCGCACACCCCCACCTCGATCCCCGCGGCCCGTCCGGCGTCCGCGACCGAGCCCAGGAGCCGCACCACGGCCGGGTGGAAGGGGTTGTAGAGCTTGGAAAGGCGGGAGTTCCCCCGGTCCACCGCCAGCGTGTACTGGACCAGGTCGTTGGTCCCGATGGAGAAGAAGTCCACGTGCCGGGCAAGCTCCGGCGCGGACATCGCCGCGGCCGGCGTCTCCACCATGGCCCCCAGGGAGTAGCGCTCCGGGACGGTGTGGCCGGCGGCACGGAGTTCCTCCATGCACTCCTCGATGTGCCGGCGCGTGGCCCGGATCTCCGAGATCTCGTTGACCAGGGGGAGCATGATCCGCACGTCCGCCTCGGCCGAGGCGCGCAGCAGGGCGCGGAGCTGCGCCCGGAACATCTGCGGCTCGTCCAGGCAGACGCGGATTGCCCTCCACCCCAGGAAGGGATTCTCCTCCGGGGCCATGTGAAGGAACGCCGGGAACTTGTCTCCGCCCAGGTCGTACGTGCGGATGATCACCGGGGAGTCCGGGAACACGCTCGTCACCTGCTTGTAGGCGCGGTACTGCTCCTCCTCGCCCGGGGCGGAGCTGCGCCCCACCACCAGGAACTCCGTTCGGAACAGCCCCACCCCCTCGGCGCCGTGCGCGCGGGCGGACGCCGCCTCTCCCGGGAGGTCGATGTTGGCGCGGAGCTGTACCCGGTACCCGTCGCGGGTTACCGACTCCAGGTGGGCGAGCAGGAGCAGCTCCTGCTCCCACTCCCGGATCTGGAAGTCGCGCTCGCGGTACGCGTGCTTGTCCTCGGGGGAGGGAGACACGATCACCCGTCCGGCGCGGCCGTCGAGGATGATCTCGTCTCCCTCGCGCACGTGCTCCGACAGGTCGCCCAGGCTCACCACCGCGGGGATGTCGAGGGAGCGCGCCAGGATGGAGTTGTGCGAGGCCCGGGTCCCCGAGTCGGTGGCGATCCCCACCACCCTGCGGGGATCGAGCTGCACGGTCAGGCTGGGGGTGAGGTCGTGCGCGACGAGGATCACCTTGTCGTCGCCCGTGCGGACCCCCAGCTCCGGGTCGGCGAGGCCCAGGAGGCGGCGGAGGACCCGGTTCTGGACGTCGGCGAGGTCGTTGAGCTTGTCGAGCACCATGGGGTGCGCGGTGTGCGACCACTGCGACTCCCACTCCAGGACCCGCCACTCGAAGGCGCGCTCCGCGGTGAGGTGGTTCTCGCGGATGTAGGCGATGGTCCCGTCGATGAGGTCGGAATCCTCGAGCATCAGGAGCTGCGGCTCGAAGATCTGCGCCTCCACCTTCCCCATCTGCTGTTCCGTCCGCGCCTGCAGCTCGCGGATCCCCGCCTTGGCCCACTCGCACGCTTCGCGGAAGCGCGCCACCTCGGCGTCCACCTGGTCCGCGGCGACGACCCCGCCGTGGGGGACGCGCGGGACCTCCCAGCGGAGGACCCGCGCCGGGGCGATCACGATCCCCGGCGAAGCCGGGATTCCGTCGCGAACCAGGCTCACGGGATCACTCCTCCCCGAAGCCGTCGGTCACGAGCTGAGCGAGCGCCTCCACGGCCTCCCGGGCGTCGTCGCCGGAGGCCCGGATGGCGACCAGGGAGCCGCACTCGGCCGCGAGCATCATCACCCCCATGATGCTCTTCCCGTTCACCTCGACCTCGTCCTTGGCGATCCAGACCTCGGCCGCGAAACGGTTGGCGAGCTTCACGAACTCCGCCGCCGGGCGGGCGTGGAGACCGTACCTGTTGAGGATCGTGACCTGCGTGCTGTGTTCCATCCCGGATTGGTTCATAGGGTGGCAACGACGATGGTGTCGACGGCCCAGACCACCACCAGGACCGCCCAGACGGCCCAGCGGATCCGGAGGCCGAGCCAGAGGCCCGCGGCGAGCGCGGCGGCGCCCAGCACGTATTCCGCGGGGGAGTGCGCGAACTCGCCGACGGCGAGGATCCCGGCCAGCCCCGCCAGGAACGCCCCCGCGTCGGAGGCTCGTTCGCCCAGGCGTTCGAACGGGGCGTCGCGGAGGGCCCTGCCCACCGAGAGCCCGTCCCGCACTCCCACTCCGAGCCCCCACCTCCGGAGCCAGAGGTGGAGTGCGTTGTACGACAGCAGGAAGGCGGAGACGGCCGCCCACCAGGGAGCGCCGAGGAGGAGGAGGACGATTCCGAGAAGGGCGCACGCGGGGCGCCACGCCTGCCATACCAGCCGGTCTCCGATGGACCCGAGCGATCCGCGAAGCGCCGACTTGAAACGGCGCACCGTTTCCGGCGGCGTGCCCTCCTCCTCGAGGCGCGCCACCGCGCCCGCCGCGACGGTGACCAGGTACGGATGTCCGTTGAACAGCTCCGCGTGCCGCGCCACCGCCGCCCGGAGCGCTTCCTCGTCTCCCCGATGAAAGCGGCGCAGAACCGGCAGCAGGACGAACGCGAAACCCGTGCCGATCAGGGTCTGGTAGTTCCATGAGCCCTGGACCGCGTAGCTCCTCAGCAGGAGCGACCATCGAGCCCCCCGGCCGAGCGCCGTCACCCGAGGAGCACCAGCGCGAGGACCCCCGTCGCCGCTCCCGCGGCAAGGAGCGGGAGCCGCACCTTCCCGAAGAGCCGGATCGCCGCGCCGATGGAGCCCGCCAGCACCGCGCCGAGGGCGAGGCGCGCGACGGTCCCCTGGGGAAGCAGGAAGAACCCCTCGTGGAGGATCCAGCCGAAGAGGAGCGTTCCCGCCGTCGCCAGCGCCGCCCCCCTCACGAAGTCCAGGCCGACGGCGAGTAGGTGGAGGCGCTCCAGCCGGTCGGGGTCCACGCTCGTCGCGCCGGGCGGAGGGCAGAGCCTGACGTTCAGGTGGCGGACCCGCTCGATGCTCGCGCCGGCCACCCGCTCCCACACCAGGGCGAAGATCAGCACCACGAGGAGCGCCGAGTACGAGTGCGAGGTTCCGGCGTACGCGCCGGCCGCCGCCACCGCGGCCGGACCTCCCTCCGGGTACCGCGCGGCACCCACCGGGAGCACGGTGAGGTGGAACGCCTCCAGGAACAGGCCGAGCAGGGCCCCGTGTTCGGGAGAGCCGGCGATCCACCCCGCCAGCGTCGCCGCCACCACGGGCCGCGAGAGCATGAACTGACCGAGCGAGGTGCCGTCCACGGCCACCACCCCGCCGAACAGCGCCAGGAGGAGGATCGTCCCGGGCTCCGGGATCATCTCACCCGCCCGCCAGGAGTTCGTCCAGCGGGACCCGCCGCGACCCCGGGAGGTCGCGGGCCGAGAGGTTCACCCCGTCCACGGCGAGAGCGCGCAGCTGGTCGCGCTCCGCGGGGGAGAGGAACAGGTACGGGAGCACCCGGTCGCGGCCTGCCGCGTGGTGGATCCCGCCCAGGTTCACCTCCTCGTCCCGGAGGAGTCCCCCCTCGGCGATCCGGGCGGTGGTGCCCACGTCCCGGACCAGCACCACGACGCGGCGCGGCTCGTCGCGCCACGTGGGGAGGAGCCGGCGGGCGTCCGCAACGCTAAGGAACGACGCGTCGATCTCCGGCGGAACGCCGAGGCAGTAGAGTTCCTGCTCCCAGGGACTCGCCGCGATCTCATCGTCCACCACCATGATGCGGTCCACGTGGAGCGGACCTCCCCACCCCACCACGACCTGCCCGTGAATGAGGCGCTCGTCAACGCGAAAGAGCACGATCGGCATGCTCTGCACCTTCCTTGTGCGTCCCGTAGATCCCCGCGCGCCCCTTCTCGACCAGCCGGTCCACGAGCTGGGGGAGCGGGAGGTCTCGGTGAAAGACGAAGTCCAGCAGGATGGCGAGGTTGACCCCGCACACGATCCCCGTACGGGGGCGGGTGATCGAGAGCTTGCGGGCGGCGAAGGCGCAGCTCCCGCTGGGGAGGTCCGTGAAGATGATCGCCGGAGCGTCCCCGAGTTCGCGGTTCACCGCCTCCATGAGCCCCTCCGGGCCCTTCCCCTCGTTGGTGAGCGGACGGAGCGCGCCATCGTCCACCCCCGAGATCTGGCGCACGGCCGCGACCATCCCCTCTGCGAGGGTGGAGTGCGCCACGATCAGTCCGCGGACCTCTTCACTCATAATCTTCTTCCAGGTATTCCGACGCCCCGCGCATGCGTTCCTGGAGCCTGCGGTTGAAGAGCGCCGCCGAGTCCACGCCGGAGTACTTGAGGAGGTGGTTCATGGCGACGACTTCCGCCACGACCGTGATGTTCTTCCCCGGCACGAGCGGGACCACCACCTTGGGGATGGACACCCCGAGGATGTCGAGGTACTGCGGCTCGAGGCCCGTACGGTCGTACTGCGCCCTCTCGTCCCATACCTCGAGCTGCACCACCACCTCCACTCGCTTCTGCTGGCGGATGGCCCGGATGCCGAACAACTCCTGGACGTCGATGATCCCTACCCCGCGGATCTCCATGTGGTGCCGCTGCAGCTCGTGCCCCCGGCCGATGAGGATCTCGTTCCCGCGGCGCGAGATGATCACCATGTCGTCCGCGACGAGCCTGTGCCCGCGCTCCACGAGGTCCAGCACCGTCTCGCTCTTGCCGATCCCGCTGCGTCCGACGAATAGAAGGCCAACGCCGTACACGTCGGCCAGCGACCCGTGCATCGTGGTGGTCGGCGCGAAGCGGTCTTCCAGGAAGGGCTTGATCCGCGAGTAGAACTCCGCCGTCTTCAGGCGGGTGCGGATCACCGGGGTCCCGCGTTCGTTCGCCACCGCCAGGAGCGGCTCGGGGGGCACCTGGCCCTTGGTGACGAAGACGACGGGCAGGTTGAACGAGAAGAACACCTCGATGGCCTGGCGGCGGCGCTCCTCGTCCAGGGATTCCAGGAAGGCCACCTCCGTCTCCCCCAGCACCTGCATCCGCTCCGCCGGGAAGCGCTCCGTGTAGCCGGTGAGGACGAGCCCGGGGCTCGACACGTCCGGGCCCGGGATCGTCCGGGTCAGCCCGCGCTCGTCCGTGAGCAGCTCGAGGGCGAGCGCGTCCTTCTTGAGGCGGAGGAGTTCCTCGACGGTCAGCAGGCGCATGAGCACTTCCGGTGCGGCGGCATTCGGTTCTCCGTGCGGCTGGGTGGACGGGCGGAGCCCGGTGCGGCGGCCTACTCCGCCGTGACCGACAGCAGGTGCGCCTCGGTGTCGTCGGCGGTCCGGTCCCAGGTGAACCGGGAGGCGAAGTCGAGGGCCTCCCTCCCCAGCGCCTCCACGCGGGCGGGGGACCGGGCCAGCCCTGCCAGCGCCGCCGCGAGCGCGGCGACGTCGCCGTGGGGGACCAGGAGTCCGGTGCGGCCGTCCACCACGGACTCCCTCAGCCCGGGAGAAGCGCTCGCCACCGTCGGGGTGCCGCAGGCGCCGGCCTCCAGGTTGGTGATGCCCCACCCTTCCTTCGGGGAGGGGAACACGTTCGCCCACACCGTCCGGAACAGCTCCCGTTTGCGCTTCTCGCTCACGAAGCCCAGGAACTCCACCCGGTCGTCCAGCCCCAGCCCGGCGGAGAGCTTCCGCAGCTCCGGCTCGTAGTCTCCCTTCCCCCCCACGAGCAGTCGGACGTTCGTTCCCCGGTCGCGGAGCGCCGCCACCGCGCGCAGGACGAACTGGATCCCCTTGTAGCGCCGCAGCCGCCCCAGGTAGAGGAAGGTGGGCTCGGGAAGGCGCCCGGCGCCCGGATCCGGCGTGAAGAAGTCGACGTCCACCCCGGGGTAGATCACGCGGATGTCGCTCGCCCGCAGCCCCCGGTCCACCAGGTCGTCGGCGGTGCTCCGGGAGATCGCCTGCACCGGGACGCCGCGGTACACCGGGCCGAGGGGGCGCTCCAGCAGCCAGGTGGCCGCGGCGATGGGGAGCGAAGCCTCCCGGAACGCCGTCGCGCCGAACAGGTGGTGCACCAGGAGCACCGTGCGGCACCCCGCCCACAGCGGGGAAAACACCGGCACCTTGTTCAGCGACTCCACCACCATGTCGAAACCTTCGCCGGCCAGGTGGCGCCGGTAGTAGCCGGGCGCCACCGCGCCGAAGGTGTGCCGTCCCCCGACGCGGTGCACCTCCATCCCGTCGAGCCGGTCCCGCGGCGCCGCGCCGTCCCAGCCGGACACCAGCAGGGTGACGTGGTGTCCGCGCGCCGCCAGCCGTCCGAAGGTCTCGTGGAGGTGGATCTCGGCGCCCCCGCCCTGCGGGTTGAGCCGGTCCTGCCAGTTGATGACGAGCAGTTTCACCGCGCGTCCGAAGCCTCCCCCGGAATGGCGCTCCGCATCACCGCGTCCAGGACCCCGTTGACGAAGCGTGGGCTCTCGTGGGTACCGTACTTCTCCGCCAGCCTCACCATCTCCCGGATGGAGAGCCGCGGAGGAACGTCGTCCACGTAGAGCATCTCCGCCACGCCCAGCCGCAGCACGTTGCGGTCGATCACCGAGAGGCGGTTGAGCCGCCAGTTGGTGAGCGCGTCCTGGATCAGCCGGTCGATCCGCTGCTGGTTCACGGCCACGAGCCGGACCAGGATCTCCGCGTACGGCCGGTTCTGCGGGGAGACGCGCAGGTTGGAGAACAGGTCCTGGAGGGTGCGGACCGCGGCCTCAGGGTCCGCGCCCCGCGCCTCCCAGGCGTAGAGGGCCTGCAGCGCCCAGCCGCGGGCGCGGCTGCGGGACCTCACGAGGCGTCCTCCCCACCGAGGCGGGCGAACAGGTCCGCCATCTCCAGGGCCGTCATCGCCGCGTCCCAGCCCTTGTTCCCGGCCTTGGTTCCGGAGCGCTCGATGGCCTGCTCGATCGTGTCCGTCGTCAGAACGCCGAACACCACCGGCACGTCCGCCCCGGCGCCCACCGCGGATACGCCGGCGGCCGCCTGCCCTGCGACGTAGTCGAAGTGCGGCGTCCCGCCCCGGATCACCGCTCCCAGCGCGATCAGCGCGTCGAACCGGCCCGCGCGCTCCAGCCGCCGCAGCGCGGCGGGGATCTCGAACGCCCCCGGGACCCACACCGCCTCGATGTCGTCGTCCGACACCCCGTGGCGCAGCAGGCAGTCGCGCGCTCCCGCCAGGAGCTGCCGCGTCACCAGCTCGTTGAACCTTCCCACCACGATCCCGAACCGCCTTCCCTCGCCCCGCAGCATCCCGGAGTGCTCGATCATCGTCGCTCCCAAAAAGTTCTCCGCTTCCGCCCCTCAGACGGGAAGCAGGTGCCCCAGCTTGTCCCGCTTGGTCGCCAGGTACGCTTCGTTGTGCGGGTTCGGCTCCACCCGCAGCGCCACCTGGCTGGTGACGGAGAGCCCGTAACCGTCCATCCCCACGATCTTCTTGGGGTTGTTGGTGAGGATGCGGATGGACGACAGCCCCAGGTCGAGGAGGATCTGCGCGCCGATCCCGTAGTCCCGCAGGTCCGGGCGGAAGCCGAGCGCCTCGTTGGCCTGCACCGTGTCCATCCCCCCGTCCTGGAGGGCGTACGCCCGCAGCTTGTGAACGAGCCCGATCCCCCGCCCTTCCTGGCGCAGGTAGACGATGACGCCGCGTCCCTCCCGGTCGATCGCGCGCATGGCGGCCTCCAGCTGCTCGCCGCAGTCGCAGCGCAGCGAGTGGAACACGTCGCCCGTCAGGCACTCGGAGTGCATCCTCACCAGCACGTCCTCCTCGCCCGCGACCTCGCCCTTCACCATCGCCACGTGCTCGAGCTGGTCCACCTCGTTGCGGTAGGCGATGATCTTCCAGTCGCCGTGCGGGGTGGGGATCACCGCTTCGGCCTCCCGGCGGACCAGCCGCTCCCGCTGCAGGCGGTACGCGACGATGTCCGCGACGGTGATGAACTTCAGCCCGTGCTTCCGCGCGAACACCTCCAGCTCGGGGCGGCGGGCCATGCTGCCGTCCTCGTTGAGGATCTCGCAGATGACCCCGGCGGGGGGAAGCCCCGCGAGCCGCGCCAGGTCCACCGACGCCTCGGTCTGTCCCACCCGCCGGAGCGTCCCGCCGGGACGAGCGCGGAGCGGGAAGACGTGGCCGGGACGCCGGAGGTCCGCGGGCTTCGTGGCGGGGTCCAGGCAGACCTGGATGGTCTTGGCCCGGTCCCAGGCGCTGATCCCGGTGGTCACGCCGAACCGGGCCGCGGCGTCCACGGAGACGGTGAAGGCGGTTCCCTGGGCCTCGGTGTTGGACTCGCTCATGGGGCGCAGGTCCAGCTCGTCCGCCCGCTCCGAGGTGAGGGCGAGGCAGACGAGGCCGCGCCCGTGCACCGCCATGAAGTTGATGATCTCGGGTGTGACCGCCGACGCGGCACAGACGAGGTCGCCCTCGTTCTCCCGGTCCTCGTCGTCCGCGACGATCACCATCTTCCCGTCGCGGATGTCCTGTAGAGCGTCTTCGACGCGATCGAAAGCCATGGCCGTTTCCGCAGATAATGAAGTTGCCGCCGGGAAGATAGGTTCCCCGGCGGCTTCCATCTAGTACCCCGGGCTCCCGAAGGGGTCCGCCCCCGCTCCCCCGCCGTCCTCCCGGCGGGTACGGTCCATCAGGCGCCGCACGTACTTGCCGATGAGGTCCCCCTCCAGGTTCACCGCCGAGCCCGGGCGGAGGTCCGGGAGGTTGGTGTGGCTCCAGGTGAACGGGATGATGGAAACCTGCGCGACGCCGGGCCGCGGGAGGTCGTTCACGGTGAGGCTGATCCCGTTCAGGGTGACGGAGCCGTGCAGGACCGTCACCTCGTCCACCTCAGGGGGGAGCGTGAAGTCGATCAGCACCAGCTCGTCCCGTGGAACCACGGAAACCACCTCGCCCACCCCGTCCACGTGCCCCTGGACCAGGTGCCCCCCCAGGCGGGTGCCCAGCGCAGCGGCGCGCTCCAGGTTCACGCGGCGGCCCGGTCCGAACTCCCCCAGGGTGGTGCGGGAGAGCGTGGTCGCCACGGCCTGCACGGTGTAGCCTTCGGCGTCGAACGACGTCGCCGTGAGGCACACCCCGTCCATGGCGATGCTGTCGCCCGGGGCGATCCCTTCCAGGACCGTGCGCGTGCGGACGATGAACTCCGCGCCGTTCCCCAGGTCGCGCACCTCCGCGATGGTCCCCACCTCCTCGACGATCCCCGTGAACACGCCGTGCTACTCCTTCGCCAGGGTGATTCGCGTGTCCGGACCTAACGTGTCGGTCCGGAGGTGCCGCCAGCGCCTCGCCCCACCGATGGGAGGGCTGGGAAGCCCGTCGAACGGGCCCGCCCCCTCCGGTCCGAGGAAGAGGGGCGCATAGAAGAGGTGGAGGCGGTCGGCCAGGCCGTCCCGCAGCAGCGCTCCCGCGAGCGTCGCCCCCCCCTCGCAGAACATGGATCCGACCCCGGCCCGGCGCAGCTCCCGAAGCCCTCCGGCGAGCGACTCCGCCACGAGCACGCGGACGCCGAGCGCCTCAAGGACGGCTCGGCGGTCCCCCGGCGCGTCCGGCCCCGCCACCACCAGCACGGGCACCTCACGCGCGGTCAGGGCCAGGTGCCCGTCCGGGGGGAGGCGCAGGCCCCGGTCGAAGACGACGCGGCTCGGCGCGACGCGCGGCTCCACGGGTCCACGTACGGTGAGCCTGGGGTCGTCCGCCAGCGCGGTGCCGATCCCGACCGCTACGGCGTCGAAGCCCGCGCGCATCCTGTGGACCTCCGCGCGGGCCGACTCGCCGGTGATCCACACCGAAAGCCCTTCCCGGTCCGCCATCCGCGAGTCCAGCGAGAGCGCCAGCTTCAGCTCCGTCCAGGGACGCTCCGGCCCGGCGATGCAGTGGAAGAAGGGGGCGTTGAGGTCGAGCGCGTCCCGCAGCTCGACTCCCCGGACGACCTCCAGTCCCTCGCCCTGCAGGACGGCGCACCCCCCGGCGGCGCGGGGGTTCGGGTCCGACGCCGCAAAGACGACCCGCCGTACTCCGGACGCGAGGATCGCGTCGGTGCACGGCGGGGTCTTCCCGTGGTGCGAGCAGGGCTCCAGCGTGACGTAGAGGGTGCCGCCGCGGGCGGAATCGCCCGCGGCGCGGAGGGCCTCCACTTCGGCGTGAGGGCGTCCGTACTCCGTGTGGTAACCCTCGCCCACCACGCGGCCGTCCTTCACCACCACCGCACCCACGAGCGGGTTCGGGGCGACGCGGCCCCACCCCCGCGCGGCGAGGTCGAGCGCCCGCCGCATGTGCTCCCGGTCCTCGGGCCGCGCCCCGGGCCGCTCCACGTCCGGGCTAGAGCGCGATCCGGAAGCCGACGCTCCCGAAGAAGGTGCCGCTCCGGGGGTCGAAGTCGCTCGCGGAGGGGAAGCCGCTGATCGGGTCGCTCCCCTGCATCCACCCCACCTCGGCGCCGAGCGTCGCCATCAGCACGGAGAAGGAGCCGTTCAGGAAGCCGGACCAGCGGTCGTTGTCCAGCTCCAGCCCGCTGAACCGCAGGAAGCAGTCGTCCCCGCCCACTTCCACCCCGACGGCGGAGCAGCGCGTGCGGAAGCCGAATCCGGCGTCGCTGGAGAAGCGGTCGTACCCGACGCCCGCCGTGAGCCCCAGGCCGAAGAGGCGCTTGCTCACGGCCGCGCGGGTGCTCCAGTTGGAGAGGTCCACCGAGAACTCGCCCGGATCTCCGTCTCCCAGGCAGGTGCCGGACGTCCGGCTGAACCCGTCCGAGGGTTCGGTCACTTCGGCGCTGGGAGCCCCGCACACGTTGCCGTAGGAGACGGTGCCCAGCCGGTGGTACATCAGCGAGACCGAGACCCCCGGCATGGTGAACGACTCGCGGAGGATCCCCAGGCGGGCGCCGAGACCGAACGAGAAGTCCGGCGTGTCCTCCGAGAAACCCTCGACGTCGAAGGTCCCGAGGGGGAGCCAGGTGGCGCTCCCGAGCAGGTCCACCGCTCCGACGCCGCCCACCGTGGGCGCGATGCTAATCCCGGGGTACACGCCCACGGACGCGGTGCCGGAGAGCGCGGGGACGGGGATGCCGGTGGCGTCGTTGAGCCGCTGCACTCCGCCTCCCGCATTCTCCGTCAGGATGTCCGGGAGGCGGACGAAGACCACGTTGAGCTTGGCGGTGGCGCTCACGCGGGGGAGGACGCCCAGCCGGATCCCCCCGGTGCTCGCCGTGCCCAGCGTGGGATTCCCCCCCGTGAGGACGATCCCGAGCTGGGGCTGCGCCGACTCGACCGCCTGCGCGACGGTGCTGCAGGGGACGCCCACCGATGGGTCGGAGAACACCTGGCAGGGCGCGGCCACCTGCGCCGCGGCGGGGGTCGCGAGAATGCCCAGCGCGAGGGCGGTCCAGCCGGCGCGAGTGGTGTCGAACTTCATCATCGATCCAGGATGCTCTTCCGGTCGCCCGGGACGATCTCCCCGGCGACCCACGCGTTCTCTCCCGCCTCGCGCAGCTCGCGAACGACCGCTTCCGCGCGGTCCGGCGAGACCACGGCCACCATTCCCACGCCCATGTTGAAGGCGCGGAACATCTCCTCCCGCTCCACCCCTCCCTCGCGCTGCAGGACCCGGAACACGTTCGGCACCTCCCACGAGGCGGTGTCGAAGCGCGCGGAGGTCCCCTCGGGGAGCACGCGGGGAACGTTGTCCACCAGCCCCCCGCCGGTGATATGCGCCAGCCCCCGGATCTCTCCGCGCCGCACGAGCGGCCGGAGCGCGTGGAGGTAGGAGCGGTGGACGCGCAGCAGCACGTCCGCGACGGTCCCGTCCTCCCCGGGGAAGGGCGAATCCACGGTGAGCCCCATGCGGTCGAACACGATCCGCCGGGCCAGGGAGTACCCGTTGGTGTGCAGCCCCGAGGAGGCGAGCGCCACGATGGCGTCACCCACGCGGATCCCCGAGCCGTCGATCACCCCGTCCTCCTCGACCACGCCCACGATCGTGCCGGCGATGTCGTACTCGCCCGCGGCGTAGAAGTCCGGCATCTCCGCCGTCTCCCCGCCCAGGAGTGCGCAGCCGTTGGCGCGGCACCCGCGGGCGACGCCCTCCACGATGGCCTCCACCGTCCCGGGCTCCAGGCGTCCGACGCCCACGTAGTCCAGGAAGAAGAGAGGGGAGGCCCCCTGTACGAGGATGTCGTCGACGCAGTGGTTCACCAGGTCCTCGCCCACCGTGTCGTGGCGGCCGGCGAGGAAGGCGATCTTCAGCTTGGTCCCCACCCCGTCGGTGCTCGCCACCAGCACGGGGCTGCGCACGTCGCGGGGGACGCGGTACAGTCCGCCGAAGGAGCCCAGCTCCGAGAGGGTGTCGGACGTCGCGGTGGAGCGGACCAGCTCGGCCACGCCGCGCATGGCCCGGTGTGCGGCGTCGATGTCGACGCCCGCGTCCCGATAGGAAAGCCCTCGTTCAGACACCGGCTCCGGCCTCCAGTGGCATCTCGAACATCGTCATCTCACGGAAGTGGCGGACCCGGTCCTCGATCTGGTCCGGCGTGAGGTCCTTGAGGCGCTCCAGCGAGAAGCGCTCGCAGGCGAAGGAGCCCATCACGGAGCCGTAGACCACCGCGCGGCGCAGGTCCGCGTCCTCGTGCCGGCCGCACTGGGCCAGGTGCCCCATGAACCCCCCCGCGAAGCTGTCGCCGGCGCCGGTGGGGTCGAACACCGCTTCCAGCGGGTAGCCCGGCGCGAAGAAGACGGAGGTGGGGGTGAAGAGGATGGCTCCGTGCTCGCCCTTCTTGATGATCAGGTACCGCGGCCCGTGGGCCTGGATCCAGCGTGCGGCGCGGGCCAGGTTGTGGTCGCCGGAGAGCTGGCGCGCCTCCGCGTCGTTCAGCATCAGCATGTCGACGCGCTTCAGGAGCTGGAGGAGCGCGTCGAGCTTGAGGTCGATCCACAGGTTCATGGTGTCGCACGCCACGAACTTCGGGCTGTGCACCTGCTCCAGCACCGCGAGCTGCAGCTCGGGGTCGATGTTCCCCAGGAACACCCGCTCGGCGTCCCTGAACTCGGCCGGGATCTTGGGCGAGAAGTCGGCGAAGACGCCCAGCCGGGTCTCCAGGGTCTCCCGGCTGTTCAGGTCGTAGCTGTACACGCCGGACCAGCGGAAGCTCTCGCCGGGCGCGGCTTCCAGCCCCCGCAGGTCCACCCCGCGGTCGGCCAGGAAGGTGAGGGCCTCGGTGGGGTAGTCGTCGCCGACGACGCCGACGAGCTGAACCGGGCAGAACAGCGAGGCCGCCGCCGAGAAGAAGGTCGCGGAGCCGCCGAGTGCATCGTCGGCGCGGCCGAACGGCGTCTCGACGGTGTCCAGCGCGACGCTGCCGACAACGAGAAGGGACATGGGGACCGGGGTCAGGGGACGAGGGTGGAATCCTGCGAGTCTTCGGTGTCCGCGCGGTCCATCCGCTCCGGGGCGGTGATTCCCAGGACCGTGAGGCCGTTGCGGAGCACCACCTGGATCGCGCGGGAGAGCGCCAGCCGCGCGCGGGAGAGGTCGTCAGGGACGCCGACCACGCGGAGCTGCGGGTCGCGGTTCCCGGCGTGGTACCACGAGTTCACGGCGCCCGCCACGTCCTCCAGGTACTCGGTGACGGCGTGCGGCGCGTGCTGCTCGGCAGCCGCGCCGATCACCTCGGGGAAGCGGAGGAGGAGCTTGACCAGCTCCGTCTCGGACGGGTGGACGAGGAGGGCCAGGTCCGCCGTCTCCGCCGACACCCCGGACGGCTCCACCCCGGCGCGCCGGAAGATGGACGACATGCGGGCGTGGGCGTACTGGACCTTGTAGACCGGGTTCCGGTCCGAGTGCTCCAGCGCCAGGTCGAGGTCGAAGGTGAGCTGCGACTCCGGGCGGCGCATGAGGAAGAAGTACCGCGTCACGTCCACCCCCACCTCGTCGAAGAGGTCGCGGAGGGTGACGTAGTCGCCGGCGCGCTTGGAGAACTTCACCTCCTGCCCGCCCCGCATCACCAGCACCATCTGGTGGAGCACGTACTCCGGGTACCCTTCCGGGAGGCCGAGCGCCCGCAGCCCGGCCCGGACGCGCGCCACCGTGCCGTGGTGGTCGGCGCCCTGCACGTTGATGGCCCGGTGGAACCCGCGCTCCCACTTGGTGACGTGGTAGGCCACGTCCGGGAGGAAGTACGTGGGGTGCCCGGTGCCCTTCACCATCACCCGGTCCTTGTCGTCACCGAACCGGGTGGTCTCCAGCCAGAGCGCGCCGTCCTTCTCGTAGGTGAGGCCGGTGGCGCGCAGCCGGTCGATGGTCTCCTGGACGCGTCCGGAGGTGTAGAGCGACGACTCCAGGAAGAACTCGTCGAAGCGGACGCGGAAGTCCTCCAGGTCGCGGTTCTGCTCCTCGCGCAGCGTCCGGACGGCGAACTGGCGCATGACGTCGATCGCCTCGTCGCTCCCGTCTCCGCGGTAGCGGTCGCCGTGCTCCTCCGCGATCCGCGCCGCGATCTCGCGCACGTAGCTCCCGTGGTACCCGTCCTCCGGGAACTCGACGCCCTCGCCGAGGTGCTGCTGGTACCGCGTCCAGACGCTCCGGGCGAGCCGCATGATCTGCTCGCCGGCGTCGTTGTAGTAGTACTCGCGGTGCACCTTCCACCCGGCCCACGCCATCAGCTCGGCGACGGCGTCTCCCAGGGCGGCCTGGCGCCCGTGGCCGATGTGCAGCGGCCCGGTGGGGTTGGCGGAGACGAACTCGATGTTGACCGGTTGCCCCTCGCCCGCCGCCGTCTTCCCGTAGTCGGCGTCCCGGGCCAGGATCCCGGCCAGCCCCTCGTAGAGGTAGCCCTGCGAGAGGCGGAAGTTGATGAAGCCGGGACCCGCGACCTCGGTCCCGCTCACCCCCGCAGCTTCGCGGTCGAGGCGCGCGACGATCTCCTCCGCGATCTGCCGCGGGGGGCGGCCGAGCGGCTTGGCGAGCGTGAGTGCGACGTTGCTCGCCCAGTCGCCGTGGTCGGGGTTGCGGGGACGGTCCAGCCCGACGTGCGCGTCCTGCACGCCCATCCCGGCGAGGACGCGCTCGATCTCGCCGCGCAGCTTCTCGACCGACATCTACTCGCTCGCGGAGGAGGACTTGGACGGCGTCGCTGCGCCCGAGGACTTGTCCCCGGACGAGGTCGAGCCGCTTCCTCCCTCGGAGGAGGCGGCCTTCTTGTAGCTGTCGCTGCGATAGTCGGTGATGTAGAAGCCGGAGCCCTTGAACAGCAGGCCCGCGCCGCCGGAGAGCTTCCGCTCCGAGTTCACCCCGCAGCTCGGGCACTCGGCGACGGGCTCGTCGGACATCCGCTGGAACTTCTCGAACTCGTTCCCACAGGACGGACAGCGATATTCGTACGTAGGCATACGGTGCGTGTGCTACGATCTGAAGACGATTTCATTCTGATGGCAAACCCGCGTAAAATAACCCGCCGCTCCCTTCGGGGCAACGCCGGACGCGGGCGGCTCCGGCGTGCTTCGTGGCGGATTCGGGACGGGGGTGATTGAGGGAACGGCATGCCCCGCAGGCGTAGTCGGGCTGAGGCTCCGTACGGCGTCGCACAAAATCTTCATTGGAGGCGAGCCCCGGTAGCTAAGCTTGGTCTGTTGTAACGCGTTCACATCTCCGTCGACACCGGATCGTCCACAAAGAGCCGGCGGAGCCACTGGACAAACTGGACTGCCTGTGGGGCAGCTGAATCGAGTAGCCTGCGCCGCATGGCTAGCCCAAGGCGAAGCCCTGGATCGCTCTGCCAGGCTAACCAAGTGTGAATATGTACTTTGGATTGCTGGACTTCTCTGAATCTACGAAGCTCGCTGGGAATCTCACTGATTACCTGCTCAGCGTGGGGCCAGAGTTTGTCGTCAGCCCTAATCAGATAACGGGCAAAATCCTCCAGGGCTCCTGGTAGCGCGTTGTTCGGCATCACCCACACCCCGACCAGCGGAACTGTTCGCTCAGAGCGATAGATGACCATCCCCTCTGGAATCGGACGTTTAGGGACTGGCCGATAGCCTCTATCCACCAGAGCCTGATAGACGCCTGGCCAGCGGGTTTCCACAGAACTGTCGGCGTCCACCACCATGCCTAAACGGGATACCTCTGAACCAAGCAACGACCCACGGAATGCATCAAGCAAGTCTCGATCATTGAAACTCGGTTTAATTTCAAATGGCATTGGGTCAGAATAATGCCTCTCCCATAGATTCTTGATTAGGCCAAAGTCGCTTGTACCCTCGACGAGGAGGACAGCCCGTTTTTCTCGCATTCAGCGAACCTCGATCCTCTGGCGAGTTATAAGCGCTAGATCGTCCTCGGAAAACTCGACTGCTGTCAGCTCCTCCTGTCCCGCCTCAAGGCGATGCATCCCTCCCTGTACGTCAACGTCGCGTACTGCACGCGCGAACGCTGTGATAGTGTCCCAGCTGTGAGTAGTTGCGAAAAGCTGGACGTCCAGCTGGGCGGACAGCCTAAGAATAGCCCGCCAAACATCCTCCTGAATGCTGTAGTGAAGTCCATTCTCGATTTCGTCAACTAAGACGACTCCACCCGCAGAGCGCACTAGCGCGAGCGTGAGGCCAAAGATGCGGTTCAGCCCATCCCCCATACTACGGAGCGGAATGGGTCGAGTAATCCCGTGCCGACCTAAAAACACGGACCGGCCACCCGATTCCGCCTCCCCCAATAGATAAACGCGATCGAGATCAGGAATTACTGTGCGAAGGGCTTCTTCCACCGCGCTACCGTAACCAGCTCCTGCCACATAGTCCCAAATGTAGCCAAGCCGGTGCGGATCGAAGCCGTTAGCGGACACGAAAGTGGTGTCAGCACGGCTTTCAGGACCAACCATTACTCCAACGCGCCGGAGGAACCACTCGAGTGGAAGGACGGAGGATCGACCGAACCGCTCGATGCGGACAAGTGGGGTCTCCGGTCCCAAAAACAACTCATCAGGGCTTGCCTCCTCTGAACTCCAAAGGTCGGGCTGAACTGAATCGAGCCATGGGAGATCGATTTGGAGAACGTTTTCTTCCAAGCCAGCAGGCCCAATCAAGATCGGAGCCATAGGACTACCGACGAATCCACCGTAGAAGATTTGTTCGACTCCCCGTACCGCGGCCTGGACCTCCTCCGGTGATACGGCCCCGCTGCGTGAGTTGTGTGTGAACCGGGGGCGAATGCTAGTTCGCTCCCGCACCAGACTTGCAAAGGTCATCCTGGGGTTCTTAGCAGCATGAAGCCGCAAAGCCTCAAGCAACGACGTTTTTCCGACGTTGTTTTTCCCAACAAACAGATTTACCTGCGCGAGTTCCGGAATTGTTAAATCCCGGATTCCTCTGTAACTACGGATCTGTAGGCTGGGGAGCATTGATCGATCAGGGTTCAAGGATGACCGCAGTCTATGTGTCAGGCCGGGCGGTACACGCCCCACTCCTCCCGGAGCGCGTCGCTGATCTCGCCGAGGGTGCACATGGCCTTCACCGCGTCGATGATCCGCGGCATGAGGTTCTCCGTGCCGCGGGCGGCGGAGCGGACCGCCTCCAGGCGGGCGCGCACCTCGGCGTCGTCGCGGCTGCCCTTGATCTCCGCGAGCTGTGCGCGCTGCGAGCGCTCCAGCGCGGAGAAGTCCGGCTGCCCGAGGTCGATGGGCGCCTCCTCCGTCTGGAAGCGGTTCACCCCGACGATGACCTTGTCGCCTTCCTCCACGGCGATCTGGTGGGCGTACGCGGCGCGGTGGATCTCCTCCTGCATGTAGGCGATTGCCTCCGCGGCGCCGCCCATGGCGTCGATCTTCTCCAGGTACTCGCGCGCCTTCTCCTCCACCTCGGTCGTCAGCGCCTCCACGTAGTACGAGCCCGCCAGGGGATCCACCGTGTCTCCCACGCCCGACTCGTACGCCAGGACCTGCTGCGTGCGGAGCGCCAGCGTCGCGGCCTGCGCGGTGGGGAGGGATAGGGCCTCGTCGTAGCCGTTGGTGTGGAGCGACTGGGTGCCGCCGAGAGCCGCGGCGAGCGCCTGCACCGTGACCCGGACCACGTTGTTGAGCGGCTGCTGGGCCTGGAGGGTCACCCCGCCCGTCTGGGTGTGGAAGCGGAGCTTGGCCGAATCGTCCGAGGCGCCGAAGCGCTCGCGCATGATCCTCGCCCAGAGGCGCCGCGCGGCGCGGAACTTGGCGATCTCCTCGAAGAGGTCGTTGTGCGAGGCGAAGAAGAAGGAGAGGCGCGGCGCGAAGCGGTCCACCTCCAGCCCCGCGTCCATCGCGCGCTTCACGTACTCCACGGCGTCCGCGAAGGTGAAGGCGATCTCCTGCGCCGCGGTCGCCCCCGCCTCGCGGATGTGGTAGCCGGAGATGGAGATGGTGTTCCACTTCGGCACCTCGGCGTTGCAGAACGCGAAGATGTCGGTGATGAGGCGGAGGCTGGGCTCCGGCGGGTAGACGTACGTCCCGCGGGCGATGTACTCCTTGAGGATGTCGTTCTGGATGGTGCCGGACAGCTTGCTGCGCGGGATCCCCCGCTCGTCCGCCACCGCGACGTAGAACGCCAGGAGGATGCTCGCGGTGGCGTTGATCGTCATGGAGGTGGAGACGCGGTCCAGCGGGATCCCGTCCAGGAGCTTCCGCATGTCCGCCAGCGTGTCGATGGCGACGCCGACCCGCCCCACCTCGCCCTGCGCCATGGCGTGGTCGGAGTCGTATCCCATCTGCGTCGGCAGGTCGAAGGCGGTGGAGAGCCCCGTCTGCCCCGCGTCCAGCAGGAGCTTGAAACGGGTGTTGGTCTCCTCCGCTGTGCCGAAGCCGGCGTACTGGCGCATGGTCCAGAACCGCCCGCGGTACATGGTGGGCTGGATGCCGCGGGTGAAGGGGAACTCGCCGGGATACCCCAGGTCGCGCTCGTAGTCCAAGCCGGCGACGTCTCCGGGGGTGTAGAGCCGCTCCACCTCCACCCCGCTGGTGGTCTCGAAGCGCTCGCGCCGCTCGGGGTGCTTCGCCAGCGCGGGAGCGACGGCGCGCTCGGTCCAGGCCGCCTTGCCTTCGTCCACGGAGCCGGCCGTCCCGGAGTCCTCGCCGATGTTGGGCACCACCTGCGTGTCGCTCATGTCACCGATCGGAAAAGTGCGTGAGTGTGAGATCCCCCTGGCTTCACCGCGCGCAAAGATAACGCCGACGGACGCGCTCGGCATCCGTCGGCGTAACGTGCGCGGGGTCGGCGCTCCCTACTCCAGGACGAGGAGCGTGGCGCCCTTCTCCACCGTCTGGCCGGGCTGGACTTCGATCCGGGCGACGACGCCGTCGGCCGGCGCCTTCAGCTCGTTCTCCATCTTCATGGCTTCCACGATCACCACCCCCTGCCCCGCGCGCACCTGCTGGCCGACCTCCACCTCCACCCGGACGACGAGGCCGGGCATCGGCGCGGAAACGGTCTTCTCCGTCTCCGCGTCGGCGCCGCCGGTCATCTCGCGGATGGCGCGGGTCCGCTCGTCCACCGCGTCGGCGGCGTAGCGGGTGCCGCCCAGGTTGATCTCCCAGCGGCCACGGCGATCGCCCGCGTGGGCGACGAAGGAGTGGGACCGTCCGTCCGCCAGGAGGTTGCGGACGGGCGTGCCGGGGAGGGCGGCCAGCTCCGCGTGCATCGGCGTGCCGTCCACGACGGGAATGGGTCCGGTCAGGTCGACCTCGATCTCGCGGCCGGCGATGGTGACGAAGTAGCGCATCTCAGCGTTTCAGGGTTCCTGTGAGGACAGCACCACGACGGTCTCCACGTGCGCCGTCTGGGGGAACAGGTCGAACGAGCGGACGCTCTCCACGCGAAAGCCTTCCCCGAGCCGGCGCAGGTCGCGCGCCAGCGTGGCGGGGTTGCAGGAGACGTAGACGATCCTTCGCGGAGGGGCCGCCGCGAGCGCGTCCGCGGCCTCGGCCGCCACCCCGGCCCGGGGAGGGTTGAGGATCACGAGGTCGGCCGGGAGGTGCGCCGGGAGGAGTTCCTCCACCGGGCCCTCCACGTACTCCGTGCCCTCGACGGCGCTGCGCCTCGCTTCGGCCACCGCCTCCGGGTCCAGCTCGATCCCGACCACCCTCGCGCCGGCGCGAGCCAGGCGCCGGGCGTGGAGCCCCACGCCGCAGTAGGCGTCCACCACCCGTAGCCCGGCCGGGTCGCCGATCCGCTCCATCACGTGCGCCTCCAGCAGCGCCGCGGCGCCCCGGTTCACCTGGAGGAAGGCGGCGCCGCTCAGCTCCACCGTCTCGTCGCCCCAGGTCTCCGGGAGGCCGGGCGCCCCCGCGACCAGCGACGGCGGCGCGGCGCCGGGCCGGTGCCAGACGGCCGCCAGCCCGGGAACCGCCTCCAGCAGCTCCTCCGGGCGGCCCGGCGAGAACCCGCCCTCCACGAGCAGCGACACCTCGCCCGCGGCGCTCGCCCGCAGCGTGAGGCGCAGCCGGTCGCCGGACGGGAGGCGGAACGCCTCCTTCCCCCAGTTCGCGCGGAGGGCGTCCCAGGCGCGGGAGATGGGCTCCTCGGGGAGGAGGCAGCGGCCGTCGAGGTCCACGATGCGCTCGGGGTCGCCCAGCGCGTGGAAGCCCGCGACCACCTCGCCGCGCCCCATCCTCCGCAGCGCGAAGGACACGCGGTTGCGGTAGCGGTGCTCGGACGGCGAGGGGACCACCTCCGGCGGCGCTGTCGCCATGCCGCCGATGCGGGTGAGGGCGTCGGAGACGATGCGTGCCTTGGCCCGGAGCTGGGCCTCGTACGTCATGTGCTCCAGCGTGCAGCCGCCGCATTCGCCGTAGAACGGGCACGGGGCCTCCCGGCGGTCGGGCGACGGCTCCAGCACGCGCAGGAGACGCCCGCGCGCCCAGCGGTCGCGGCGCTCCGTCAGCGCGACCTCGGCCAGGTCGCCGGGCGCTGTGCGGTGCACGAAGATCACCCGGCCGTCCGGCAGCCGCCCGACCCCCTCGCCTCCCGCAGCGATGGAGTCGATGCGCACCTGCGCGGACGGCGGGCGCCGGTCCGGTCCGGGGCGGCGCCCCTTCCCCCCCGGCTTCCCGCGCTCCGGCCTACGCCCGGCCACGCGCTATCTCCACCCCGCGCGCCCGCGCCAGCGGCTCCCGCCCGCGGTGCCGGTGCCCGGCTGCACGCGCTGGGCGGACCGGCGGGCGCGGCCCTCCTCCTCCATGAGCGCGGCCGCGAGTGCGGCGACGCGGATCGTCTCCTCGTCCTCCGCCGGGGCGAGCAGCTCCGCCTCGTGCTTGTCGAGGTACTTGATGTCGAGGTTCCCCGCGCGGAACTCCGGCTCGTCCATCACCCGCAGGTGGAAGGGCACGCTGGTGTCCACGCCCACCACGCGCAGCTCCGTGAGGGCGCGCTTCATCCGCTCGATGGCGTCCAGGCGGGTGGGCCCGTGGACGATCAGCTTCGCCAGCATGGGGTCGTAGAAGAGCCCCACCTCGTATCCCGGCGCGATCCCGCCGTCCCAGCGCACGCCGGGCCCGCCGGGGACCTCCAGCATCTGGATGCGGCCGGTGGAGGGGAGGAACGAGTTGGCGGGGTCCTCGGAGGTGATGCGGCACTCGATGGCGTGCCCGGTCCAGCCGATGTCTTCCTGCCGGAACGGGAGCGCCTCCCCGGCGGCGACGCGGATCTGCCACTGCACCAGGTCGATCCCGGTGACCAGCTCGGTGACCGGGTGCTCCACCTGGATGCGGGTGTTCATCTCCAGGAAGTAGAACCGCCCGTCCTGGTACAGGAACTCCACCGTGCCCGCGCCTTCGTAATTCACGGCCTGCGCGGCGGCCACCGCGGTCGCGCCCATGGCGGCGCGCTCCTCCGGGGTGAGGACGGCGCTGGGGGCCTCCTCGATCAGCTTCTGGTGGCGGCGCTGGATGGAGCACTCGCGCTCGCCCAGGTGGAGCGTGTTCCCGTGGCGGTCCGCGAGGAGCTGGATCTCGATGTGGCGCGGCCCCTCAAGGAACTTCTCGATGTAGACGGAGCGGTCGCCGAACGCGGCCTGCGCCTCGTTCCCCGCGGCCTCGTAGGCGCGCTCGATCTCGTCCTCGCTCCTCACCACGCGCATCCCCTTCCCGCCCCCGCCGGCCGCGGCCTTGAGGAGCACGGGATAGCCCACCTCGGCGGCCACGCGGCGCGCCTCGGCGGCGTCGGAGAGGGCGTCCTCGGTCCCGGGGACCACGGGGACTCCTGCCGCGATCACGCGCTTGCGGGCCGCGGTCTTGTCGCCCATCGCATCCACGGATTCGGCGGAGGGGCCGATGAAGACCAGCCCGGCCTCCCGGACGGCGCGGATGAACGGCGCCCGCTCGGAGAGGAAGCCGTAGCCGGGGTGGATGGCCTCGGCCCCGGACCGCTTCGCCACGTCGATGAGCACGTCGGCGCGGAGGTAGCTCTGGGCGCTCGGCGCCGGGCCGATGAGGTACGCCTCGTCGGCGGCGAGCACGTGCGGAGCGAGTCGGTCCGCCTCGGAGTACACGGCGACGGCCTGGACGCCCAGCTCGTGGGCGGCGCGGATCACGCGGAGGGCGATCTCGCCCCGGTTGGCTACGAGAATCTTCTTGAACACGCGGTTCTAGCTCACGGTCGGGACTCGGCCGGCGCGGGCGGGCGCCTCGGCCAGGGCATCGGATTCCGGACGGGGATATAGTACAACCGGCCCGCCGAGTTGGCGAGCCGCGTCGTAGTGAACAGCGCCGCGCCTACCGAGAGCTCGTCAGCCGAGAGCCGGCAGAACGTCCTGTGTCGACGGAAGAAGGCTCCCTCGCACCGAAATCTCCGACAACCCCGGTGCGGTTAATGCTTCGCGTCTGGGCGTCTCGTGTGTACTACCAGACTGGCCAACACATCCGGATCCGCGCGTAGCACCTGCGGCAGCATCACGAGCCGGTCGATCGCGGTCCATACGGCACCTTGTGCCGAGTTATCGAGCGGCACCAAGACATAGTATGCACTCGATCTACCACCGATTACGCGTCCACCGATGATGTCCAGCGCCGCCTGCTTTTCATCCTGTGTGGCTGTTGGACGAAAGGTGATATGGACGACATCAGGCGGATATGGTCCTGCGACCCTGGGGTGTACCCAGATCTGTCGCTCCTTAGCGTACAGTACCGCCAAAGAGTCAGCGCTGATCAGGTAGCCGAGCGGAGGCGTCGCCGGGATCGTCGGTTCACCCGGCACAGCCGTGAAGATGCCGAACGAGACGGTAATGCGGGTCACATTCGGCGCGATCTTGAAGTGCAGTTCACGCCACTGCGTGTATTCACCGAGGGCGAGCTTCTCCGCATAGTTCCAGTACGGCTGGTCCGGACCCGTGAAGTTCAAGACGCTGTCGTGATTGCGGGCCCATACGTTTTGCCCTGTGCCAGTGCTGGGCCCCGGCCGGGGCACTCCAGCCGATGATGGGGCTGTGTCTCCCGTGGCCCGATTCCCTGTCCCCTCCGGCGGGCTCGAGAGAAACAGCTTGATGCCGGTCGTTTCCTGTCCATCGAGATTACCAAGGAAGTCTTGGTCGATGTTCACGATCCGTACCGGCCACCGGAAGGTCGAGTCCGCTGGAGTATATACCCCAGTGCCCGTGCGAATGGTGAACTTCGCTTCATTCACGAGATCGTGTCCTGCATCTGACGGGCTTGTTTCGCCAGGTTGGGCACCCCGGCACTCGGAGGTACCCTCCAGGACGTCGATCTGGCAGACAACCGTTCCTATCATGCGGGACGTCACCGCAGGCGGCGGCTGCAATGTGGGTTCGGTGACGTGCTGATTGCGGTACCCGAGAGAGAGGATGAGCGCCAGAGCAGGGAGGAGCATTGACCATCGGTGGTGGGAGGAGCGCGGATGCGCGGCGTAGGGTCTCGAGTTTCTGAAAGGAATCTCCGGGAAGGGGAAGGAAATGGTGATTCGCCGACTGCATTGCCTGGCAATCGCACGCACCATGGGCTCGCACCCCCAGCCCCGACCGCGGCTATCTCCGCTTACGCCAAACAAGTACGATGGTCTAGACGCCCAGCTCGTGGGCGGCGCGGATCACGCGGAGGTCGATCTCGCTCCGGTTGGCTACGAGAATCTTCTTGAACATCTACTGTTTCTGTTGCGTCCGTTTCTCAAGAGTAGGGTTGCTCAGCAGATCTTCACGAAACCGGGCGAATGCCACTAGCCACCCGTTTGCTGTTATGTTGATGATCTTCCTGCGCTTGTCTTCTTCATTCTGGGTGCTCTGAAGCAAACCAGCCTCTTCCAAATCTTTTACATGCGGGCGAAGTGCTTCAATTCTGTTGAATCCGAAGTCCTCGTAGTCGCTCGGAGAGAATGCCCCGCCCACCTTGATGGCGTGCTCGAAAGTTTTCCAGGCGCGCGGGCGCAACTGATCTCTCGCCGCTTCATATAGCAAGTCGCTCTCCTGCACCAGCCACTTACGATACGCGTTATCCTTCTCCTCGTCGCTTTGGGGTAACTGATTGTCGGAAACCCACAAGCAGAAATCATTGAGATAGCTTAATGCATGCCGGATATTCTTGTTGAATATTTTATAAAGGTTCTCGAAGCTGGTTGCTGTAATGGGAACATAAGCAGGTTCCTCCATTGTAGCGAATGCCCGAATCCGAGATTCCAGAATCTCGCGTGCTTCCGACTTGTCCACACCCGAGATTTCAATGGGGTTGTGCAGATAACCCTTAAGTCGAGGTGTCGAAGCGACGATTCGTACTATACCCAAAGCTCCACATAAAACCCACCTTAGCCCAGAAAGTGTGAATAGCCGATCCCTAATCTCTTCCAACACCTGCCGGGCATTCTGCGAAGTTTGCAACAACTCCAGATTATCGATTACGCATACGACGCCACCATATTCGGGGGCTGGGAATATTTCCTTGAGCCAATCTGTGACCGTCTGGCGCAGCCCACTTCGAAGGAAGCCATCCGTAGTGTTCAACACGCCACTCCTACCTACGCTGAAACCTCCGAAAGCAGCCTGTATTCCGCCTTGATAGCTGTTGTACTGGGGAGTGTTGAGCCAGCGATCCAGCGGAAGCACATTCGGAAAGTCCTCGGAAACTTCAATCTCCTTGGCTTTTCCAATCAGCGTTTGCGCTACAGCCATAAGCACGGTCAGTTCGAATTCCGGTGCTGTCGCTGTCGGCGAGAGCTGGAAAATGGTTTCACATGGAATAAGGAGCGGTCCGCCTTTCTTCTCAAAAAACCGCTTGAAGCACTTGTAGGTGGCGACGTTAATTAGGCTTGTCTTCCCTACTCCGTTAGGGCCTTCAACTGTAGAGGCCATCGGGGGAGTACGAAGGCGCTTCATCAATCGATCAAGCTCCACGGATCGACCCACGAGTAGCGTTTCCCCCAGCTCAGTCGCAGGAAGTGCCGTTGTTTCAAATGGCGAACTCCGAAATCCCCACTCGGAATAAATACTCATGATTCAAATAGATTAGGGTGATCGTATTGGTCTGGCTTCGCTTTGAGGAGCCTCAGAGCTCTTCAATCCTTCCTTTCAATCGGCCGAGTGCATCCTTCCACAGCGCTTTCTGCGCTGCCGCGGCCTCCTCGTCGACGATCCGGCGGTGATCCACGCTGACCTCGCTCTTCGCGTCGCCCTTCGCGGTGAAGCGAACGTCCACCGGCGTGTCGTCTTCCCAGCGCGCCCGGAGCGACCGATTCTCCGTAACGCCGCGGATCGAGAGCTTTCCCTCTCCGAGCCAGCTGTTCCGCGCGGCCTCGTCCATCCAGGCCGCGAACAGCCGTTCCACCGGCACGTTCACCGTCCTGCTCGCGTACGCGCGGTACCCTTCCACGGGCGGCCCGGCCTTGGCCTCTCGCTCCGGCTTCGGCGCGGAGTGCGCCTCCACCGCGGCCTCCAGAAGCCCGAACAGCGCCGGGTTCTCCAGGTCGTCCGCGGTGGTCAGCTTCACGTGTCGGCCCGCCTTCCCGGTCCCGTGGAGCAGCCCCATCGGGTCGTCCAGGTCCGCGCCTGCGAGCTGGATGTTGACCCGCTCCTTCAGCGGCATCACGGCGAAGACCATGTCGCGCATCTTCGGCCCCGTGCCGAACTGGATGCTCTTCCAGCCGAGGTGCACCTTCTCGTGCGCGTCCGGGAGCACGCTTCGCACCAGGTGGCAGGCGCGCAGGGCGAGTTCCCGGACCTCGGGTGCGTAGTTCCGCAGCAGGTCTTCGATCGTCGCTTCGGCCATCGGTTCGCTCGCGGGTCGGGACAGCCGTGGATCGACCCGTACGTACTTCCCCGGCGAGGGACTGTACGTACGGGGACAGGATCCGGTCCGCTACGGGCGGGGGCGGGATGCGAGAAGCGCCTCCACCCGTGCGAGCCGGTCTTCCAGCGCAGCGTTGCGCGCCTCCAGCTCGGCGATGCGGGCCTCCTGGCGGGTCGAGCGCGTTTCCAGCGCCTTGATCGCGGCGAGGTTGATCCCGTCCATGTCCACCGAGTTGATGAGCAGGTCGCTCTCGCCCAGGCCGAACGCCGCGTAGAAGTCCTGCGCCATGGGGCCGGCGTGCCGGATCGACTGGTCCTGCGTGATGTAGTTCCAGGTCGTGACCGGAACGCCGCGCAGGCGAAGGAGAACTTCCTCTCCGTCGATCGTGGCGAAGTTCATCTTCCGGTTCCGGTCCGAGATGCTGCTCCACGAGCCGCCGCCCGCCGCCACTTCCACACCCGACGACAGGTTCTGGGAGGTGAACATCTTGATGCCGCCGCAGCCGCGCGCGACGAACTGGTTGTTGGCGGTCGGATACACGGAGTCGGACGAGAAGCCGGCGCAGCCGTCGCCCAGCACCACACTGCCCTGGCGGTTGGCCGTGCGGGCGTTCTTGCCGATGGCGACGGAGAAGTTGCCGCTGGCGCTGTTCTGCAGCCCGATCGCGACGCCGAACGAGCCGTTCGCGATGCTCGGCCCGATGACGATGGACGCCAGTCCGCCCGCGATGGAGCTGGGGCCCATGGCGAGGGCGTCGTCGCTGGTCGCCTGGGCGCCGGAACCGATCGCCACCGCCCCCACGCCGCTGGCCGTGCCGTTGAAGGCGAAGGCGCGTTCCGCGCTGGCGGTGCTGTTGTTGCCCAGCGCCACCGACTCGTTGCCATTGGCGGTGGTGGCGAGGCCCGCCGCGAAGGAGTTGTTGCCGACGGCGCGGGTGTTCTCGCCGAACGCGGCCGAGCCGGTGCCGACGTTGCTCAGGTCCCAGTAGGTGCTGCCGAAGCTCTCCACCTTTCCGGCGCGGAAGGCCCACCGGCTGGGGAACCACATCATGCGCACTCCGGCACCCGTCGCGGGAATGTTGCCGGCGTTCTGGGTGCCGCGCACCACGAAGCCCGCGTCGGTGTTCAGACGGAGGAGGTTGTTACCGGAAGTGCTGACGGCGAAGATCGAGTCCGACTGGGCGGTGGCCGCGGTCGCGACGGCGACGGTGAGCGCGGCTGCGAACAGGAGGCTACGGGTGACTGCGGTCATGAGGGTGTGCGTCGGTACGATGGGGGTTCCCCCCGTGCCGGGACGGCCCGGCGCGGGGGCGGAGGCTCCACGCTACAACGGAATGTTCGCGTGCTTCTTCGGCGGGTTCGAATCGCGCTTGTTTCGCAGCATGTCGAGCGCGCTGACGACCCGGGCGCGCGTCTCCCGGGGGTCGATCACGTCGTCCACGTAGCCGCGCGCCGCGGCGGCGTACGGGTTGGCGAACCGGTCGGCGTATTCCTGCTGCCGGGCCGCCGCCGCCGCCGCCGGGTCCTCCGACGCGGCGATCTCGCGCCGGTAGAGGATCTCGACGGCGCCCTTGGCGCCCATCACCGCGATCTCGGCCGTGGGCCAGGCGTAGTTCACGTCGCCGCGGATGTGCTTGGACGACATCACGTCGTAGGCCCCGCCGTACGCCTTGCGGGTGATGATGGTCACCTTGGGAACCGTGGCCTCGCAGTACGCGAAGAGGAGCTTTGCGCCGTGACGGATGATGCCGCCGTGCTCCTGCGTCACGCCCGGAAGGAAGCCCGGAACGTCCTCGAAGGTGAGTATCGGAATGTTGAAGCAATCACAAAAGCGCACGAAGCGCGCAGCCTTCACGGACGCGTCGATGTCGAGCACTCCCGCCAGCACCGCCGGCTGGTTTGCGACGATCCCCACCGAGTGCCCGCCGACGTGCGCGAACCCGCAGAGGATGTTCCCCGCGTAGTCCGCGTGCACCTCGTAGAAGTCGCCGTCGTCCACCACGCGCCGGATTACGTCGCGCATGTCGTACGGCTTGTTCGGGTTGTCGGGGACGATGTCCAGCAGTTCCTCGTCCGCCCGGTCGAACGGGTCGTCCGTGGGCCGGAACGGCGGGTCGTCCGCGTTGTTCTGCGGGACGTACTCGAAGAGCTTGCGGATCCCGTGGAGGCACTCCACCTCGGTCTTCACGGCGAAGTGGGCGACGCCGGACTTCGCCGCGTGCGTGGCCGCGCCGCCCAGCTCCTCCATGGTGACGTCCTCGTGCGTCACCGTCTTCACCACGTTCGGGCCGGTGACGAACATGTAGCTCGACCCCTGCACCATGTAGATGAAGTCGGTGATGGCCGGCGAGTACACCGCGCCGCCCGCGCAGGGGCCCAGGATGGCGGAGATCTGCGGCACCACCCCGGAGGCCAGCGTGTTCCGCAGGAAGATGTCGGCGTACCCTCCCAGGGAGACCACGCCCTCCTGGATGCGGGCTCCGCCGGAGTCGTTGAGGCCGATCACGGGAGCGCCGTTCTTCAGCGCCAGGTCCATGATCTTGACGATCTTCTCGGCGTGCGACTCGGAGAGGGACCCGCCGAAGACGGTGAAGTCCTGGGAGAACACGTACACCAGGCGGCCGTGGATGGAGCCGTACCCGGTCACCACCCCGTCGCCCAGGTACTTCTCCCGGTCCAGCCCGAAGTCGGTGGCCCGGTGGACGACGAAGCGATCCAGCTCCACGAACGATCCCTCGTCCAGGAGCACGTCCAGCCGCTCGCGCGCGGTAAGCTTCCCCCGCTCGTGCTGCGCCTGGATCCGCTTCTCGCCTCCGCCCAGCTCCGCCTCGCGTCTCAGCCCCTCGAGCTTTTCCAGCTTCTCCCGCATTGACATCGGCTCTTCCCCGAAACTGTGTCCAGAAAAGCGTACATCCTCGGCGACAAAGCCAGCCAATCTAACGCGTGCACGCCTCTCGCGCACCTGTGTCGCGCCCCCCGCTCCCGGTCTGACAATCCGGATGTTTCGCGCGACGGCGCGGCACCGGACCGGGACGGAGCGAAACGGAACGGCTCCTGCCTGACCGGAGTGAGGATCGCGACGGACGCGCGGGCGCGGACGGCCGAACGACGAAGGATCTCGCGAGCTGACCCCTCCAGGACCCAACCTCCATGTCTACACTGGATTTCGAGAGCCAGGACGAGCGCTTCCGCCGCCTCCAGGCCGAGCTGCAGGAACTGAGGGAGAGGATCCTCAGGCAGGTGGAGATCGCCCGCCGACACTGCTTGCAGAACGAGAGGGACCGGGCGAATCGCAAGCCGCTCCGCCGCTGGTTCATCCGGAGCCCCGGCCGCCCGCGCCTGAAGTAACTGCTGAAAAGTAGAGATAAAGGAAAGGGCCCGGAGCCGTGCGGCTCCGGGCCCTTTCCGTCCGGCCGGAGGGGTTTACTCCTCCTCGCCGCCCTGCTCCTCCTCGGAGACGGTCTCCTCGACGACCGGAGCCGCCGGGGCCTCGCCCTCCTCGAACTTCGGAACGCGGGTCACCGTGAGGACGATGCGCCGGTTGGCGTGGTCGATCTCGGTGATGTACATCTCGAGGTCGTCGCCCTCCTTGAACACGTCCGCCGGGTTCTGCAGACCGGTGACGCCCAGCTGCGACACGGGGACGAAGCCCTCCATGTCGTTCCCCAGGTCGACCGCCACGCCCTTGTCCTGCAGGCGGGTGATCTTGCCGTCGATCTCCTGGCCGACGGAGTAGCCCTGGGCCAGGTCGTCCCACGGATCCTCCTGGGTCTGCTTGAGGCCCAGCGAGATCCGCTTGTTCTCGGCGTCCACCGCCAGGATCACCACCTCGACCTCGTCACCCTTGCGGACGACCTCGGACGGGTGCTGGATCCGCTTGGTCCAGCTCATGTCGGAGATGTGGACGAGCCCGTCGATCCCCGGCTCGATCTCCACGAAGGCGCCGAACGAGGTGAGGTTGCGGACCTTCCCCGTGAGACGGGTCCCCACCGGGTACTTCAGCGGGAGCGCGTGCCACGGATCCTCCTCGATCTGCTTCATGCCGAGGGAGATCTTCTCGCCCTCCGGATCCACCTTCAGGATCACGGCTTCGATCTCATCGCCGAGCGTCACGATCTTGGACGGGTGCCGGACGTTGCGGGTCCAGCTCATCTCGGAGATATGGACCAGGCCCTCGACGCCCTTCTCCAGCTCCACGAAGGCGCCGTAGTTGGTGATGGAGACCACGCGGCCGCGGACGCGGGAGCCCACCGGGTACTTCTTCTCGACGTCCTTCCAGGGGTACTCCTGGAGCTGCTTGAGGCCCAGCGACAGGCGCTCGCGCTCCCAGTCGATGTCGAGAACCTTCACGTCGAGGTCGGCGCCGATGCTCACCACCTCGCTCGGGTGCCCGACGCGGCCCCAGCTCATGTCGGTGATGTGGAGCAGGCCGTCCATGCCGCCCAGGTCGATGAACGCACCGAAGTCGGTGATGTTCTTGACGACGCCGTGGCGCACCTGGCCCACTTCCAGCTCCTTCTTGAGCTTCTCGCGCTTGATCTCGCGGTCGGCCTCGAGGAGGACGCGGCGCGACACCACGATGTTGCGGCGGCGCTTGTTGAGCTTGATGATCTTGAAGTCGTACGCCTCGCCGATCAGGTCCTCGATGTTCGGAACCCGGCGCAGCGCGATCTGCGAGCCCGGCAGGAACGCGTCGACGCCCATGAGGTCGACGGTGACGCCGCCCTTGATCTTGCGGGTGAGCGTCCCCTGGACCGGGGCCTCGTTCTCGTACGCCTCCTTGATCTTCTCCCAGACCCGGAGGAAGTCCGCCTTCTTCTTGGAAAGGACGACGACGCCGTCCTCGTCTTCGAGGTTCTCGAGGAAGACCTCGACCTCGTCGCCGATCTGGAGGGACTCGGGGTCCTTGAACTCGTCGCGGGCGACGGAGCCCTCGCTCTTGAAGCCGAGATCGAGGATCACGGCCTTGTCGGTGACGCGAAGGACCTTCGCCTTGACGATCTCACCCTCCTCGATGTTCGAGAGGGTGTCCTCGTACATGGCGAGCAGCTCCTCGTACTCCTCGGAGGTGTACTCGTCCTCGTCGAAGAGGTCGGCCCGGATGTTTACGGCGCGCGCGCGCTCGGCGAGCTGGCGGGAGGTCAGCTCGCTCCCGGCGCCCTTCTCCACCACGGCGGTGCCGCCGGAAAGGTCGTCGGTATCGCTGGTGAGCTGGTCCGCGGGGGGATTCTCAAACATGAAACGGGATGCTCCTCACGTCTTGTCGGGCCGGCGGGCCAAGCGGCGCGGCGCGCAACAAAAGGCTAGGGTGAACGGGGGAGCCGGGATCGTTCCCGGTGAAGCAAGAAAAGTTAGCCACGCCGGGATTTAGGGTCAAGTCCCGAGCGCTCCCGGGCGAGCCGCACGATCGCGTTCACCTGCTCGGCGAAATCCAGCCCCGTGGTGTCGAGGAGAACCGCGTCCTCCGCGCGCGACAGAGGCGCCACGGCGCGCGTGGAGTCGATGACGTCGCGACCCGAGAGGCGCGCGGCCTCGGCCCGCACGGCGCTCTCCGAGAGGTCGGAGGCGCCCTGCTCCAGGAGGCGCCGCCGTGCCCGCTCCTCCGGCGCGCAGTCCAGGTACACCTTCAGCTCGGCGTCCGGGAACACCACCGTGCCGATGTCGCGCCCGTCCGCGACGAGCCCGCCGCGCGCCCCGGCCTCCCGCAGCGCTCCCATCAGCCAGCCGCGCACCCCGGGAACGGCGGCCATCTGCGAGACGTGGGCGTTCACCTCGGGCGCGCGGATCGCCTCGCTCACGTCCTCGCCGCGCAGGGTGATGCGGTAGCCCCCCTCCACGGCGGTCCCTTCCACCCCGAGCGCCTCCAGCTCCCCGGCGCTCAGCCCGGGCCAGCGCTCCTCCGGGATCCCGGCGCGGAGGGCGGCCAGGGTGATCGCGCGGTAGAAGGCGCCGGAGTCCAGGTGCCGGTACCCCAGCGCGGCGGCGGCGGCGCGGGCCGTGGAACTCTTCCCGGAGCCCGCGGGCCCGTCGATGGCGACGATGATCCCGTCGGCGTGGCGGGAGTGCACAGCGCCGGCCTCGGGCGCGGGCCTGGGGATGCCGGCGGAGCCGTCGGCGCGGACCCGGTCCAGGAGGCTCCAGAAGCCGGGAAAGCTCACGTCGGCGCACGACGGGTCGTCGATGCGGATGCGGTTCCCCGGAAGGGCGGCGAGGACGCCGAAGGCCATTGCGATGCGGTGGTCGCCGGCGGTCCGCACGTCCCCTTGGAGCGGGCGGTCGGTCCCGCGCACCACCATCCCGTCCGGAAGCTCCTCCGCCTCCACGCCCAGCGCGCGAAGGTTCTCCACCAGCACGGCGATGCGGTCGCTCTCCTTGACGCGCAGCTCGGCGGCGCCGGTGATCCGCGTCTCCCCCTCGGCGCGCGAGGCGACGACCGCGAGGACGGGAATCTCGTCGATCAGGGAGGGGATCTCGGCGCCGCCCACCTCGGTGGCGTGGAGCCGGGCGGGGCGGACCACGAGGTCGGCCACGGGCTCGCCTCCCTCCGTGCGCTCGCCGTGGAACTCCACGAAGCCGCCCATGCGCGCGAGGACGCGGAAGAATCCGGTCCGGGTGGGGTTCACCCCCACGTCGCCCACGCGCAGCTCGCCCTCGTCCGCGAGCAGGGCGAGGGCGGCGAAGAACGCGGCGGACGAGGGGTCGCCGGGAACCCGCAGGTCGAGCGGAGGGAGCGGCCTGTCGTGGGCGGGGAGGACGATGCGCCATCCCCCGTCCGTCTCCACCGTCTCCACGGGGACGCCGAGACCCCACAGCATCCGCTCGGTGTGGTCGCGGGAGTGGAGGGGCTCGTGGACGGAGACCTCCACCCCAGCGGAGAGGCCGGCGAGGAGAAGGGCGCTCTTGACCTGCGCGCTGGCGACGGGGGAGAAGTGCTCGACGGAGACGAGGCCGCCCCCGCACACGCGGATGGGGAGCCGTCCGGGGGCATCCCCTTCCTCGTGGAAGCGGGCGCCCATGCCGGAGAGCGGGTCGGTGATGCGGCGCATGGGGCGCCGGCGGAGCGAAGCGTCGCCGGTGAGGGTGGCGCAGAAGGGCCGCCCGGCGAGGAGCCCCATCATCAGCCGGGCGGTGGTGCCGCTGTTCCCGCAGTCCAGGGCGCGCTCCGGGGCCCGCCATCCTTCCAGGCCGACCCCCTTCACGCGCAGCTCGGCGCCGCCCGCGGGCGGCTCGGGAACGTCGCACCCCAGCGCCCGGAGCACCGCCGCGGTGCTCCGGCAGTCCTCGCCGGGGAGGAGGCCGCGCAGGCGGCTCTCCCCGCGCGCGGCGGCGGCGAGCATCAGCGCGCGGTGGGTGATGGACTTGTCACCGGGGACGGTGACCTCGCCGGAAACTCGGAGCTTCATCGACCTGGCCGGAACGAGACGCGAAACACTGGCTGGGCGCCAAAGGTACGCGTCTCCGCGGAGCCCCCGCAACCCGCTCGCAGGCGGGCTCCCCGTGGACGGTCAGGCCGGAGCGGGCGCTTCCGTCCCGCTCCACTCCACCGGCGCGCCGGTCAGCCAGAGCCTCCCGAGGGTGGAGAGGAGGAACGCCTCGTCCGACTGGCGGTCGTAGCGGTAGCGGACGGAGGGGAGGACGACCTGCCGGTTCAGGCCGGACTGGCGCGCGAAGCCGCCCAGCGTCTGTCCGGGCCCGACCTCCACCAGCACGGTGTCGGGGTCGTGGGCGAGTTCCAGCACCCCGTCCGCGAAGCGTACCGGACGGCAGAGGTGCCGGACCCAGTACTCGGGGTCCACCGCTTCTTCGGGCCGGAGCCACGTCCCGGTGACGTTGGAGACCACGGGCACCTGCGGGGGCGACATGCGGATCCCGGAGAGCCGTTCGCGGAAGCGGGGGACGATGGCTTCCATCATCCGCGAGTGGAAGGCGTGGGTGGTGGCGAGGCGCCTCGCCACCTGCCCCTCGGCGACGAGCCTCGCTTCCAGCTCCGCGACGGCCGCGGTCGGTCCGGAGGCGACGCAGGTGGTGGGTGAGTTCACCGCGCCCACGGAAAGCTCCGCGCCCAGGTACGGGCGGGCCTCGGCCTCCGAGAAGGGGAGGCCGAGCATCGCGCCCGCCGGCAGCTCCGAGATCAGCCGGGCCCGCTCCGCCACCAGGGCGAGCGCGTCGTCCACCGGGAACACCCCGGCCACCGTGGCGGCCGCGTACTCTCCCAGGGAGTGGCCGATCACGGCGCGCGGCCGGAGGCCCCACTCCCCCAGCAGGCGGAAGAGCGCGTACTCCAGCGCGAACACGGCCGGCTGTGCGTACTCGGTTCGGTTCAGCCGCTCGGTCGCGGGGTCGCCCGCCGCCGAGCCTCCGTCGCGCCCGAGCATCCTCCGCAGGTCGAACCCGGTGCCCGCGGGCGCCGCCGGGGCGGGAGCGGGCGCCTCGGGCGGAAAGAGGAGGTCGCGGAGGTCGGCTCCCAGGAGTGGCTGGAGGATCGCGGCGCAGCGGTCGATCTCCTCCCGGAACACCGGCTCGGACCGGTAAAGCCCGCGCCCCATCCCGGCGTACTGTTCGCCCAGGCCGGGAAAGAGGTAGGCGACGGGGCGCCCCTCGCCCACCTCGCGGGCCGTGAGGACCCGGCGCGGGTCCCGCGCGCGCAGCGCGGCGAGCGCGTCGTCCCGGTCGCGCGCCACCAGGATGCGGCGGAACGGGAGATCGGGCGCGGCGCGGAGGGTACGCGCGGCTTCGGAAAGCGACTCGCCGCCCGCCTCCAGCTCGGCCGCGAGCCGGGCCGTGGCGGCGTCCAGGGCGGCCTCCGTGGACGCCGAGAGGGCGAGGAGTTCCCACCCCTCGCGCGCTCCTCCTGCTCGTTCGGTCATGGTTCTTCGAGAACGGGTGTGGCGCGCCCTCAGGTCGAAGGCGAGAGTTCGGCGTCCGCCGGAACGGGTGCGGGAGCGGCCTTCGCGGTGCGTCCCGGCGCGACGGCGTCGTCGAGTTCGTCCTCGGCGTAGCGCAGTCGCGGGAGGCGGGAGGCGACGGCGGTGGCGATCAGGACGAAAACGCCCAGGCCGATGTACAGCAGCCCGATCCCCCGCCCCGGCCCAACGCCCAGGTACGGCCCCAGCACGTTCGCGAGCGCGCCCCCCGGCGCCATGAGCGGCTCCAGGAGGTAGTCGGTCGCGGGGCCCGCGGCGAGCAGCGCGAGCGGCATGGACGACTCGGCGATCATCGTGATGGTGGCGAACACGCGCCCGTGCAGCGCCAGCGGCGTCTTCACCTGCCAGAGCGCGTTGAAGCACCCGGTCATGAGGGGTCCGCCCAGGGCGATGCCGAACACCCCGGCGGCGATGCCGGCGGGGTCGCCGCGCACCCCGGCGACGATGACGCTGATCCCCAGGATCACCCCGGCGCCCACGATGCCGTGGAAGCGTCGCTTGGGGCCGCCCCAGGTGCTCATGAGCAGCCCGCCCACCAGCGACCCGACTCCCGCGACGGACATGACCATCCCCAGCGCCACGGTGTCCGCGATGCGGAGGATGAGCGGGGTGAGGAGGATCATGCTGACGGTGGGCGCCACGCCGATGGCGGAGAAGTACACCAGGAGTCCCAGGATCCCCGGTCTCTCGCGGACGTACCGCCACCCGGTGGCGGCGTCGGAGAGGAGCGACGGGCGGGGCGCCGACGCGGCCGCACCCGTGCGGTGCGGCTGGGGAACGCGCACGGCCAGGAGGATGGCGAGCACCACGACGAAGCTGGCGAGGTCCAGGAGGAGCACGCCGGACGCCTCCATGCGGGCCAGCAGGATCCCGGCGAGCATGGGGGCGAGGATGCGGATGCTGGCCCCGCCGAACTGCGTCAGCCCCGAGGCCCGCCCGAAATGCTCGGGCGGGATCAGGGAGGTGGAGATCGCCATGCTCGCCGGACGCACCAGAGCGCCCACCACGGAGGCGACCAGGGAGGCCACGTAGAGGTGCCAGATCTCCAGCCTGCCGGTCAGCATCAGCGTCGCCGTGGCGGCGGTGACGCACATGGCCGCCGCCGTGGACCACACCATCATCACCCGCCGGTCCCAGCGGTCCGCCAGCGCCCCCGCGAAGGGGGCGACGAGGAGCGCCGGGACGATCCCGGCCACGGCGATGAGGGAGTAGAGGGTGGCGGAGCCGGTCTGCTGGAACGCCCACACCCCGATGACGAACCCGGCGAGGGCGCTCCCCATGGCGGAGACGGTCCCTCCGAACCACATCAGCAGGAAGGTCCGGAAGTTCCGTCCGGCGGAGCCGCCGTCCACGGGAGTGGGGTCCACGATGCGTTCCTCGCTCATGGGTTCAGAGGGCGGCGCCCGGGAGCGCGCCGTCGATCCGGGGAGTCCAGGACTCCTCCGGGGCGGAGGGGGACGGCAGGAAGCCGATCTCCACGAAGTACCGGAAGTAGCGGTGGAGCAGCCGGTCGTCCACCGGCGGGCAGGAGACGCCGGTCCCCTCCAGCCCGGCGAGCACGTTGGCGCAGTCGAACCGCGGCGCGGGCATCTCCAGCATCACCTCCTCGTTCACCGCCGGGTCTTCCGGCGGGAGCTGGCCGAAGCGGGAGATGAAGGGGCGCAGCGGATGGTCCTCGTCGGCCTCGGCTTCGGCGACCATCTGCGCGTGCCAGCGGCGCATGGTCACGGGCTCCAGCGGGTAGCCGAAGCGCCGGGCCGAGTCCCAGATGTCGCTCCAGCGGACGATGGCCGGGTGCGTGAGGTTGAAGGTCTTCCCCGCAGATTCCGGGCGGAGCGACAGCGCGACGATGGAGGCGCTCACGTAGTCGATGGGCGCCACGTCGGTGCCGCCGTCGATCATGGCGACGCGGCCCATCTCGATGGTGGCCCGGGTGAAGCGCCAGATGAAGTCGTGCGTCGCGCAGATGCCGCTGCGGGAGTCGCCGGTGACGATGCCGGGACGATAGATGGAGACGGGGACGCCGCGGCCGGCGGCGAGCCGGACCACCTGCTCCGCCACCCACTTGCTCTGCGCGTACCCGGCGAGCCGGCGCCACTCGTCCACGGCGTCCTCCTCGCGGTGGACCTCCGGGACGGGCTCGCCCGGTCCGGGCGGCGAGTACACGGCGATGCTGGAGAGGAAGTGCACCGGCTTCGTGTCGCCGGTGCAGGCGAGCCGCAGCACCTCCTGCGTCCCCCCGACGTTGGCGGCGCGGAGCGCGGCGTACGGGAAGGTGTGGTTGACCTGCGCCCCGTTGTGGTAGATGGCGTCCACCGTCTCCGCCAGCGCGCCGAAGGCCTCCGGCTCCAGCCCGAGCCGCGGCTGAGCCAGGTCGCCCAGGACCACGACGATGCGTTCCCGGTACGCCTCCGTCCACAGGCCGTACGACTCCATCTTGCGGCGGATGCGCTCCAGCCCGGCGTCCGGATCGGCGGCCCGCACCAGGCAGTGCGCGCGGACCGGCGTGCGCTCCAGCAGCTCGTGGAGGAGGTACGCGCCCAGGAAGCCGGTGGCGCCGGTGAGCAGCACCTCGCGCGCCGGGCCCTCCCGGACGGGGCCGCGCGGGGCGATCTCCGGGTCAAGCCGCACCTCGTCCCACAGGTCGGTCTCGCCCTGCGCGGACGGCGCGCCGCCGACGAGTCCGGCCGCGTCCCCGCCCAGGAGGGCGGCCAGGTCGGCGATGGTGGGCGCCTCGTACAGCGCGTTCAGGGGCACTTCCGCGTCCAGGCGGTTCCGGAGCTTGAACACCAGGGCGGGCGCCATGAGCGAGGTGCCGCCCAGCTCGTAGAACGAGTCGTGGACGCCCACCTCGCGGACCCCGAAGACCTCGCGCCAGGCGCCCGCGATCCTCTCTTCCAGCTCGGTGCGCGGCGCGACGTACTCCACCTGGAGCTGCGGTCGCTCGTGGACCTCCTCCCGAGGCGCGGGAGGGGCCGCTGACGGAGCCGGCATCGCGGCGGGGCGCTCGGCGCCTGCGGCCGGCTTCCCTCCCAGCCAGTAGAACTGCCGCTCGAACGGGTACGTGGGGAGCTGCACGCGACGGCGGTCCCAGCCGTCGTGGTACGCGGCCCAGCCCACCGGGACACCGGCGGCCCAGAGGAAGCCCAGCGCCCCCGCCAGCAGCTCCGCGGCGGCGCCCGGCGCGCCGTCGCCGGGAAGCGAGGGGAGGACGAGCCGCCCGGGATCCCCGGTCGCGGCGGCGAGGCGCCCTGCGGTGCCGCCGTCCGGCCCCACTTCCAGGACCACGCGCTCGGTCCCCGCCACCAGCGCGCGGAGGGCCTCGTCGGCGTGCGCCGGTCCGGCCAGGAGCGCGAGCCAGTGTCTGGGGTCGCCCGCCACCTCCGCGGTCACGGGCGACCCCGTCGCGGCGGACAGGCAGGTGACTTCCGGGGGCCGGGCGGACTGCGTGCGGATCTGTTGCACCACCGCGCGCATCGCGGGCTCGGGCGCGGCGCCGGAGGCGCGTGCCTCCAGCAGGTGCGCGCGGGCCAGGGCGAAGGCGAGCGCGTCGTCCAGGGAGAGGATCCCCGCGACGCAGGCGGCGACGACCTCGCCGGTCCCCTCCCCCGCCACGGCTTCGGGCCGGACGCCCCAGGCGCCCCACAGCCGCGCCAGGGCGTACCCGGCGACGAACCGAGCCACCTGGCCGGACGCGAGTCCGGGGGCCGTGTCGTTCCCCAGGAGCGCGTCGCGCACCTCGCCGGCCGCGCCGCCCCGGAGCCGCCCGAGGCAGTCGTCCACGGCCTCCCGGAAGGCCGGTTCCGCGTCGTACAGCTCGCGAACCGGGCCGGACGCGGGAGCGTCGGCGTCGGGGAAGAAGTACGCCACGGGGCGGGAGCCCGGCTCGCCGGAGAGGGTGAGGGCGCGGGGCGTACCGGGCTCCAGGAGCGCCCCCAGCGCGTCGGAGGCGTCGTACGCGAGGAGGACGCGGCGGTGCCGGAAGGGGCGCCGTCCCACCTGCAGGGTGAAGGCGACGTCGGCCAGCGATACGTCCGGGTTGGCCTCCAGCCAGGCCGCCAGGTTCTCCGAGGCGCGGTCCAGCGCGGCGGGCGTACGCGCGGTGAGGGCGAGGACGTGAACCGGGCGCGCCGGGCCCGCCGGGAGCGGGGCGGGCGCTTCCTCGAGGATCACGTGCGCGTTGGTGCCGCCGATCCCGAAGGAGGACACGCCCGCCCGGCGCGGGTGGCCGGACACGGTCCAGGGCCGCAGCTCCGCGTTCACGAAGAAGGGCGAGGCGTCGAAGTCGATCTCCGGGTTCGGGGACCGGAAGTGGAGCGAGGGGGGGATCTCGCGGTGCCGCAGCGACTGCACTGCCTTGACGAACCCCGCCACGCCGGCGGCCACGTCCAGGTGCCCGATGTTGGTCTTCACGCCGCCGAGCGCGCAGAATCCCGTCCGGTCGGTGCGCGCACGGTACGCCTGGACGAGCGCGGTGGCCTCGATGGGGTCGCCGAGCGGCGTCGCCGTCCCGTGGCACTCCACGTAGCCGATCGTCTCCGGCTCCACGCGCGACATCGCCAGCGCCTCGGAGATCACCGCGGCCTGTCCGGCGACGGAGGGCGCCGTGAACCCGGCCTTGAGGCTCCCGTCGTTGTTCACGGCGGAGGCGCGGATCACCGCGTGGATCACGTCGCCGTCGGCGAGCGCGTCCTCCATGCGCTTCAGCGCCACCACGCCCACCCCGCTCCCGTCCACCGTCCCGCCCGCCTCCGCGTCGAAGGCGCGGCAGTGGCCGTCCGGGGAGAGGATGCCTCCCTCCTCCCAGAGGTAGCCGCGCTTCTGCGGGACCTGGATGGAGGCGCCGCCCGCGAGCGCCATGCCGCACTCCCCGGAGAGGAGGCTCTGCACGGCGAGGTGGATGGCGACCAGCGAGGTGGAGCAGGCCGTCTGGAGGTTCACGCTCGGGCCGCGCAGGCCCAGCTTGTACGAGGCCCAGCTGGCGATGAAGTTCTGGTTGACGATCCCGCCCTGGAGCCCGCCCACCCGCGCCGCGAGCGACGGGTCCGCCTGCATGGCGTACAGCAGGTAGTGGTTCGCCGTCCCGCCCGCGAAGACGCCCACCGGGACGTCGACGCGCTCCGGGTCGTACCCGGCGCGCTCCATCACCTCCCAGGCGGCTTCCAGGAAGAGGCGCACCTGGGGGTCCATCGTCTCGGCCTCGCGCGGCGAGAGCCCGAAGAAGGCCGCGTCGAACCACTCCACCCGGTCCAGGGTGCCGTGCGCCGCGACGTACGAGGGGTGCCGGACCAGCGCGGACGGGTTGCCGGCCTCCTCCATCTCCTCCACGGTGAAGAAGTCGATGGACTCCACCCCCGCCCGGAGGTTGCGCCAGAATTCCTCGACGTCGGCCGCGCCGGGGAACCGCCCCGCCATCCCGACCACCGCGACGGCGTCCTCGTACCCCTCCGGCCCGTCCTGCCGCATCACGTCCTCCATCGCGTCACCCACCCAGGTTCTTCTTGAGATCCCGCCGACGGCGTTGCGCCGCGCGCCGGCCCTCAACCTCCTCCTCGCTCCGCACCGGGAGCGCCGCTTCCTCGGGCGCGGCGTCCGACAGGTACTCCGCGAGCGAGCGGACGGTCGGGTAGCGGAACAGCACCACCACCGACACCTCGCGCCGGAACTTCCCGGCGAGGCGGCTGCGCACCCGCGCCAGGAGGAGCGAGTGGCCGCCCAGGTCGAAGAAGTTGTCGTCGAGCCCCACCTCCTCCACGCCCAGCACCTCCTGCCACGCCGCGGCGATGGCGCGCTCCACGTCGTTGCGGGGCGCGGCGTGGAGGGCCGCCTTCGCCTCCGCGCGGGCGGCGGCCTCGGGCGCCGGGAGGGAGCGGCGGTCGACCTTGCCGTTCCGGGTCAGCGGGAAGGCGTCCAGGACCACGAACGCCGCCGGGACCATGTAGCCGGGAAGCTCCGCCCGCAGGGCCGTGCGCACGTCCGCCACCGACACCTCCGCCCCGGCCTCCGGGACGAGGTACGCCACCAGCCGCGGGTTCCCCGGCTCCTCCTCCCGCGCGACCACCACCGCCTCCGCGACGCCGGGGACCTCCCCGATGGCCGACTCGATCTCGCCCAGCTCCACCCGGAAGCCGCGGAGCTTGACCTGCTGGTCGACGCGCCCCACAAACTCCAGCGTGCCGTCCGCGAGGAAGCGGACGCGGTCGCCGGTGCGGTAGACGCGCGCCCCGGGCTCCGGGCCGAAGGGGTCCGGGGGGAACCGCTCGGCCGTGAGGTCGGGGCGGTCCAGGTAGCCGCGGGCGACGCCGCCCCCGCCCAGGTACAGCTCGCCGGGGACGCCGACGGGCACCGCCTCCCCGCGCGGGTCCAGCACGTATGCCCGCGTGTTGCGGATGGGACGGCCGATGGGGACGTGCCGCGGCGACGCCGTGCCCTCGTCGGCGTCGGCCGGGAGGTCGGCGAGGGTGGCGACGACGGTCGCCTCGGTGGGGCCGTAGGTGTTCACCAGGCGCACGCCGTCGCCGAACGTCTCGCGCCAGGCGCGCAGCCGCTCCGGGAGGGCGCGCTCCCCGCCGATGACGACCAGCCGCAGGGCGTCCGGGAGCGCGGGGGGATCGTCGTCTCCCGCGGCGTCGGCGATCAGCTCGTGCCAGTACGCCGTGGGGAGGTCCAGCACGGTGACGCCCCAGCCGCGGCATGCCTCCAGGAAGGCCGCGGCGGAGTCCAGCATCTCTTCGGTCCGCAGCACCAGGCGGGCGCCGGAGGCCAGCGCCGGCCAGATCTCCTCGGCGCTCGCGTCGAAGTTGATGGAGGCGAACTGGAGCACTGCGTCGTCGGCGCCGATGCCGTACGCCTCGCAGGCGATCCCGGTGAACCCGGAGAGGGCCCCGTGGGGCACCATGACGCCCTTGGGCTTCCCGGTGGAGCCGGAGGTGTAGATCAGGTACGCGAGGTTGTCCGGCGCCACGCCGGACTCCGGCGCGGCGTCCGGCTCCGCCGCGATCCGCTCCCAGTCCGCGTCCAGGAACACCACGTCCGCGGCGGCCGCGCCGGGGAGAGCCGCGAACAGCCTCTCCTGCGTGAGGAGCACGGAGATCCCCGAGTCCTCCACCAGGAAGGCCAGGCGGTCGCGCGGGTACTGCGGGTCCAGGGGGACGTAGGCGCCGCCCGCCTTGAGCACGCCCAGCAGCGCGACGAGCATCTCCGGCGACCGCTCCACGCACACGCCCACGCGCGACTCCGGCCCCACGCCGCGCCCGCGGAGGAAGTTCGCGAGCCGGCTGCTGCGGCGGCTCAGCTCGCCGTAGGTGAGCGACTCGCCGCGGTGCGCGACCGCCACCGCGTCCGGCGCGTGCTCCGCCTGGGCCTCGAACTGCTCGTGCACCGGGATGGCGGCGAACACGTCCTCCACCGACTCGTTCCAGGTGTAGAGGACGCGGGTGCGCTCCTCCGGCGCGATCAGCGGCAGCTCGGAGACGCGCCGGTCCGGCGACTCGACGATCCCGCGGACCAGGGTGACGAAGTGCGTGGTGAGCCGCTCGATCGTATCCCGGTCGAAGAGTTCGGTGCTGTACTCCCACACCCCGAAGATCCCCTGCCCGGACTCCATCATCCACAGGGAGAGGTCGAGCTTGGAGGTGTCGTGCGTCGTCTCCAGCGGACGCATCGCCAGGCCGGTGAGCGGGGCCTCCGAGCGAGGGGTGTTCTGGAGGACGAGCATGACCTGGTAGAGCGGGTTGTAGCTCAGGCTGCGCTCGATGCGAAGCTCCTCCACCAGCCGCTCGAAGGGGAGGTCCTGGTTGGCGTAGTCCTCGAAGACGGCGTCGCGCACCCGCGCCAGGAGCGTCCGGAACGTGGGGTCGCCGGAGACGTCGGTGCGGACGGGGAGCGTGTTGGCGAAGAGGCCGATCAGCGCCTCAAGCTCCGGGCGCGTGCGGTTGGCGATGGGCGAGCCCACCACCACGTCGTCCTCGCCGGTGTAGCGGGCCAGGAGGGCGGAGAGGGCCGCGAGGAGCACCATGAACAGCGTCGCGCCCTCGCGCTGCGCGAGCGCGTTGAGCTGCGCGGACAGCTCCTGGGGAACGCCGAAGTGGTACCCGGTCCCGCGATACGTCTGCTCGGCGGGCCTGGGACGGTCGGTGGGAAGCTCCAGCAGGGTGGGCGCGCCTCGGAGCCGCTCCTTCCAGTAGGCGATCTGGCGCTCCAGCGCGCCGCCCGCCAGGTGCTCCTGCTGCCACACGGCGAAGTCGCCGTACTGGATGGCGAGGGGCGGGAGCGGCGCCGGCTGGCCCTGGCGGGCCGCCTCGTAGAGCGCGGACAGCTCGCCGAAGAACACGCTCTGCGACCACCCGTCGCTGACGATGTGGTGCGTGGGCATCACCAGCGCGTGCTCACCCGGGCCGAGCCGGAGGAGCATCAGCCGGATGAGGGGACCGGTGGCGAGGTCGAACGGCTCGTGCGCCGCGGCGTCGGCCATGCGCCGCACCTCCGCTGTGCGCTCCTCTTCCGGGAGGTGGGAGAGGTCGCGCACGTCGGCGGTCACCCGGGCTTCCGGGAGGACCACCTGCACCGGCTCCCCGTCCTGCTCGACGAAGCGGGTGCGCAGGGCCTCGTGGCGCGCGATGATGCCGTTGATGGCCGCCTCCAGCGCGTACACGTCGAGGTCGCCGGAGACGCGCAGGCTCAGCACCTCGTTGTAGATGCGGTTCCCCGGCTCGAGCTGGTCGAGGAACCAGAGGCGCCGCTGCGCGAAGGTGAGGGGGATGCGCTGGTCCGGCGCGCGCGGCGAGATCCGGTCCGGCTCTCCGGACTCGATCCCGGCCTCGTCCAGGAGCAGGGCGAGGATCTCCAGCTCCTCCGCGCTCAGCCCGCCGGCCGCTCCGGCCCCGGCGCTCACGAGGCGCCTCCCACGGGCTGCTTCTGCCGGAGCGCGGACACCCGCTCCTCGGCGGACATCCCTTTCACCTTCCTGAGGATTCCTGCGATCATCTCGGTCCGTCCGGGGATCTCTTCTCGGGATAGGATGTGGCGGGCGAGCCCTTCCACCGTCGGGGCGTCGAAGACGGCCCGAAGCGGGAGCTTCACCTTGAGGACTTCGAGGCGGGTGATGGCCTGCGTCGCCATGACGGAGTGGACGCCCAGGTCGATCACGTCGTCGCGTACGCCGACACGCTCGACCCCGAGCACCTCCGCCCAGGTGGCGCAGAGCACCTCCTCCAGCGCGGTGCGGGGGGCGGCGTACTCGGCGGTGCCCCGGAGACGCGCGGACCCGCCCGGATCCGGGAGCGCCTTGCGGTCCACCTTGCCGTTGGGGGTGAGCGGGAAGGACTCCACCTCCACGAAGGCGGTGGGCACCATGTACTCCGGCAGCGCCTCCGCGAGCGCGGTCCGCAGCTCGCCCACCGGCGGGAGCCCGCCGTCCGCGGCGGCGAGGTAGGCCACCAGCGCCTTCTCGCCGCTGCCGTCGTCCCGCGCCGCCACCACCGCCTGGCGGACCGACGGCAGGCGCGAGAGGACGGCTTCGATCTCCCCCAGCTCGATGCGGAAGCCGCGGACCTTCACCTGGTGGTCCACCCGCCCCAGGTACCGGAGCCCGCCGTCCCGGCCCGCCCGCACGAGGTCGCCGGTGCGGTACATCCGGGCACCGTCGGCGCCCGGCTCGGGGACGAACCGCTCGGCGGTCAGCTCCGGCCGGTGGAGGTAGCCGCGCGCCACGCCGTCCCCGGCGATGTACAGCTCTCCCTCCGTCCCCGGGGCGACCGGGTCCAACCCGTCGTCCAGCACGTAGACGCGGGTGTTGGCGACGGGCGCGCCGATGGGCGGCGCCTCTCCGGCCTCCTCCACCCGCTGCACGGTGGACCAGATCGTGGTCTCGGTGGGTCCGTACAGGTTCCACAGCTCCGCCACGAGGGGGAGGAGGCGCCGGGCCAGCTCGCCGTCCAGCGCCTCTCCGCCGCAGAGGGCGCGCAGCGACGGGCGGCCCTCCCACCCGGCCGCCAGGAGCATGCGCCAGGTCGCGGGCGTCGCCTGCATCACCGTCGCCCCCGCCGACTCCAGCCGCGCCGCGAGCATGCGGGCGTCGGACGTGGTCTCGCGACCCGCGATCACCACCTTCGCGCCGACGGTGAGGGGGAGGAACAGCTCCAGCCCCGCGATGTCGAAGGAGAGCGTCGTCACCGCCAGCAGCACGTCGTCCTCCCCCAGCCCCGGACGTTCCCGCATGGAGGCGAGGAAGTTCACGACCGCGCCGTGCGGGAGCTGGACGCCCTTGGGCTTCCCGGTGGAGCCGGAGGTGTAGATGACGTAGGCGAGGTGGTCCGGGGAGGCGCGGCGGCGCTCCGTGTTCGGGACCGCGTCCTCGTCGCCCCCGTCCAGCAGGACCACCTCGGCGGCAGTCCGCGGCAGCGTCCCGGCGAGCCCCGCCTGTGTCAGGATCGCCTTCGCGCCGGCGTCCTCCAGCACGTACGCGACGCGGTCCGGCGGGTACGCCGGGTCGAGCGGGAGGTAGGCCGCGCCGGCCTTGAGGACACCCAGGAGGGCGACCAGCATCCCGGTGGACCGCTCGGCGAAGACCCCGACCCGGGCCTCCGGCCCGATGCCGCGAGCCCGCAGGCGCGCCGCCAGCGCGTCCGCGTGGAGGTCCAGCTCGGCGTAGGTGAGCGCGCCGTCGTCGGCTTCCACCGCGATCCGGTGCGGGGTGCGCTCGGCCTGCGCCTCGAAGAGCTGGTGAAGGCAGAGGTGGCGCGGGTAGTCGCGCGCCGCCGGATGCGTCGCGGCCCCGGCCGTCATCCCTCGCCTCCCGCGCCCGGCCGGGCGGCCATCATGCGGCGGCGGTCCTCCTCGGAGAGGGACTGCACCCGGAGGACGAGCGCCGCCACCTTCTCCGTCTGCCCGGGCCGCGCCTCGGAAGCGACGATCGCGCGCGCCAGCTCTTCCAGGACGGGGTGCTGGAAGAGCATCCGCACGGGCACGGGGGTCTTCAGGACGGAGGCCCGGGTCGACACCTGCGTCGCCAGGAGGGAGTGCCCGCCCAGGTCGAAGAAGTTGTCGGAGATCCCCACCCGCTCCACGCCCAGCACGTCCTGCCAGATCCCCGCGAGCACGCGCTCCAGCGCGCTCCGCGGCTCCCGGTACTCGGCCTGGGCCGCCTTCGCGTCCGGGGCCGGGAGGGCGCCGCGGTCCAGCTTCCCGTTGGCGGTGCGGGGGAGCGACGCCAGCGGGACGACGGCCGCGGGGACCAGGTGCTCGGGGATCCGGTCGCGAAGCGCCGCGCGCAGCTCCGCCGGGGCGACGGCCCCCTCGCCCGGAACCACGTACGCCACCAGCCGCGGCCCGCCGGGGCCGTCCTCCCGCGCGACGACGGCCGCTTCGCGGATCCCGCCCAGCGCGAGGAGGGCGGACTCGACCTCGCCCGGCTCGATGCGGAAGCCGCGCACCTTCACCTGTGCGTCCGCCCGGCCGCGGAACTCCAGCTCGCCGTCCGGGCGCAGGCGGCCCAGGTCCCCGGTGCGGTAGAGCCGCGCGCCCGGCTCGCCGCCGAACGGGTCCGGGAGGAAGCGCTCCGCCGTGAGGTCCGGGCGACCATGGTAGCCGCGTGCCACCCCCGCCCCGCCGACGTAGATCTCGCCCGGCACGCCGGGGATCACCGGCCGCATCTCCGCGTCCAGCACGTACGCGCGGGTGTTCGCAATGGGGCGCCCCACCGGCGGGGTGTCGGCGCTCCCGGGCACGCAGGCGTGCGAGAAGGAGAAGACGGTGGTCTCCGTGGGGCCGTACAGGTTCAGGAGCCGGCGGCCCTCCGACCAGCGCCGGGCCACCTCGCCGGAGAGGCGGTCTCCCCCGGCGCTGACGACACGGAGCGCGGGGAGCGATTCCTCACCGACGGCCTCCAGGAGCGCCGGGGTGGCGACCCACACGTCCACCTCGCGCTCGCGGAGCAGGGCCGCCAGTTCGTCCGTGGAGCGCACGGTGTCGCGGTCCACCAGGTGGAGTTCGGCGCCCGCGGCCAGGGGGAGGAACAGCTCCAGGACCGAGGCGTCGAAGCCGATGGACGCGGTGTGGACTGCGCGGCTCCCCGCCCCGATCCCGTAGAGGTCCACCGCGGCGGCGACGAGGTTGCGCGCGGCACGGTGGGGGACCACCACGCCCTTGGGCGTGCCGGTGGAGCCGGAGGTGTAGATCACGTACGCGGCGGCCTCCGGGTGGGGAACCGAGGTGTACGGCTCCCCGTCGTCCGCGCCCTCCGCCTCTCCCCCGGGTCCGAGGACGACCACCGGGGCGTCGAGCGCGGGAAGCTCCCGCGCCTCGTCCTCGCCGGCCAGCACGAGGGCGGCGCCGGAGTCCGAGAGCAGCAGGAAGATCCGCTCGCGCGGATACCCGGGGTCCACGGGGACGTACGCGCCGCCCGCCTTGAGGACCGCGAGGATCGCCACCACCATCCGCGCGTCGCGCGGCGTGCAGACGCCGACCCTGGCCTCGGGACCCACGCCGAGCCGTCCGAGGTGGGCGGCGAGCGCTCCGGCCCGCCGGTCCAGCTCGGCGAAGGAGACCGGCCCGCGGCCGTCCACCAGCGCCACCGCGTCCGGGGTCCGCCGCGCCTGCGCCTCCACCAGGCCGTGCAGCCCGTCGCCGGGGGCGAACTCGCGGGCGGTGAGGTTCCACGCGTCGAGCACCGCGCCGCGGTCGGCGTCCGCCAGCACCGAGAGCGAGGACAGAGAGGCGTCGGGCTCCGCGGCGGCGCGCTCCAGGAGGCGCTCGAACTCGCGGGCCATGCGCGACATCGACTCGGCGTCGAACAGCTCGGCGCTGTACGTCCACCCCCCGCGCACGCCGGAGGCGTCCGCGCCGGCCACCAGGACGAGGTCGAACGAGACCTTCCCGGGGTCCGCGTGCATGGGCCGGAAGACGGTCCCCCGCGGCTCAGGCCGCCCGCCGGGCTGCGCGCGGCTCTCGTTGAAGGTGAGCATCACCTGGAAGATCGGCGGATAACTAAGGTTCCGCTCGATCCGGAGGTCGTCGACCAGCTTCTCGACCTGCACGTCCTGGTGGGCGTACGCGCCGGCCGTCTCCGAGCGCACCCGGCGCAGCGTCTCCCGGAAGGACGGGTCGCCTTCCAGCGAGGTGCGGACGGGCAGGGTGTTGAGGAAGATCCCCACCACCTCCTCCAGCTCCGGGAGTCCGCGGTTGTCCACGGGCACCCCCACCACCACGTCGTCCTGCCGCGCGTAGCGCCCCAGGTGCGCGGAGAGCCCCGCCAGGACCGCGTTGAAGAGGGTGGTCCCCTCTTCCCGGGCCAGGTCGCGGAGGCGGTCCGCGACCTCCGCGGAGAGGGTGAACGCCTCCTGGGCGCTGCGGTGCCCGTGGATCGGGGGGCGCGGGTGGTCCGCCGGGAGGTCGAGGAGCGGGGGGATGCCGCGGAGACGTTCCGTCCAGTACGCCACCTGCTTCTCGAAGGCGGCGCCCTGCAGGCGGTTCCGCTGCCAGACGGCGAAGTCGCCGTACTGCACCTTCGGCTCGGGGAGCGGCGAGGGGAGCCCCCGCGAAAAGGCGCCGTACAGCGCCGACACCTCGCGCACGAGGAGGTGGGTGGAGTACCCGTCGCCGATGACGTGGTGGATCGTCATCAGCAGGGCGTGGTCCGTCTCCCGGAGGCGTACCAGCTCGGCGCGGAAGAGCGGTCCGGCCGCCAGGTCGAACGGTTTCGCGGCATTCTCCCGCATCCGCCGGCCAAGCTCCGCCTCCCGCTCCTCCTCCGCGACCGGGCCCAGGTCGGTCACGGCGAGCGCGAACTCCACCCCGGCCGCCACGTGCTGGACGGGGTTCCCCGCCTCGTCCGCGCGGAAGGTGGTGCGGAGCGCTTCGTGGCGGCGCACCAGCTCGCGGAGCGCGCGCTCCAGCGCTCCCACGTCCAGCGGACCCTCGATCCTCACCGGAGTGGGGATGTTGTACGACGGGTTTCCGGGTGAGAGCTGATCGATGAACCAGAGGCGCTGCTGCGCGAAGGAGAGGGGCGCACGCGTGCGGTCGGGCCGCAGGGGGATCCCCCGGGGCGCGGCGGCCACGGTGACGCCCTGGATGCGCTTCCTGAGGAGGGCCTGGCGCGCCGCGGCGAGCGCCGCCTCCCTCGATCCCGCGTTGTTCTCCGGCATCGGATTCACTGGTGGGTCGTGAGCCGAGAGGATCGGCTCCGTGCTTCTCCCTGGCCGCTTCTGTTCGGTCGGTGGGACGGACCGTGCCGCGCCGCGGAAGGCGGCTCCGCGGCCCGGAAACGGCACGCCCGGCGGCTTTTCGTCATCGGGGGAGGGGGGCGCCCCGACCGCCCGTCGGGGCACGGAGCGTCAGGTTGCGCCACAACCTGACGTATAATTTACGCACTCGATGGATTCCTGTCGACTCTCCCCCACCGAAAGGCGTTTTCGTGAGACGACAGGGGCCGCTCCGGCTCACGCACCGCGGCCGGTGTGCCGCTTCCGGAGCCGTCCCAGCCTCCCCTTCCCCGCGGACAGCTTCTCCGCACGGGCTTCGGGTTCCGCCGCCTCCTCCCCGGCATCGACCCCGCCCGAGAGGTGCCGCGCGAGGGCGGAGACGCTGGGGTGCTGGAAGAGGTCGAGGACGGCCACCCGCCTCCCCAGCACGGCCTCAAGCCTCGCCGCCGCGCGCACCGCCAGCAGCGAGTTCCCTCCCAGGTCGAAGAAGCTCCGGCGCGCGCCGACGCCTTCGACTCCGAGGACCTCCTCCCACACGGCGGCGATCTCGCGCTCCAGGGCGGTGCGCGGTCCGACTTCGTCGGCATCGCGCTCCACTTCCGGGGCGGGGAACGCCTTGCGGTCCACCTTGCCGGTGGGGGTCCGGGGGAAGGTTTCCAGGACCACCAGCGAGGCGGGGACCATGTGCTCCGGGAGCGAGGCGCGGGCGAGGTCGCGCGCCTCGTCCGGAGAGACGGTGGCTCCGGGCTCGGGCTGGAGGTACGCGACGAGGCGGCGGTCTCCGGGCCGGTCCTCGCGCACCAGCGCCACCACGCTCCGCACGCCCGGATGCCGCGCGAGGACGCTCTCCACCTCCCCGGGCTCGATGCGGAAGCCGCGGATCTTCACCTGCTGGTCGACGCGGCCCAGGAACTCCAGGCTGCCGTCCGCGAGGCGCCGTACCCGGTCGCCGGTGCGATACAGCCGCCCCCCGGGCTCCGTCCCGAACGGATCCGGGACGTACTGCTCCGCCGTGAGCCCGGGCCGCCCCAGGTAGCCCCGGGAGACGCGAGCCCCGCCGATCCACAGCTCGCCGGGGACGCCCGCCGGCACCTGCGCGCCGGAGGGGTCGCAGACGTACAGCGCGGCGCCGGGGAGCGGCAGTCCGACCATACGCCGCTCCTCTCCCTGGCCGGAGACCGCGTGGCTCGCGCAGATCACCGTCCCCTCGGTGGGGCCGTAGAGGACGTGGATCTCCGCGGCCGGGAAGGTGGCACGCATCTCACCGAGCAGCTCCGGCGGGACGGCGTCCCCGCCCACGAACACCCGCCGCATGCGGGGGAGCCCGCCGCCGCGCCCTGCCGCGACGGCGACCTCCTGCATGAGCGCGGGCACGGCGTGGAGCGCGTCCGCGTCCCGCAGCGCGTCCGCGAGCCTCGCCACGTCGCGGACCTCCTCACGCGGGTGGATCCTCACCGCCGCGCCGGACGCCAGGGGAACGAGGACTTCGAACCCCCAGATGTCGAAGGCGTGGCTGGCGAGGGCCGGGAATACCTCCCCGGCGCGGAAGCCGAGGGCCTCGCGCGCGGCGTGGACGGTCGCGGAGAAGCCGCGGTGTTCCACCACGACGCCCTTGGGCGTGCCGGTGGAGCCGGAGGTGTAGATCACGTACGCCGCGCTCCGCTCCCCCGCCCCGCCGCGGACCGGATCGGCACCGCCGCCGGTCGCGTCTTCCCCGGCGCGGAGGTCGAGAACCGCCGCGCCGCACCCCGCGATCCGCTCCGGGAGCGCCGTGTCGGCCACGATCACGCGGACGCCCGCGTCCTCCAGCATGAAGGCCAGCCGGTCCACGGGGTACGAGGTGTCCAGGGGGACGTACGCCGCCCCGGCCTTCAGCGTCCCCAGCACCGCGGCGACCAGCTCCGGGCCGGGCGCGACCGCGATCCCCACCCGGACCTCCGGCCCCGCCCCGAGCGCCCGGAGCCGCCGCGCGACCGTTTCCGCGCGGGCGTCCAGCGCCCCGCGCGTCACCGTCTCGCCGCCGAAGTGGACGGCGGGCGCCTCCGCGTCGCGGCGAGCCCACCCTGCGATCCACTCGTGCACCGCCCCGGGCGGGACCTCGCACGCCGTGTCGTTCCACGCCGCGAGCGCGTTCCGCTCGTCCTCGCCCGTCAGCGCGAGGGCGGAGGCACGCGCGTCCGGCGCCTCCACGATCTCCCGAAGCAGCGTTGCGAAGTGGCCCGCCATCCGCGCGACGGTGGCCGCGTCGAAGAGGTCGGCGGCGTACTCGAACGAGCCGTACATCCCCCCGTCCGTCTCGCCCAGCGCGAGCGAAAGGTCGAACTTGGAGGTTCGCGCCTCCGGGGCCACGGGCATCAGCGCCAGCCCCGGGAGGTCCGGCGCCGCGCCGGGAGCGTTCTGAAGCGAGAACATCACCTGGAAGACGGGCGAGTGGGCGATGCTGCGCTCCGGCTGCAGCTCGTCCACCAGCTTCTCGAAGGGGACGTCCTGGTGCGCGTATGCGCCCAGCGTGGCCTCGCGAACCCTCCCCAGCAGCGCGCGGAAGGAGGGGTCGCCGGAGAGGTCCGCGCGGACCGCCAGCGTGTTGACGAAGAAGCCGACCAGGTCCTCCAGCTCCGGACGGGTGCGCCCGGCGATGGGGGTGCCCACCACCACGTCGTCCTGCCCGGAGTACTTCGACAGCAGGAGCTGGAAGGCCGCCAGCGTCGTCATGAACAGCGTCGCCCCCTCCGCCCGCGAGATCTCCCGCAGCCCCTCCGCAGTCGCGGCCGGGAGACGGAAGCGGTGCGTCGTCCCGCGGGTGCTCTGCGCGCCGCGGCGGGGGCGGTCGGTGGGAAGCTCCAGGAGCGGGGGCGCTCCGGCGAGGTGGCTGCGCCAGTAGGCGACCTGCCGCTCCAGCGCCTCGCCGCGGAGCCAGGAGCGCTGCCACACGGCGTAGTCGGCGTACTGCAGCGGCAGCTCCGGAAGCGGGGAGGGCTCCCCGCGCGTGAACGCGCCGTAGAGCGCGCCCAGCTCGCGGAAGAGTACGCCCGTGCTCCAGCCGTCGGAGACGACGTGGTGCATGGCGAGCACCAGCACATGGTCGTCCTCCGCCACGCGTAGAAGCGTGGCGCGGAAGAGCGGCCCCGCCGCCAGGTCGAACGGCCTCCACGCCTCGTCCGCCGCGCCGGCCAGGGCGCACGTCTCCCGCTCCGTCTCCGGCACCTCCTCCAGCGTGTCGAGCCGGAAGGCGGCGCCGGCGGGCGGGCGGACCTCCTGGACGGGCTGACCGTCGGGAGCCGGGACCACGGACCGCAGCGACTCGTGACGTGCGACGAGGGCGTCGAGCGCGGCCCGGAGCGCCGTCACGTCGAGCGGCCCGCGGGCGCGCAGCGTGAACGGCATGTTGTAGGCGGGGCTTCCGGGGTCGATGCGGTCGATGACCCAGAGACGCTCCTGGGCGAAGGAGAGCGGCAGCGGCCCGGTGCGCTCGGCGCGGGGCAGGGGCGGCACCTCAAGCCCCTGCCCCGACCGCACCAGCGCGTCCACGCGCCCGGCGAGCCCCGCCACCGTGGGCGCCTCGAATAGCGCCCGCACCGGCAGCTCGACGGAGAAAGCGGCGCGGAGACGCGAGACGACCCGGGTCGCCAGGAGCGAGTGCCCGCCCAGCGAGAAGAAGTCGTCCGTGGCGCCGACCTGCGGCAGGCGGAGCACGTCCGCCCAGACCGCGGCGACCACCTCCTCCGTGGGGGTGCGCGGCTCGACGTGCGCCTCCGTCTCCGCGAAGAGGTCGGGTTCGGGTAGCGCGCGGCGGTCCACCTTCCCGTTGGGGGTGAGGGGGAGCGAGTCGAGCACCTGAACCGCGGCGGGGACCATGTGCTCGGGGAGGCGGCCGAGGAGCCAGTCGCGCAGCGTGGCGCCCGTAACCGGCGCACCGGCCGGGACGGCGTACGCCACGAGCCGCACCCCGCCCGCGGGATGCTCCCTCGCGACCACCGCGGCCTCGCCGACCGCGGGGTGCGCCGCGAGCGCGGACTCCACCTCGCCGGGCTCGACGCGGAAGCCGCGGATCTTCACCTGGGCGTCCACCCGGCCAAGGAACTCCAGCGTCCCGTCGGAGAGCCGGCGCACCCGGTCGCCCGTGCGGTACGCCCTCGCCCCCGGTCCGGCGCCGAACGGGTCGGGGACGAACCGCTCGGCCGTGAGGTCCGGGCGTCCCAGGTAGCCACGCGCCACCCGCGGCCCTCCGATCCACAGCTCTCCCGGCACGCCCGTGGGGACGAGTCCCCCCGCGGCGTCGAACACGTGGAGCCGCCCGTTGGGAAGGGGGCTCCCCACCATGCGTCGCTCCGGCCGGCCGTCGTCCGGGACCGGGTACGAGGCGGCGACGACGGTCCCCTCGGTGGGTCCGTAGAGCACGCGGACCGCGGCCAGGGGGAAGGCCGCGCGCATCCCGTCCAGAAGCTCCGGCGGCACGGCGTCGCCGCCCACGAACGCATGCTCCACCCCCGGAATGGGAGCGGGGAGCGCCCTCAGAAGCTCGGACATGAGCGCAGGAACGGCGTGAAGCACGGTCACGTCGCGGACCGCCTCCGCCAGCCCCCCGGCATCCACCACCCGCTCGCGCGGGACGACCCGGACCGCGGCCCCGGCGGCGAGCGGGAGAAGGGTCTCGAACACCCAGATGTCGAACGCGAAGGAGGCGACGGAGGCCGCCACCCCGCGCACCGGGCCGACCGACTCCCCGGCGGAGAGCATCGACGCCGCGAGCCCGCCCCGGGTCACCGCCACGCCCTTGGGGCGGCCGGTGGAGCCTGAGGTGTAGATCACGTACGCCAGGGAGTCGGGGTGCGGTTCGCCGGCCGCTTCACCGCGGGAGTCGACGGGCTCCACATCCTCCACGAACAGCACCCCGGCGCTCCTCCCTTCGACGAGGCTCTCCAGCCCTCGCCGGGTGAGGACGAGCGGGACCGCGGCGTCCTCCAGCACGTACGCCAGACGCTCGGCGGGGTAGGACGGATCCAGCGGGACGTAGGCCGCCCCGGCGTACTGGGTGGCGAGCACCGCCGCCACCTGCTCCACCCCCGCGTCCAGGAGGATCCCGATGCGCGACTCCGGGCCGACGCCGCGGGCACGCAGCTCCCGCGCGATCCCCGCCGCGAGCGCGTCCAGCTCGCCGTAGGAAACCCTCCGGCCCTCGAAGAGGAGGGCGGCGGCGTCCGGGGCCCGGCGTGCATGTTCGCGGATCCGTTCGTGGAGCAGCCCCTGGGGCAGCTCCCGGGCGGTATCGTTCCAGGCGTCGAGGCGGCGCAGCTCACGCTCGTCCACCAGCGACAGCGCCGGGAGGGGAGCGTTCGGCGACCGGACGACCTCCCGCAGGAGCGTGGCGAAGTGACCGGCCATGCGCTCGGCCGTGGCTGCGTCGAACCGATCGGTGGCGTACCCGATCGCGCCGAAGAGCCCGTCCTCCGTCTCGGTGGCCGTGAGCGTAAGGTCGAACTTGGCGGTCCGCGTCTCGCCCGCCATGGGGATGAGCGAGAGTTCCCCGAAGTCCAGCTCTTCGCCGGCGGCGTTCTGAAGCGAGAACATCACCTGGAAGACGGGTGAATAGGCGGTGCTGCGCTCCGGCTGCAGCTCCTCCACCAGCTTCTCGAAGGGGACGTCCTGGTGCGCGTAGGCGCCCAGCGTGGCCTCGCGAACCCTCCCCAGCAGCGCGCGGAAGGAGGGGGCGCCGGAGAGGTCCGCGCGGATCGCCAGCGTGTTGACGAAGAAGCCCACGAGGTCCTCCAGCTCCGGGCGGGTGCGCCCGGCGATGGGGGTGCCCACCACCACGTCGTCCTGCCCGGAGTACTTCGACAGCAGGAGCTGGAAGGCCGCGAGCGTCGCCATGAACAACGTCGCACCCTCCGTCCGCGAGATCTCCCGCAGCCGGGAGAGCGTTTCCGCGGGGACGTGGAAGCGCTCGGAGGCCCCGTGCCCCGTGCGTTCGCCGCGGCGGGGGCGGTCGGTGGGAAGCTCCAGGAGCGGGGGCGCTCCGGCGAGGTGGCTGCGCCAGTAGGCGACCTGCCGCTCCAGCGCCTCGCCCCGGAGCCAGGAGCGCTGCCACACGGCGTAGTCGGCGTACTGCAGCGGCAGCTCCGGCAGCGGTGAGGGCTCCCCGCGCGTGAACGCGCCGTAGAGCGCGCCCAGCTCGCGGAAGAGAACGCCCGTGCTCCAGCCGTCGGAGACGACGTGGTGCATGGCGAGCACCAGCACGTGGTCGTCCTCCGCCACGCGTAGAAGCGTGGCACGGAAGAGCGGCCCCGCCGCCAGGTCGAACGGCCTCCACGCCTCGTCCGCCGCGCGGGCCAGGGCGCACGTCTCCCGCTCCGTCTCCGGCACCTCCTCCAGCGTGTCGAGCCGGAAGGCGGCGTCGGCGGGCGGGCGGACCTCCTGGACGGGCTGACCGTCGGGAGCCGGGACCACGGTCCGCAGCGACTCGTGACGTGCGACGAGAGCGTCGAGCGCGGCCCGGAGCGCCGTCACGTCGAGCGGCCCGCGGGCGCGCAGCGTGAACGGCATGTTGTAGGCGGGGCTTCCGGGGTCGATGCGGTCGATGACCCAGAGGCGTTCCTGGGCGAAGGAGAGCGGCAGCGGCCCGGTGCGCTCGGCGCGGACCAGGGGCGGCACCTCCAGCCCCTGTCCCGACCGCACCAGCGCGTCCACGCGGCCGGCGAGCCCCGCCACCGTGGGAGCCTCGAAGAGCGCCCGGAGCGGCAGCTCCACCCCGAACGCCTCCCGCAGCCGTGACACCACCTGCGTCGCCAGCAGCGAGTGCCCGCCCAGCGCGAAGAAGTCGTCGTCCACACCGACCCGCGGCAGGCGGAGCACGTCCGCCCAGACCGCCGCCACCATCTCTTCGGTGAGGGTGCGCGGCGCGACGAATGCATCGGCGTCGGCGGCGCTCTCCGGCTCCGGGAGCGCGCGACGGTCCACCTTCCCGTTCGCGTTGACCGGCAGCGCCTCCAGCCTCACCAGCGCAGCGGGCACCATGTACTCCGGCAGCGCACGCCCCAGGTGCTCGCGAAGCTCCTGGGCGTCAGGCGCTTCCTCTCCGGCGTAGTAGCCCACCAGCCGCCGCTCCCCCCCGCCCTCCTCCCGCACCACCACCACCGCCTCCCGCACGCCCGCTTCCCGCAGCAGCGCCGCCTCGATCTCGCCGGGCTCGATGCGGAAGCCGCGGATCTTCACCTGGAAGTCCACCCGCCCCAGGAACTCCACCTCGCCCCCCGCGTTCCACCGCACCCGGTCTCCCGTGCGGTACAGCCGCGCCCCGGGCTCCGCCGAATACGGGTGCGGAACGAACTTCTCCGCCGTCAGCTCGGCACGCCCCACGTAGCCGCGGGCGAGGCCGTCGCCGCCGACGAACAGCTCCCCGGGCACCCCCACCGGCACCGGCTCCATCCAGCGGTCCAGCACGTAGGCCGTCGAGTTCGCGACCCCGCGCCCGATGGGCACCGTCGCCGCCGCGGGCGCGACGGACTCCACGCGGTGCCAGGTGCTGAAGGTGGTGTTCTCCGTGGGCCCGTAGACGTTCAGCAGCCGCACGGGAGGACCTCCCTCCAGGCAGGCGCGCACCGCTCCGGGGTCCATCGCCTCTCCGCCGATGAGCAGGTGGCGCAGCGGGGCGAAGGCGCCGGGCACCTCGCGCACCACCTGGTTGAAGAGCGCGGTGGTGAGG
>Ga0180215_1000084_pt1 | contig 144632 bp, 135 predicted proteins | sample eDN3rd37CBELigBY_FD_128871 | JGI IMG/M metagenome (GOLD analysis project Ga0180215, IMG submission 128871) | Enriched backyard soil microbial communities from Emeryville, California, USA - eDNA 3rd pass 37_C BE-Lig BY (version 2) (version 2) | ecosystem: Environmental > Terrestrial > Soil >... | reverse complement strand
GAATCCTGCCGCAGACCGCCGTTTCGCCTACATACACGCGCTCCGGAGCCCCGGAGCGCAACTCGCTGTCCTCTCTGCACTTGCGAGAACGCGTGTGCGCAGCGGTTTCAAACCCGGGCTTAGAGAAGTAGGCGTAGATTCAGAGGAAGAGATCCGTCTGCGGATCGAGGGGCTGCTGGGCCAGGCCGAGGCCATTGAGGCGGAGTTGCGTGGGGGTAGAGACCGGCTTTCGGCGGAATACACGACGCACGCAGCGGAGCGCCTCCGTGAAGATGCGCGACACCTCGGCGAAGAATTGTTTAGGATCGATGATTCGATCCGTGAGATTCAGCAGCAGATGGATCACGATCTGCGTCACTTGCACGAGATCGAGACTCTCACGCTCAAGTTCCGGCGCTCAGTCTCAGCAAAGGCAGTGCTCGCTGGCGTCACCTTCGAATCCTGCCCGCGGTGTGCGAAAGTGCTCCCGGTACGGGAGGGAGGAGCTTGCCGCGTCTGTGGTCAAGATGAGGAGATTGTAGCTGTCGATCCGACCGAGATGGCGCTACTGGAGCGCGACGCGAAGACCAGGATCGCGGAGCTGACAGATATCCTGAAACGGCACGCTGCTAGCCTTTCGCGTCTGCGCCAGGACCGGGAAGCCGTTCTTACGCGCAAGGCCCGCATCGAACGCGAACGTAACGAGGTGTCCAGCCGCTACGATTCCGCTTACCTGTCTACCTTGCTCACACAGGAGCGTGAGCGCGCGACGCTCCTAGAGCAGGCTGCGAGCCTCCGGTCGCTGTCGAAGCTCCCGGAGGCGGTGCGGACGCAGCAGAAGGAGTTGGAGGAGCTAGTCGCTCGCGAAACGGTGCTGCGAGAGGAGCAGCGGGCCGCCAGGCAGGCGGCTGAGCGTGACTCCGGGAACCTCGACCGCCTCAAGGACTTGTTCCTCGACTGTCTACAACGGGCACAGATCCCTGGAATCAGTCCAAATGACTCGGTCGAAATCCGGACTCCTAGCTTCTTGCCAGAAGTCCATGGCCCAGAAGCATTGGACCCGACAGTCACCTCGTTCTCTAACATGAGCAGCGGAGGTAAGAAGACGCTCTTCAAATGTTGTTTCGCCGTGGCCGTGCACCGGTTGGCCGCAGAAATCGGCGCGACTCTACCAGAGTTCCTGCTCATCGACTCCCCGATGAAGAACATCAGCGAGCGAGAGAATCGGGAGCAATTCGAAGGCTTCCACCGCATGCTGTACGAGCTAAAGGCGGATGAGCTTGCCGCCACGCAACTCATCCTAATCGACAAGGAATTCTGCCCTCCGGCTGAGGAGAACCAAGTGGTGGTACAGGAGCGACATATGCGCCCAAACGATCCGGAATACCCTCCGCTCATTCCTTACTACCACGGACACTGAAGTTGCGTTTGTGGACACAGGTGGGTGATCCGCGAGCATCCCTTGCGGATAATTTTGCCTGACCGTTGAACCCGGATCCTGCACGGGAGGGGCGAACCGGTTGATACCAAATCCGACCGAATCGCGTGAGGTCGGTGGGGGGAGGCTCCTACGGTGGTGCGTGACTCGCCCGCTTCGCGGACTCAGACATACGCTCTCCTGCGGAGCCTCCCCCCACCTCCCGGCTATCTCCTCCGGTTTGCTCGGATTTGGTATCACAAATCGGACTCGCCCCGTCTCCGCTCCACCTCCGCCTCCACCGCGTCCGGAAGCCGGTCCAGGAAGTCGTACCCCGTGGCCTCCTCCAGAGCGTCCACCGTGGTGAGGTAGTCACGCCAGGAGCGGCCGGCGATCCCGTTCTCGTTCGGCATGTCCACGGCGACGACGCGGAGGTCGCGGGCGGACTTCACGTCCGCGAGCCCCTGCCCGTACGGGAGCAGGACTGCGATCTTCCAGGTGCGGGTGGGAATCGCCACCTTGCCGCGCCCGCCCAGCGTCTCCGGGCTCTCCGGGAAGATCCCGCCCGCGATCACGTAGATCTCCTTCCCCTCGCGCTGGGCCTGCTCCTGGAGGTAGCGCTCCAGCCCCAGCCACGGCCCCACGTTGAGGTCCTGCGTCTGCGGGAGGATGTTGCTCATGAGGAAGGTGGCGGCGTTGTCTTCCGGAGTCGCCGTGCGCTCCTCGCTGCGCACCATGTGGCCCCGGGTGTAGCCGCTCCCGGTGTAGTCCGAGCTGACGACGCGTGTGAAGCGCGAAGGGAGGTCCGGGTCGGCGGTGAAGGACGAGGAGCGCGGCGCGTCCCCGAAGTGGGTGCGGTTCAGGTTCCACGATACCCAGTTCGCCACGTTCCGTCGCGGGTTGTAGGAGAGCGCGTACTCCCGCTTCTCCAGGAGGTGGTCGTCCGCGGGCGTGGCGTCACGGGGCGTGCCGAACTCCAGGTGGTTCCGGTAGACCGGTCCCGCCGCCGGCCGGGGCTCCTCCTCCCTATCCGCGGTCGCCGTCGCGGTCCCGCCCCGTCCGGCATCCAGCTCCACCCGCCCCGGCGTCCCCCGGTCACCCTTCCCGAAGACCTCTTCCGACACTCCCCAGGCGGCACCCCCCACGTGGGCGCGGTTGCCGGCGAGGTCGCGGAGCGCCCAGGAGGCGCCCCGGCGGGGTGAAGTGCTCCATGCGACGGAATCCACCGTCGCGCCCGAGGCGTCCCGCAGCACCAGCCAGTCCGCGCCGTTGGCGAGCGTCACGTCGCCGCCGTACGCGTGGTCCGCGCGGACACCCCCGTTCGCGGAGGCGTCCGCGCTGCGCGCCAGCACCACGGCCGTGCCCGGCGGCACGGTAAGGCGCCGCGCGATCGTGTGTCCGCGATCCGAGCGCGAGTCCAGCCTCCACCCGCGCAGCTCCGCCGGCGCGTCCCCGGCGTTGTAGAGTTCGATCCACTCGCCGACCTCGTCCGGGACGACGTGCGGATCGGCCATCACCTCGCTGACGACGATACGGGCCGCTCCGGTGGAAGCGCCCGCGGCGGGGCCGGCCGACGGTGGTCGGGGTGATGCCGGGGCTTCCACGGGCGCGTCCGTTTCGGGGGCGCGGGGGCCCTCCGGGACGCAGGCGAGGAGGGCGGGGGAGAGGGCGAGCAGCAGTGCGATGCGCGAGATCATGCGGCGTTCGTGGAACGGGGAGAGTCGTGTGTCAGGTTTCCAGCGCGGAGGCGGCCAGCCCCGCGATCCTGCCGTCCGGGGTACGGCCGAGGACGTGGTAGCGCACCTCCACCTCGCCCACCCGGAACACCTTCACCTCGGAGAGCGACTCCGTCAGCGCCTGTTTGAGCGCCCGGAAGCGCCCGACGTTCTCCTGCGCCACCGGGTCCGCGGGGTCCGCCCGCTCGATGTGGCCGGAGAGGAAGCGGTCCAGGGACGTCTCCTCCACCGGCGTCTCCTCCGGCTCCCCGAGCGCCGCCCGGACCGAGTCGGGCGTGAGCGCGGCGGGCGTATCGGCTGGCAGCTCCTCGTACTCGAAGGGCGACTCCGACTCGCTGATGAAGAGGAGGCCCTCCGCGGCGGACTCCAGCCGCTCGCGGACCTCCGTGGACTCGGTGCTCGGTTGCATGGGCCTCCGGCCGGATGGGGGTGACGGGCGACGCGCCGCGGCCCGGGGAGGCGAAGCGCGTGCCGCGGGCGTACCGCCGGGGGAGGAGAGGTGTTATCCTCCAACCGGACGCGCCGCGCGAGGCGCGGCGGCGCGGACCCTCAACGCTACAGGAGAGCGATGCGGAAGGACAAGGCCATCTTCCAGGACGTGCTGGGACGGAGCTGGCTGGTGGAGATCCTGTACGGGCACCCGTCCCCCACCGAGCTGGGGATCTACGCCGCGCGGTTCCAGTGCCCGGAAGACCCCTCGGAGCCGGTGCGCGTGGGCTTCCTCTACGCCGCCGCCGTCGCGGACGACGACGAGGCCGGGCTCCGCCAGGCGCTCTCCGAGTCCGACCCCGCCGAAGCCATCGGATGACGGGTCCGCGCCGGGCCGCCACGGGCGGAACCGGCGCCCCGCTCCACGGTACCGATCGCATGCCACCGACCTCCCGTCCGGACCTCTACCTCACCCTGGAAGCCGCCGAGCGGGTGTGCCGCGAGATCGAGCGCGCCCGCGGCAACGAGGTGTGCTTCCTCGCGCGCATCGGCGAGGACGGCGAGGTGTTCGACCCGCGCGTGATCGCCCGCGGGCACGCCACCGCGGTCCTCGCCGCCGTCCGCGATCCGGAGCCGGGCGGGCTCCTGATCCACAACCACCCCTCCGGCCGGCTGGAGCCCTCCGAGGCCGACCTCGCCGTGGCGGCGCAGCTCTGGGAGCAGGGGGTGGGCTTCGCCATCACCGACAACACCGCCTCCGAGCTGTACGTGGTGGTGGAGCCGCCGGACGACGAGGGCGCGGAGCCGCTGGACCTGGACCTCATCGACGCCGACCTGGGTCCGGACGGCCCCGTGGCGGGACGGCACCCCCGCTACGAGGACCGCCCCCAGCAGCGCGCTCTCTCGCGGATGATCGCGGGCGTCTACAACACCGGCGGGGTTGGGATCGCCGAGGCGGGGACGGGGACCGGGAAGTCCGTGGCCTACCTCCTCCCGGCGATCCGGTGGGCGCTCCAGAACCGCGAGCGCACGGTGGTCTCCACCAACACCATCAACCTCCAAGAGCAGCTCGTCGAGAAGGACCTCCCCTTCCTGCGCCGCGCGCTGGGGGAGCCCTTCCGCTTCGCGCTGGTGAAGGGGCGCCGCAACTACGTTTCCGTGCGCCGCGCCCTGCTGGCGAAGGAGACCGGCCCCGCGCTCTTCGACGCCGAGAAGCTGGCCGAGCTGTCGTCCATCGTGGAGTGGCTGAAGAAGACGCAGGACGGCTCCCTCTCCGACCTCTCCTTCCGCCCCTCTGCGGAGGTGTGGGACGAGGTCTCGTCCGAGTCGGACGTGTGCCTGCGCGCCAAGTGCCCCCACTTCGAGGAGTGCTTCTACCAGCGGGCGCGCCGCGACGCCTCCTCCGCGGACGTGGTGGTGGTGAACCACCACCTCCTCTTCTCCGACCTCGCCGTCCGCCGGATGCAGGGGAACTGGACGGCCCCGGCCGTCCTCCCCCAGTACCGGCGCCTGGTGCTGGACGAGGCGCACAACCTGGAAGAGGCCGCCACCAGCCACCTGGGCGCCACCATCTCGCGGCGCGGGCTGTTCCGCACCCTCCGCCGCCTGGAGAACCGGGGAAAGGGGCTGCTCCCCGCATTCGCGGAGGCGCTGCGCCTGCGGCCGAACGACCTCCTGGCCCGCGGCGCGCTGGACCACGTCTCCGAGAAGCTGCTCCCCGCGCTGGAGGGCGCCCGCGAGCGCGCCGGGACGGTGTTCTCGTTCCTGGAAGACGTGTTCAAGGAAGCGGGCGCCGTGATGGTCCGCCTCCACGACGACTTCCCCCGCCACCCGGTGTGGGTGCTCGGGCTGGAGGACGCGCTGGTGGGGCTGCTGGAGAACCTGGACTCGCTCCTCCGCGGGATGGAGCTGCTGCGCGAGCGGATCGGGCTGGACGAGGGGCTCAGGGAGATGCTGGAGCCGCAGCTCATGGAGCTGCGGGGCGCCTCCAACCGGGTGGAGGCCGCCTCCGACGCCCTGCGCGCCGCGCTCCGCCCCGGGGAGGGCGGGCTGAAGATGGTACGGTGGATGGAGCGCCAGCCGGAGCGCGACGGCAAGGAGGGGAACCTCACTCTCTCCGCCGCGCCGCTGGACCTCTCCGGGGTGCTGCGCGAGTCGGTGTTCCAGAAGGTTCCGAGCGTGGTGCTCACCTCCGCGACGCTGGCGACCCAGGGGAACTTCCGCTTCGTGCGGAACCGCCTGGGGCTGTGGGCGCCGCGCGAGGGCGAGGAGGAGGGAGAGCTGCGGGTGGAGGAGGCGGTGTACCCGTCGCCCTTCGACTACGCGGAACAGTCGCTCCTGGTGGTTCCCACCGACCTCCCGGTCCCCGCCGGCGACTCCGACCCGCGCCACGACGAAGCCACCGTGCGCGCCGTGATCGAGCACGCGAAGATCTCCGACGGGGGCCTCTTCGTGCTCTTCACCTCGTACCGCGCCCTGCGGCACGTCGCCGGAGAGCTGCGGCGGCGGAAGGCGGACCTGGAGTGGCCGCTGTTCGTTCACGGGGAGGGGTCGCGGGCGCAGCTCGTGCAGCGCTTCGCCGCGTCGGGGCGGGGGATCCTGCTGGGAACCACCTCCTTCTGGGAGGGGGTGGACGTCCCGGGGCACGCGCTCCGCGGGCTGGTGATCCCCAAGCTGCCGTTCAAGGTGCCCACCGAGCCCGTGACCGCCGCGCGCATCGAAGCCATCGAGGCGTCGGGCGGGAACTCGTTCATGCACTACATGCTCCCCAACGCCGCGATCCGGATGAAGCAGGGGTTCGGGCGGCTGATCCGCTCCCGCGAGGACTACGGGGTGGTGATGGTGCTGGACGGCCGGATCGCCCGGAAGAGCTACGGGCGCTATTTTCTCGACTCGCTCCCGGAGGTCCCGGTGCGGGCCGGCCCGTGGCGCGACGTCCGCGAGGCGATGGTCCGCTTCTACGACTCCCGTCAGGGGGCGCTCCGGGCGGGGTAGCCTCCGTCCAGGTCGAAACCCGTTCACCCACTTCCGTCATGCCCAGTCCCCGTCCTTCCAAGATCGTCTGCGTAGGCCGCAACTACCTGGAGCACGCCCGCGAGCTGGGGAACGAGGTCCCGGAGCGGCCGCTCCTCTTCTTCAAGCCTCCCTCGTCGCTGATCGAGGAGGGAGACGCCGTCGTGCTCCCGCGGGAGTCGCAGCGGGTGGAGCACGAGGGGGAGATCGCCGTGATCCTCGGGGCGCGGGCGCGGAACGTGGACCCCGAGCGCGCCATGCGGTACGTGGGCGGCTTCGCGGCGCTGAACGACGTCACCGCCCGCGACCTCCAGAAGACGGACGGGCAGTGGGCCCGCGCCAAGGGGTTCGACACTTTCTGCCCCATGGGGCCGGCGGCGCCGGCCGAGAGGGTCGACTGGCGGGAGCTGGAGGTGATCTGCCGCGTGAACGGCGAGGTGAGGCAGCACGGCCACGCGCGCGACATGGCCTTCGACATCCCCACGCTGGTGGCGTACGTGTCGTCCATCATGACGCTGGAGCCCGGCGACGTGATCGCCACGGGAACCCCGGCCGGCGTGGGGCCGCTCCGTCCCGGCGACGTGGTGGAAGTGGAGGTCCCGGGCGTGGGGGCGATCCGCAACCCCGTGGAGGCGGCATGAAGCTGTCTCGCAACCGCCTGCTGGCGGTGCTGGTGTCCGCGGTCACCGCCGCGGACTGGATCAGCAAGTTCTGGGTGCAGGATCGCCTCCCGCTGGAAGGCTGGCACACCGTGGTGGACGGCTGGGTGGTGTTCACCCACCGCCGCAACACCGGCGTGGCGTTCAGCACCTTCGCGGGCGACGAGTCCACGTGGCGGGTGCTGCTTCTCGCCCTCGCCAGCGTGGTGGGAATCGCCGTCTGCGTCCACCTGATCCGCACCACGAACGACCGGCTCCTCCACTTCGCCGCGGCGCTGGTGCTGGCCGGCGCGGTAGGGAACCTGGGCGACCGCCTCCTCAACGGCGCCGTCACGGACTTCATCCTGATCCGCTTCTTCCCCTTCGTGTTCAACGTCGCCGACGTCGCCATCACCATCGGTGGGATCCTCCTGGCGATCCGGCTGGGGTTCAGCGGCGAGGAGCGCCCGGAGCCCGCGGAGTCCACGCCGGCCTGATCCCCCTCCGGGCCGGAGCGCCTCCGTCGCGGAGCGGCCGCGGGACGGGGGCGCCCCTTGTGCGCGGGGAGGTGGCCGGGGCAGTTTGCGGGTGGAGTCCACGTCCCCGACCCGAACTCGCCACCGAGCCCCGTAGAATGCCCGGAATCTGCCGACGGCTGAGCGCACTTCCCCCGTATCCGCTTCAGGACGTTCCCCGCATCAAGCGCGAGCTGCGCGAGAAGGGGGTGGACGTGATCGACCTGGGGGCCGGCGACGCCGACCTCGCCCCGCCGCCCGCCGCGGTCGAGGCGCTCCGCGAGGCCGTCACCGACCCGACCAACTCTCGATACGGCTTCCAGATCGGCCTGGCGGACTTCCGCGAGGAGATCGTCCGCTTCATGGACCGCCGCTTCGGCGTGCAGGTGGACGCGTACCGGGAAGTGCTCCCGCTCATCGGCTCCAAGGAAGGGATCTTCCACCTCCCGTTCGCCCTGCTGGACCCGGGCGACGCCACCATCGTCCCGGACCCCGGCTACCAGGCGTACCTGGGCGGGACGCTGCTGGCGGGCGGAGAGCCGTACGTGGTGCCGCTCCGGCCGGAGAACCGCTTCCTGATCCCGCTGGAGGACATCCCCTCCGACGTGGCGCGGCGGGCCCGGATCCTCTACCTCAACTACCCCAACAACCCCACCGCCGTCGAGGCCCCGCGCGAGTACCTGGAGGCCGCGGTGGCGTTCTGCCGCGAGCACGACATCGTGCTCGCGTACGACAACGCGTACTCGGAAATCGCCTTCGACGGGTACGTGCCGCCCTCCATCCTGGAGATCCCCGGCGCGCGCGAGGTGGCCGTGGAGTTCCACTCCCTGTCCAAGACCTACAACATGACGGGGTGGCGCGTGGGGTGGGCGGCGGGGTGCCCGGAGCTGGTGGGGGCGCTGCAGCGGGTGAAGAGCTTCGCCGACACGGGGCTCCCCCTTTTCGTGCAGCACGCGGCGGCCGCGGCGCTCCGTTCGCACGACACCTGGCTCCCGGGGAACCTGGAGGTGTTCCGGAGGCGCCGCGACGCCGCGGTCGAGGGGCTGCGTGATGTCGGGATCGAGATGGAGGCTCCCCGCGCGACCATGTACCTCTGGGTGCCGCTCCCGGCCGGGGTGGAGTCCGAGCCGTGGGCGCGCCGGCTCCTGCTGGAGCAGGGCGTCGCCGTGACCCCGGGTGCTTCGCTCGGGGCGGGCGGGGAGGGCTTCTTCCGGATCGCCCTCACCTGCTCCGAGGACCGGCTCCGGGAGGCGGCCCGCCGGATCGGCCGGGTTCTCTGAGAGTCCGAGAGGCTGCCCCGCCGGGAAGTCCCGACGGGGCAGCCTCTTCCCGCGCAGGCCCGGAACCGATTGCCCGGCGCGGGAGTAGAAACCGCATATGACCACACCCCCCGCCGTTTCGCCGCCTCCCCCCGAGGCCCCCCCCGAGCCGTCGCAGCCCTCTCCGACCGTTCCCTCACATGCGCCGCTCCGCCGTTTCGGAAGGCAGGCGGCTTCCGCGCGCCCCCCGATGGGCGCGCTGGCGGGGTCGATCGCGCTCCACGCGGCGCTCCTCGTGGTGGCGGTGGCGTTCATCCGGTTCGGGCCGCGGCTGCTGGACCGGGGGGCGCCTCCCGCCGAGGTGGTGGAGTACATCGACATCGCCTTCCCCGAGGGCGGGGTCGCGGCGGCACCCGGCGCGAGCCCGGGCGAGCCCGGCCTTCCCGCCGCGCCGGCCCCGGCTCCCGCGGAGGCCCCCGCGGCGACCGGGCCGGACGCCCGGCCGCAGCCCCCCGGGGAGGACCTGACGTTCCCGACCGGGACGCCCACCGGCCTCCCGCAGGCGGGAGGCGAGCCGGCGGTGCCGGGAACGGGCACCGGCGGCGCGGGCGGCCAGCCGGGAGGTACCGGCACGGGGGGCGGGGCGCTCCGCCCGGGGATTCGCGATCCCCGCCTCTTCCCCACGCAGCGCCCCGTCCCGGCGAAGCCGGAGCAGACGGAGCACGAGGCGTACATGGAGAGGCTGGGCACGACGCTCAAGGAGTACAACGACAGCGTCGCCGCCGAGGCGGAGCGGGCGCGGAACGCCCTCGACTGGACCCTGAAGGACAAGGACGGCAACAGCTGGGGCGTCTCGCCCGGGAAGATCCACCTGGGCAAGGTGACGCTTCCCAACCCGTTCGGCATGGCCGGGTCGCCGCAGGCCCGGGAGGAGTCGGAGCGGGAGGCGAAGCAACGCGGCGAGATCGACCGGCAGGTGGCCGACCGCGAGCGCCGCAACTCGTTCCAGGAACGGGTCAAGGCCACGCGCGAGCGGAAGGACGCCGAGCGGAAGCTGATCCGCGGCGAGAGCTGACCGCCGGCACCGTCCGGCCCCCGCGCCCGCACCGGCATCCCGGTGCGGGCGTTCGCGTTCACGGAATGACGCACCCGCCCCCTGGAACGCGAATTGCACCCCCTGGCCCGGCCTGAAGAAAGGGGATCGACCGAACTTGAATCCAGTTTCGGGGGAGATTATGTGGGACCTTCGTGAGCGCCATGAGACGGATCTCAGGACGGACGCGCTGACCTTCGTGCTCGGCGCCGCGGGCGGGCTCGCCGTCGGGCTCCTCCTGTCGGGGCGAGTGGCGCCGGCGGCGAGCCGCGCCCGGGAGCGGGCCGGAGAGCGGCTCAGGGGCCGGGCCGAGGACCTCCGGGCCCGGGCGGGCGACATCCGCTCCCGCGCGGCCGGGGTGGCCTCCCGCCTCCGGCCGGGGCGGCTCCGCCGGGCCGTGCGCGAGCAGGACGAGCTGACGGGGCTGGAGGACGCGGTGCTCGACGCCTTCCTGGCGGACGAGGTGATGGGAGAGCGGCCGATCGACGTGGGGGCCATCAGCCGGGGGATCGTCGAGCTGTCGGGCTCCGTCTACACCGACGACGAGGCCGACCGCGCGGTCCGGCTGGCGCAGCGCGTCGCAGGGGTGGAGACGGTGGTGAACCGGCTGGAGCTGGAGGACGACGGCCTGCGCCGTGCCCGCTCCCCCCTCCGCGACGACGAGGATGCGAGGCGGGAGTCGAGCTGGACCGGGCTGCAGAGCGGGATGGGGCGTCGGCGCCAGGGGCGGGAGACCGACCCGGACCGACCCGACGAGTCGCAGCACCTCCGGGAAGTGGCCCTGGAGAACGCCGACCGCAGCGAGTTCGAGCTGGAGACGGGGCACTCCCGTCCCCGCAACGCGGCGCGCCCGGAGCCCCTGGCCGCCCGGCCCCTGCGGTTCCGCGAGGACGAGCTGGACAACCAGGAGCCGGTGGGGCCTCACACCCGCGCGGTGCCGCGGGTGCCTCGCGGCTCCGACCTGAACACCGGCGCCCGCGTGGGAGAAGGGCCCAAACCGGGGACCGAGCTGCGGCTGGAGGCGTCCGACCTCCCGGTGAAGCCGCACGGCGAGGCGCCCCGGCCGGGCGGCGGCGAGGGCGAAGAGGTCTGACCGTTGAGCGGCGGGCGCGAATCGGCTAGATTCGCGCCCGCCGCGGCCTCGTGCGCCGCTGGAGCGACCCGCCCGTCCACGCCACCCCGACCCGAGATCCCATGGCCGGTTCCGCCCTCAAGGAGCAGATCCGCGGCGACCTGAACACCGCCCGCCGCGAGCGCGACAAGCTGCGCACCACCGTCCTCACCACCCTCCTCGCCGAGGTACGCAACCGGGAGATCGAGGTGGGGCACGAGCTGGTCGACGAGGAGGTGCTCCCGGTGCTCAACTCCGCCATCAAGCGCCGCCGCGAGGCAGCCGAGCAGATGCGCGCAGGCGGCCGGGAGGAGCTGGCCGCCAAGGAGGACGAGGAGGCCCGGATCATCGCGGTGTACCTGCCGCCCCAGCTCGGCGAGGACGAGGTGCGGGCCCTGGTCCGCAAGGCCATCGCGGCCGGCGCGCCGGACCTGGGCTCCGTGATGCGGGCAGTGATGCCCGTGGTGAAGGGGAAGTTCGACGGCAAGGAGCTGAACCGCGTGGTCCGCGAGGAGCTGGCCGCGTAGCGAGGCGCACGTTCCCCCGGGCACCTGCGACGGCGCCCCCTCCGGGAGATCTCCCGGAGGGGGCGCCGCGTCTTTCCGGGGTGCCGGGGCTACTCGCCGAGAAGATCCGAAACCGCCTGGAGGACGCGCTCGCGCGCCTGGTGGGAGGCCTCGTACTCGTGGATGCGGATCAGCGTGTCCTCGTCGAGGCGCGCGTCGCGGATCCACTGGATCAGCGTGTCGCGGTCCATGCCGTCGTAGCCCAGGATGGGTTCCTCGTCCTCCACCCCCTCCGCGAGGGAGGGTCCCCCCCTTCCTCCCGCCGGGAGCCACGTGTCGTTCTGGAAGTCGCGGAAGGCGACCAGGATGGTGGCGACGGCCGCGCCGCCGAGGAGGAGCCTGAACAGGTTCATTTCCGTTTCCGTTGAAGGGTCCGCCCGATCCGCCAGCAATTCGCCTGCCAGGCGCGTCCGCGCCGACGGAGGAGCCTCCCTCCGCCGGCCCCGTCTGGTGCGGATGGACCCGGGCTCAGTCCCGGGCTTCCGGCCGCCGCCCCGCTCCCTCCGCGTCCGAGCGGACCCGGATGCGGCGCGCGAGGGAGTGCGAGATCACCTGCGGCTCGCCGTTCACCACCAGCGAGATGGGGCCGTCGAAGGGCTGCTTGGCCCTCACCTCTACCTCGGCGCCCGGGTACAGGTCCATGGAGCCCAGGTAGCGGAGCTGCTCCGGCTCCTCCACCTCCACCTCCAGGACCCGGGTGCTCTCCCCCGGCTGGATCTCGGAGAGGGTGGGGTACAGGGACCGGTCCATCTCCCCTTCCGCGGAGGGGATGGCCGCCCCGTGCGGGTCGCGCTCCGGCTCGCCCAGGAGGCGCGCCAGGCGCTCGATGAGTTCGTCGCTCGCGGCGTGCTCCAGCCGCTCCGCCTCGTCGTGGACCCGGTCCCACTCGTAACCCAGCACCTCCACCAGGAACAGCTCCAGGACCCGGTGGCGGCGCACGATCCGCAGGGCCGCCAGCTCCCCCGCCGCGGTGAGGCGGACGCCGTAGTAGGGCTCGTGGCGGAGCAGGTTCTGCTCCGCGAGCCGCTTCACCATGGCCGTCACCGCCGCGGGGGAGAGGCCCAGCCGCTCCGCGATTCGAGACGTGGCGACGGGAGTCTCCGTCTGCTGGAGGCTCCAGACCGCCTTGAGGTAGTCTTCTACGACCGGAGAGAGCATCGCCGCCTGCGTCAGGGTACGGAGGGAACGGGTACAAGACTAGGGGCGCGCCCGGTCGTGTCAAGCCGCGAGACCGGGTCCGGGTCGCCTTCCCTTGCGGGAAGTCCGGGCCGGGGGCAAGATTCCGGTCGTTCGGCGCCATCCCGCACCTGCTTCCGGCGCTCCCCGAGGGCGCCGGCCTCTCCGCACGTCTCCGCTTCCCGCTCCCCCGCCGCGCCATGTCCAGCGATCCCGACGCCGTCCCCCAGGATCCCCCTCGTCCGTTCGACCTGAAGGGCACCGGGCTGCTGGACACGCCCCCCGAAGAAGCCTTCGACCGCCTCACCCGGCTCGCCGCCGCCCTCCTCGGCGTTCCCGTGGCCGTACTCTCTCTGCTCGACGGCGGGAGGCTGGTGTTCAAGAGCGGGGTGGGGGTCCCGGCGGCGCTCCTCGCCCCCCGCTCGCCCCCGCCGGGACCGTCGCTCTGCGCCCGGTCCGCGGCGGGCGGGGAGCCGGTCCTCCTGCCGGACGTGGCGGAGCATCCGGCCCTGGCGGAAGCGTCGCTCGCGCGCGAGCTGGGGATGACCGCGTTCGCAGGGGTCCCCTTCGGGGTGGAGGGCGGGGTGCCCTTCGGCGCGCTCTGCGTGATGGACCCCCGCCCCCGGAGCTGGGGGGAGACGGAGCTGGGCACCCTCGCGGAACTCGCGGCGGTCGCCGCGCGGGAGGTGGAGTGGCGGTGCCGCGAAGCCGGGATGCGGAGTACCGAGCGCGACCTCCTCCTGCAGCGGGTGCAGCTGGACGAGCTGTTCGAGACCTCGCCGGAGGCCATCGTCCTGCTGGACGTGGAGGAGCGCGTGGTGCGGGGGAACAGCGAGTTCCTGCGCACCTTCGGCTACCGCGCCGAGGAGATGGTGGGCCGTCCCATCAACGAGCTGATCGTCCCCCCCGACCGCCTGGACGAGGCCGAGCGGGTCACGCGGGCCGTCACCTCCGGGCGGCCGGTGAGCCTGGAGACGGTGAGGCGGCGGAAGGACGGCACGCGCATCGACGTGTCCATCCTGGGGAAGCCCGTGAACCTGGACGACAGCCCGGTCTCCATCTACCTGGTGTACCGGGACGTCACGGAACACCGCCGCGCGGAGCGGGAGCTGCAGGAGAGCGAGGAGCGGTACCGGCAGATGTTCGAGGGGAACCGGGCGATCAAGCTCCTCGTCGACGCCGGGACCGGCCGGGTGGTGGACGCGAACGCGGCGGCAGCGGCCTTCTACGGGTACTCCGCGGAGACGCTCCGAACCATGCGCGTCACCGACCTCAACCTCCTCCCGGAAGACGAGGTGCGGGAATCCATCGACCGCACGCTCCGCGGAGCGGAGGGCGCCCGGGTCTTCCCGCACCAGCTGGCCTCGGGAGAGGTCCGGTACGTGGAGGTCCACTCGGCGCCGGTGGAGGTGCGGGGACGGACGCTCCTGTACTCCATCCTCACCGACGTGACCGCCCGACGGCAGGCCGAGGAGGAGCGGGCGGCGGCGGTGGCCGCGCGCGACCGGTTCTACGCCACGGTGAGCCACGAGCTGCGCACCCCCATCAGCGCGGTCATGCTCTACAACGACCTCCTCCTCTCCGGCGGGTACGGGGCGCTCACGGAAAGCCAGGCGGAGGGGGTGCAGCGGTCGCAGGCCGCGGCGGCGGGGCTGCTGGAGCTGGTCAACGAGGTGCTGGACCTCTCGCGGCTGGAGTCGGGGAAGATGGAGGCGCACCCGGTGGAGTTCGGCGCCGCCGCGTTCCTGGCCGACGTGGTGGCCGCCGTCCTCCCCCTCGCCGACGAGCACGGATGCGCCCTCGGGCTGGACCTGGAGGGCGCGCCGGCCCGGCTGGCGACCGATCCGCGCCTCGTCCGCCAGATCCTCCTGAACCTCCTCGGCAACGCCGTCAAGTACGGCGCCTCGCGCCCCGTGCGCCTGGCGTGCCGCGGCGTCGAGGGGCGCGAAGTGCTGCTGGAAGTGGCGGACCGGGGGCCGGGGATCCCGCCGGAGGACCGCGACCGGGTGTTCGAGGAGTTCGTGCGCCTGGGCGACGGCACTCAGCCGGGGACGGGGCTGGGGCTCACCATCGCCCGGCGCCTCGCGGAGATGCTCGGCGGCCGGCTGGAGGTGGAGTCCGCCGTGGGGGAGGGGAGCACCTTCCGGCTGGTGCTCCCGGGCGCCGCCGTCCCGGCGGGGGACTCGCCGGCCTGACCCCGCCCCGGTGGCCCCGGCCGCGCACACGACGACGGCGCCCCGGGTCCGCAGAGGGAGACGGCGCGGGCCGTCCGCCGCCGAACCCGCACCCCCCTCCCGGGTACAGGAGGCGCACGTTAGCTTCGGCGTTTTCCATCGCACCGCCCGCACGTCCGGATGAACTCGCACGCCCTGAACGTCCTCGAATACGGGGAAGCCCTGGACATCGTCGCCCGCAACGCATCCTCCGCCCTGGGGGCGGAGGCGGTGCGCGCCCTCCGCCCCTCGCACGACGCCGGGTGGATCGAGGCCGAGCTGGCGACCGTGGGGGAGATGATGCGCTTCCTCGGCCGCGACGAGGGGTGGGCGGTCCCCGCCGTCCCGGACGTGCGGGAGCCGCTGAAGAAGCTCCGCATCGAGGGGAGCGTGCTCGACGGCCGGGCCATCCGCGACGTGGGGGGGCTCCTCGCCTCCGCCCGCGTGGTGCGCCGCTCGGTCGTTCCGGCGGCCCCTGCGTACCCCACCCTGGGGATGCTCGCGGACGGCCTGCTGCAGCTCGAGAAGGAGGAAGCGGAGATCGAGCGCATCCTCGACGAGCACGGGGAGGTGCGCGACGGGGCGTCCCCGGAGCTGTACAAGCTGCGCCGCGACATCAAGGGAGCCCGGTCGCGCATCGTGGAGCGCCTCAGCGCGTTCTCGGCCTCGCTCCCCTCGCAGTACCAGGTGCAGGACGCCTCGGTCACGGTGCGCGAGGGGCGCTACGTCATCCCCATCCGGCGCGAGGGACGTGGCGAGGTCGGCGGGATCGTCCACGACGAGTCGGGGACCGGGGCGACGCTCTTCGTGGAGCCCCCCGTCGCGGTGGAGATGATGAACCGTCTCCGGGAGCTGGAGGCGTCGGAGTCGCGCGAGGTGCTCCGCATCCTCCGCGAGGCCACGGGGCGGCTGCGCCCCCACCGCGCCGGGCTCCTGGCGACGCTGGAGGCGCTGGTGCGGCTCGACTCGGTGTTCGCCCGCGCCCGCTACGCCCGCCGGGCGGACGCGTCCATCCCCGCGGTGCTCCCCGCCGGGACCGAGGACTACGTGGTGGTGCGGGGCTTCCACCCCATCCTCCTCGCGCGCGGGGAGCGGGTGGTCCCCTTCGACCTGCGCATGGACCCGGGCGAGCGGACCCTCCTCATCTCCGGCCCGAACACCGGCGGCAAGACGGTGCTCCTCAAGGCCGTCGGGTTGATCTCGCTGCTGGCGCAGTGCGGCGTGGTGCCCCCGGTGGCGGAAGGGTCACGGCTCCCGGTGTTCCGCGACGTGTTCGCGGACATCGGCGACGAGCAGTCCATCGAGGCGTCTCTCTCCACCTTTTCCGCGCACCTCAAGAACCTGGGCGAGGTGCTGGAGCGCGCCGACTGGGAGTCGCTGGTCCTCACCGACGAGATCGGGAGCGGGACGGACCCGGTGGAGGGCGGCGCGCTCGCGGCGTCCATCCTGGTGGAGCTGACGCGCCGCTCGGCGTTCACCGTCGCCACCACGCACCTGGGACAGCTCAAGCTGCTGGCGACCGAGGAGCGCGGGATCGTCAACGCCTCGCTGCAGTTCGACGCGGAGCGCCTCCAGCCCACCTACCGGCTGGTGAAGGGGATCCCGGGGCGCTCGTACGGCCTCGCCATCGCGCGGAGGCTGGGGCTCCCGACGGCGGTGCTGGAGCGGGCGGAGGCCACCCTGCCGCAGGGCGAGCGCGACGTGGCGAAGCTGCTCCTCGACCTGGAAGCCAAGGAGCAGCGCCTGGCCTCCGAAACGGTGAGGACGGAGGCGCGCCTCCGCGAGACGGAGACGCTGAAGGAGGAGCTGGAGACGCGGGTGAGGGAGCTGGCCCGCCGCGAGAAGGACGCGGAGCGCCGTGCCCGCCAGCAGGCGCGCGACCTCCTGCTCCAGGCGCGCCAGGAGGTGGAAGCGGCCATCCGCGAGGTCCGCGAGGCCGCGGATGCGGAGGCGCTGGGCGAGGCATCCCGCGCAGCCCGGCGCCGGGTGGAGGAAGCCGCGTCCCGGCAGAAGGAGCGTGCGCCGCGCGAGTCCCGGAAGGGCGCGGGTCCCGCCGCCACGCGCGGCGCCGTGCGCGAGCTGGCGCTGGAAGCGGGGGTGCGGGTACGCATCGAGTCGCTGGGGCGCACCGGGACCGTGGTGGAGGTGCGCGACGGGAAGGCGATGGTGGAGGCAGGGTCGCTGCGCATGCTCCTCCCGCGCGACGACCTCTCCGTGCTCCCCGCGGGCGACCAGGAGGCGAAGCCGCGGCAGAGCGCCGGGTGGGGCGGGGGCTACGCCGCCTCCGGGTCCGACGCGCACCCCGAGGTGGACCTCCGCGGCCTACGCGTGGACGAGCTGGAGATGCGCCTGGGCAAGGCGCTGGACGACGCGATCCTGGCCGGGCTCCCCAGCTTCCGCATCATCCACGGCAAGGGGACCGGGGCGCTGCGGGAGCGCGTGCAGGAGCTGCTGAAGCACGACCGGAGGATCTCCGTCTACCGGCCGGGCGAGCACTTCGAGGGCGGGACGGGGGTGACGGTGGTGGAGTTCGCGTAAGCCCCGCGGCCGCCGACCGCTTCGCGGTGCAGTCCGCTCGTATTTCGGTTATATTTCGGCTCTCCGGGGCGAATCGACCCCGACCGCGTGTCGACGCAGCTCCGTGACCCCCGGATGTCCATCCCCGACGCCATAATCGACGAGGTCCGCCACCGAGGCGACCTGGTGGAGATCGTCTCCGAGTACACGCGCCTGAAGCGCTCGGGGAGGACCTTCCGCGGGCCCTGTCCCCTGCACGGGGGGGAGGGCCCCAACTTCTCGGTCGATCCCTCGAAGAACGTCTTCAAGTGCTTCACCTGCGGGGAGGCGGGCGACATCTTCTCCTTCCCCATGAAGCACCTGGGGATGGACTTCCTGGACGCCGTGCGCTTCGTGGCGGAGCGCGCGGGAGTGGAGATCCCGGAGCGCCAGGAGCGCCGTCCGGAGGACGACCCCAACCGGCGGCTGTACGAGGTCAACGACTTCGCGGCCGAGTGGTTCCGCCGCCGGCTGTGGGACGATCGGGAAGGGAAGAAGGCGCGCGAGTACCTGGAGTCGCGGGGGATCGGAAAGCAGTCGGCGGAGCGCTTCGGGCTGGGGTGGGCGCCCGAGGAGTGGACCGCCTTCGGCGACGCGGCGCGCAAGCAGGGGATCTCCAACGACCTCCTCCTCTCCCTGGGCCTGGTCAAGGAGTCGCAGAAGGGGAACCGCGACCCGTACGACGCCTTCCGGGGGCGCATCATCTTCCCCATCGAGGACCTGGGCGGCCGCGTCGTCGCCTTCGGCGGGAGGATCCTGGGGAAGGCCGAAGAGCACGTCCCCAAGTACCTCAATTCCCCCGAGACCCCCGTCTACCACAAGGGCGACCTCCTCTACGGGCTCGGATGGAGCCGCGGCGCCATCCGCCGGGCGGAGGCGGCGCTGGTGGTGGAGGGGTACATGGACTACGTCTCCCTCGCCGCGCACGGGGTCGAGAACGCCGTCGCGCCGCTGGGGACCGCCATGACCGGGGCGCAGGCGGAGCTGATCGGGCGCTACGCCCCCCGCGCCATCCTCCTGTACGACAGCGACAAGGCGGGGCTCAAGGCCACCTTCCGCTCCGGAGACGAGCTGTTGCGCGCCGGAGTGGAGGTGCTGGTGGCGACGCTCCCGGAGGGCGAGGACCCGGATTCGCTGGTGCGCGCGAAGGGCGAGGCCGCGCTGCGGCGCTACCTGGACGACGCGGTGGACGTGCTGGAGCGCAAGGTCCAGATCCTTGAGCGGAAGGGCTTCTTCACCAGCATCGCCGGGACCCGGCGGGCCATCGACGCGCTGATGCCCACCATCCGCGCCGCTTCCGACGAGGTGCTGCGGGGCGTGTACCTGCGCCGGCTCTCCGAGAAGACCGGCGTCCCGCAGGAAACTCTGCAGAAGGAGGTCGCGGAGGTCCCCGCCCGCGACTCGCGCCCCCGCGGGGTCCCCGACCGCCGGGATCGGAGCGAAGGACGCCGCGCGGAGGACTTCGGCGCGCCGCCGGCCCCGGTCGTGGTGCCCAGCCTGGGCCCGGAGCGCAACCTGCTGCTCCTCATGCTGCGCGACGAGGCGTGGGTGGAGCGCACGGTGCGCGTCGTCAGCCCGGAAGAGTTCCGCTACCCGGTGTACCGGACCATCTTCGAGAAGCTGATCGAGCTGGAGGGGAGCCGCGACGGCGAGGGGGAGTGGCTGGAGAGCTTCCCGCCGGAGGTGGTCTCGGTGCTGGAGGAGATCCGCGGCGACCCGGAAGGCGTGGAGATCTCGGACGCCGAGGAGTTCTTCCAGGCCAGCATCCGCAACCTGCTGGCGCGGCCCTTCGAGGAGCGGATGACGGAGATCTCGCGGGAGATGGAGATCGCCGTGCCCGAGCAGCAGGCCCGGCTCCTGGAGGAGAAGAAGCAGATCACCGCGATGATGCGCGAGCGCGGCCTGATGCGGAAGGCAGGCATTCTCCGCAGCGCCCAGAGCGACGGACGCCCCCGGCGCTGAAGACGCGGGGCGATCCTCCCCGGAGAGGGGCGGAAAGCGAGACACCGGTGAGGCATCCATGTCTCACAGTCGGGTAGTGTGTGCCACACCTTTCTCGCCTCCCGATCTGAAAAGGTGAGCGTTCACGCGGCTTCGCGGGCTGGAACGCCCCTTGCTTGTCGCGAACGCAACCACCCGTTCGATCGTTTTCCACCGCTCCAATGGCGAGATGTCCGGACTCGCCGCCCACCTCCGGCACGTGACCTGTTCGTCCCCCGGTCGAATGCCTGTTTCATCATCCGCCGACGAGGTCGGGTCTTCGCAGGAGCGCCCAATCACCGTGGACCACCCACAGGAGGAGTTTCGACATGGCCAATTGTAGTCGCTGCAATGACACCAAGTCCGTGGAGTGCCCCAAGTGCGATGGCACGGGCCAGCTGCCCGACAATGGCAGCTACAAGACCTGCTTCCATTGCAACGGGAAGACGGAGGTGCGCTGCCCGACCTGCGCCTGATCCGGGACGCAACCCGGCGGAGCCGATAACCGTGGGGAGCCACGCAGGGTGGCCGGTGGCCCCCTGCCCGTGCCCCCGCCGGTAGGTCCGGACCCCCGGTGGAGCCGCGGCTCCACCGGGGGTTCTGCTTTTTCGAGCGCTCCGGTTCCCGGAGCCCCGCTCGAGCTTGCCGGGAGCGGGAGGCGTATGGCATCTTCCGGGATCCGCCGCGGGCCTTCCGCGGCCGTCGCGAGCCCGAGCTTCCGCCATGACCCACGCCGCTTTCCTGGACGAGATCGAGACTCCCGCCTCCCTGGTGGATGTGGACCTCGTGCGCGCCAACCTCCTTCGCGCCGCCGGGTACACCCGCGCGCACGGGCTGGCGTGGCGGCCCCACGTGAAGACCCACAAGACCCCCGAGCTGGCCGCCGAGCAGCTCCGCGCGGGTGCCGCGGGGCTCACCGTCGCCACGCCGCGGGAGGCCGAGGTCATGGCCGCCGTCGCGGACGACATCCTCCTGGCGTACCCTCCCCTCGGAGCCACCAGGCTCGCCCGGCTCATGGCGCTCCCGGAGCGGGTGCGCCTCACCGTGGGGCTGGACTCCGCGGAGGCCGCGGAGGAGCTGGCGGCCGCCGCGCGCGCCGCCGGGCGGACCGTCGGCGTGCTGGTGGAGATCGACGCGGGGATGGGGCGGGTGGGCGTGCAGGCCCCGGACGACGCCGTCGCGCTGGCGCGCCGGGTGGGAGACGCGGGGCTGGAGTACCGGGGGGTGATGTTCTACCCCGGCCACGTGCGTGGACCCGTGGACGGCCAGGGCGCCGACCTGCGCGCCGTCTCCGACCGGCTCGCCGCCTTCCTCGAGGCGCTGGACCGCGCCGGGCTCCCCGCCGGAACGGTGAGCGGAGGGTCCACCCCCACCTTCTGGCGCTCCCACGAGATCGCCGGGCTCACCGAGGTGCGCCCCGGCACCAGCATCTTCAACGACCGCACCACGGCGATGGTGGGGGCCTGCGCCTGGGACGAGTGCGCGTACTCGGTGCTCGCGACGGTGGTCAGCACCGCGGTCCCCGGGCAGGCGGTGATCGACGCGGGCTCAAAGGCGCTGGCGAAGGAGGAGTTGCGGGCGGAGGGCGGCGGGTACGGGGCGCTGCTGGACCGGCCGGACGTGGTGGTGAAGGCCGTCTCCGAGGAACACGGGCTGCTCGACCTCACCGGCACGTCCTGGCGTCCGCGCGTGGGCGACCGGGTGCGGGTGGTCCCCAACCACGTCTGCGTCTCGGTGAACCTCAGCGAGCGGCTGTGGGGCATCCGGGGAGACGCCGTGGCGGCCTCGTGGGAGGTGGCGGGGCGGGGGCGGGCCCCGCTGCCGGGGAGCTGACGGATGATCCCCCTCTTCCGCACCATCCGGGTGTTCTCCGCGGCCCTCTCCCGGCCGCCGCTCCACCCCCTGGACGAGTCGGTGGTCACCTTCCGGGTCTGGCCGAACGACCTGGACGTGAACCTCCACATGAACAACGGGCGCTACCTGACGCTGATGGACCTGGGGCGCCTGGACCTGGTGGTACGCATGGGGGTGCTGCGGACGCTGCGTCGAAGGAAGTGGAACCCGGTGGTGGGCTCTCTCCAGGTCCGCTACCGTCGCTCGCTCCTCCCGTTTCAGCGGTACAACATCCGCACCCGCCTGGTCGGCTGGGACGAACGGTGGTTCTTCGTGGAGCAGCGCTTCGAGCGGGAGGGCGATACGGTGGCCGCCGCACTGGTCAAGGGGCTGTTCCTGGGGCCGGAGGGGCGCGTCCCGACGCAGGCGGTGGTGGACGCCACGGGCCACCCCGTCGACCCTCCCGCGATGCCGGAGGCGGTGGCCGCCTGGCAGGAGGCCGAGAGGGTGTTCCGCGATCCGGGCGCGTCCGCCGCGGCGGGGGTGGAGCGGTGAGCGTCGACGACGCGCTACGCCGCCACCTCGCTCCGCCGGAGCCCTCGCCCGGCCTGTGCGCGAGCTGCACGCACGTCCGCGTGGTCCGCAGCGGGAAGGGGAGCACCTTCTACCTGTGCGAGCTTTCGAAGGTGGATCCCGCCTTCCCCCGCTACCCGCGGCTCCCCGTCCTCCGCTGCCGCGGCTACCGCGAGCGGGACGAGGGAGCGTCGCCCTCCTGAGCGGACCGGCGGGAGGTCCTCAGTCCGCCATCGCCACCGCGTCGGCCGCACGCACCACGTCGTCGTGCACGGTGCGCCGGATCTCCTGGATCGCCACCCGCGACCGGGGCTCGTAGGTGCGGTTGGTGAGCAGCACCGTCCAGGTGCCCCGCTCCGGGTCCACCCAGAGCGAGGTCCCGGTGAAGCCGGTGTGCCCGAACGCCCCCGGCGACATGGCGAGCCCGGCCGCCCCCACCCCGCGCTCGTTGCGCGTGTCCCAGCCCAGGGCGCGCGTCCCGGCGCCCACCTGCCGCCGGGTGAACTCGCGGACGGTCTCCTCCTTCAGCACCCGCACGCCGCCCAGCTCCCCCCCGTTCGCCAGCATCGCCGCGAAGCGCCCCAGGTCGCGCACGGTGGAGAAGAGCCCCGCGTTCCCCGCGTGGTCGCCGCCCAGCTTCGCGGCGATGGGATCGTGGACCCGGCCGTGGATCTCCGAGCCGTCCGCCAGCCGCAGGGTGGGTGCGCACGCGTCGCACGCCGGCTGCGGGTGGAAGGTGGTGGAGGTCATGCCCAGCGGGTCGAAGACGCGCGTCCGCAGCAGCTCCGGCAGGGGTATCCCCGCGGCGCGCTCCGCCACCGCCCAGAGCACGACGAACCCCACGTCGGAGTATTCCACCTTCGTTCCGGGACGGGCCTTCAGGGGAGTCGAGACCAGCCGCGCCCGCACCTCCTCCGACGTTCCCCGGGTGGCGGCGCCGGCGGGGAGCCCGGAGGTGTGCGTAAGCAGGTGGCGCACCAGGACCCGGTCTCGCGACCCGTCCGCTCCCTTCCCGGATCCCGCGCCGGAAAGCCACCGCGGGAGGTAGCGGGAGACGGGCGCGTCCAGGTCCAGCTTCCCGTCCTCCACCAGGAGCATGGCCGCCGTGGTCGTCGCCACCACCTTGGTGAGCGAAGCGACGTCGTACACCGTGGCGTCCGGATCCACCGCGTCCCCGTTCCAGCGGACGCCGCCCACCCCCGCCTGGAGCGCCAGGTCCGGCCCCCGCCCCACGGCGAGCGCGGCGCCGGGGAAGGCCCCCCGCTCCACCTCCGCGCGAAGGCCGCGGACCGCGCGGGCCAGCGGCTCGCCGGCCAGGCCCGCGTCGCGCGGGTCTTCCGGGGCGGACCACGCGGACGCGACGGGGGCGGCGGCGGTAGCCGCGAACACGGCCTCGGGCGAGGACGGGAGGGATGGGGTCGGGGGGAGCGGAGCGCCCTGTCGCGCCCGCTCCACGCCCAGGAGGGCGCCGACGGCCAGCAGCGCGCCCGCGAGGGCCACGCGAGATCTCTTTCCTGGCATCGTTCCGGGTGCTGCGGTGAGCCCGAGGAGGCGCGGCGGCATGGCCGCCCCGACGTCGTCGGGTGGTGTAAGCGGTTTTCCTGTCGTGGTTTCCGTGGAGTGGGGGAATCCTACACGGGAAGGGAAGGCGAAGATCCTTCATTCACTGAATCTTAATGTGGAAGGGGGGGCGGCCGGAGCGGCGCGGCTTGCCGATCCGTCGGCCGCCCGGATACCTTTGATCCATGCCGAGTCTCTCCCCGTCCCGCCCCCTCGCCCGTCGCTGGATCCTCCCCAACGCGCCCGATGCGGTCGCGGTGGAGCGACTCGCCGGCGAACTCCGCCTCCCCCCGCCGCTGTGCCGTCTCCTCGTGCAGCGCGGCTACGCCGAGCCCGCCGCGGCGCGGGAGTTCCTCCGTCCGCACCCGGGCCAGATCCACCCTCCCGGCCTCCTCGCCGGGATCGACGACGCGGTGGAGCGCCTCCGCCGCGCCATCGGCTCGGGGGAGACGGTGCTGGTGCACGGGGACTACGACGTGGACGGCATCTGCTCCACCGCGCTGTACACCCGGGTCCTGCGCGCCATGGGAGCCCGCGTCGTGCCCTTCGTGCCGCACCGGGTGGAGGACGGGTACGACCTCACGGACGCGGGGATCCGCGCGGCCGTGACCGCGGGCGCGACGCTGATCGTCACGGGCGACTGCGGCATCGTCGCCCACGACGCGGTGGAGCGGGCACGGCGCGCCGGGATTGACGTGATCGTCACCGACCACCACACCCCCGGTCCCACCCTCCCGGACTGCGTGGCGGTGGTCAACCCCAACCGCCGCGACTGCGGCTACCCGGACAAGGGGCTCGCCGGGGTGGGCGTCGCCTACAAGGTGTGCTGCGCCCTCGCCGAGGCGGTGGGGTTCCCGGCCCAGCGCCTCCACGGCTACCTGGACCTGGTGGCCGTCGCCACCGTCGCCGACCTCGCCCCGCTCGCCGGAGAGAACCGGGCGCTCGTGCGCTGGGGGCTCCTCGTGCTGGCGCAGACCCCCAACCCGGGGCTCCGCGCCCTGCTGCGGAGCTGCGGTCTCGCGGACCGGAGCGAGATCACGGCGGCGCAGGTGGGATACGTGCTGGCGCCGAGGATCAACGCCGTGGGCCGGATGGGGGAGGCCCTGCGGGGGGTGGACCTCCTCCTCACCGACGACCACGGCGAGGCCGCGGAGATCGCCGCCCTGCTGGAGACGGAGAACCGGACGCGGCAGGCGGTGGACGGGCAGACGCTGACGGAGGTGATGCGGACGCTCGACCGCGTGTACGACCCGGAGCGCGACCGGGGCGTGGTGCTCGCTTCCGACACCTGGCATCCCGGCGTCATCGGGATCGTGGCGTCCCGGGTCGTGGAGCGGATCCACCGGCCCACCGTGCTGATCGCCCTCGACGGCTCCGGGGAGGGGAAGGGGAGCGCCCGCTCCATCTCCGGCTTCCACCTGTACGAGGCCATGCGCGACTGCGCGGAGCACCTCGTCCGCTTCGGCGGGCACCGCTACGCCGCGGGGTGCTCCATCCTCCGCGACCGGGTGGACGCCTTTCGGGAGGCCTTCGACGCCCGGGCCCGCGCCGCGCTCACCGACGACCACCTGGTCCCGGAGGTGAGGATCGACCTTGAGCTGCGCCTCCCCGAAGCCGGGGACGAGCTGTTCCGCATGCTCCGGCACGCCGGGCCGTTCGGGATGGGGAACCCCACCCCGGTGTTCGCTGCGCGGGGCGTGGGGATCTCCGGGTACCCGAAGGTGGTGGGGCAGAACCACCTGAAGATGGTGATCGCCTCCGGCGGAGCCTCCCTGGACGCCATCGGCTTCGGGATGGGCGAGCGGCTGGACGACCCGGCCTTCGGGCGGGAGCCGCTCGATGTGGCGTTCAAGCTGGAGGAGAACACCTGGAACGGACGGAGCCGTCTGCAGGCCAAGCTGGTGGACCTCCGCCCCTCCTCTCCCTGACCGGCCGACGGCCCCCATTCTCCCACTTCCCGCGACATGAACTTCGCACCCGGCCGCACCCTCGCCGCCGCGCTCCTCTGCTGCGCCGCCCCGCTCGCCGCCGCCGCGCAGGAGCCCGTCGTCTCCACCGGGGACGCCACCCGCGGCGTCTCGCTCACCGTCTACAACGGCAACTTCGGGGTGGTTCGCGAGGAGCGCCGCATTCCGCTGCGGAGCGGCCGCAACTTCGTGCGCTACGAAGGGGTGGCCCAGCAGATCGACCCCACCTCCATCTCCTTCAAGTCGCTCACTGCGCCCGCCTCGGTGGCGGTCCGCGAGCAGAACTACCAGTTCGACCTGATCAGCCCCGGCGCGCTCCTGGAGAAGGCGGTGGGGAAGACGGTGAGGTACGTCTCGTTCGGCGCCGATGGAGAAAGGCGCGTGGTGCTGGAGGGGACGCTGCTCAGCACGCACTCCACCGGAGGGGTGGTCGTCCGCACCGCGGACGGGCGGCTGGTGCTGAACCCGATTGGGACCGTCGAGGTGGGGGAGGTGGGCGCGGGGCTGGTGTCCCGCCCTTCGCTCCTCTGGACGCTGGACGCGACGCAGGGGGGAGAGCACACCACCCAGGTGTCGTACATCACCAGCGGGATCTCGTGGAAGGCCGACTACGTCGCCGTGGTCCGCGACGACGAGACCCGCCTTGACCTAACCGGCTGGGTGACGCTGGACAACCGGAGCGGCGCCACCTACCGCGACGCGAGCCTCCAGCTCATGGCCGGCGACGTGCGGCGCATCCAGGACCGCTCCTTCCCGCTGGATCAGCTTGTGGTGACCGGTACGGCGGCGCGTATGCCGGCGGCTCCCCCTCCTCCGGCCTTCGCGCAGGAGGCGTTCTTCGAGTACCACCTCTACACGCTGGACGGCACCACCACGGTCGCCCACAACGAGACCAAGCAGATGAACCTGCTCTCCGCCACCGACGTGGGGGTGACGCGCAGGCTCGTCTTCGACGTCGGCGCGCCGTGGTGGAGCTGGAGAACGCGGCGGCCGGGCGACGGCACCAGCACCACGGGGGACAAGCTGGGGATCGTGCTGGAGCTGCGGAACTCGCGCGAGAACCGCATGGGGATGCCGCTTCCGAAGGGTAAGGTGCGCGTCTACAAGGGAGACCGAACCGGGAACCTCCAGTTCATCGGGGAGGACCTGGTGGACCACACCCCGCGCGACGAGACGGTGCGCCTCTACATCGGCGACGCCTTCGACGTGGTGGGCGAGCGCAAGGTCGCGGAGAACCGGCAAGTCTCGGAGCGCGTGTCCGAGCAGACGGTGGAGGTCTCGATCCGCAACCACAAGGACACGGCGACGCAGGTCTCGGTGGTGGAGCACCACGGTGGGGACTGGACCATCGTTCGCAGCACCCACCGCTGGGAGAAGAAGGACGCCACGACCATCGAGTTCCCCCTCACCGTCCCGAAGGACGGCGAGGTGGTGGTTACCTACACCGTGCGGACCCGCTGGTGAGGATCGTCGCCGGGGAGTGGGGAGGTCGGCGCATCACCGCTCCGCCGGGGCGCGCCACCCGCCCCACCACGGACCGCGTCCGCGAGGCGTGGATGAGCGCCGTCGCGGACCGGGTCCCCGGCGCGCGCGTCCTCGACCTCTTCGCGGGCTCCGGGGCGCTGGGGCTGGAGGCCCTCTCCCGCGGCGCCGAGCGCGCCGTTTTCGTGGAGAGCGCCCCCTCCGCGCTCCGGGCCCTCCGCGCCAACCTGGAAGCCCTGGGGGCCGGGCCGCGCGCGGAGGTGGTGCGCGGCGACGCCCTGCGCTACGTCGGCGGGCTGGAGGCGGGCGCCTTCGACCTGGCCTTCGCGGACCCGCCGTACGGCCAGGGGCTGGCCGCCGCGCTGCTGGAGCGCTTCGCGGAGGTACCCTTCGCCGGTATGCTCTGCGTGGAGCACGCGCGCGACGACGCGCTCCCCGACCTTCCCGGCCTCCGCACCCGCCGCTACGGCGACACCTCGCTCACCTTCGTCCCCGCGAGCGACTGAATGGCCGATCCCCGCGTCGCAGTCTTCCCGGGCTCCTTCGACCCGCTGACCTCCGGGCACGAGGACATCGTCCGCCGCGCCCTCGCCATCGCCGACCGCGTGGTGGTGGCCGTCGCCCACGCCCCCACCCAGTCCAAGAAGGGGATGTTCGGGGTGGAAGAGCGCGTGGAGATGATCCGCGAAACGTTCGCGGGCGAACCCCGCGTGGAGGCGGCCGAGTTCCAGGGGCTCCTGGTGGACTACCTCCCCCGCGTGGGCGCGACCGTGGTGGTCCGCGGCGTGCGCACCGTCGCCGACTGGGAGTACGAGCTGCAGATGGCGATGATGAACCGCCGCCTGGCGCCCGCGGTGGAGACGGTGTTCCTGGCGCCCGCGCCGGAGCACGCCTTCGTCTCCGGGACGCTGGTGCGCCAGGTCGCCGCGCTGGGCGGCGACGTCTCTCCCTTCGTCCCCGCCCCGGTGCTGCGGCGCATCCGGGCCGCGATGGCCTCCCCCGGAGCGAACCGGCCGTGACCTTCCTGGATCGCGTCCGCGCCCGTGCCGCGGAGAACCCCCGCCGCATCGTCTTTCCCGAAGGGGCCGACGAGCGGATCCTGGAGGCCGTCGCGGTCCTGGCCCGCGAGGGGCTGGCCCGCCCCGTGGTGGTGGGTGGGCCGCTCACGGCCGCGGACCTGGAACGCCTGGGCGGGGGAGGGCGGGTGGAGGTGGTGGATCCGGAGCACGATCCCCGCAGGCCGGAGCTGGGCGCCCTGCTGTACGAGCGCCGGAAGGCGAAGGGGATGACGGAGGTGGAGGCGCTCCGCCTCGCCGGCGACCCCCTCCTCTTCGGCGCGCTCCTGGTGGCCGCGGGGGAGGTCGACGGCTCGGTCGCGGGAGCGGTCCACTCCACCGGCGACGTGATCCGCGCCGCCCTGTGGGCGGTGGGCCCCGCGCCCGGGATCCGCACCGTCTCGTCGTCCTTCTACATGGCGGTCCATCCCTTCCGGAGCGGCGACCCGGAGGTGCTCACCTTCACGGACGGCGCGGTGGTGCCGGATCCCACGGCGGAACAGCTCGCGGACATCGCGACGGCTGCCGCGGAGGCGCGCCGCCGGGTGGTGGGGGACGAGCCGCGCGTGGCCTTCCTCTCGTACTCCACGCACGGGAGCGCCGAAGGTCCCTCCGTGACCCGGGTGCGCGAGGCTCTGGCCGCGTTCCGCGAGCGCGCCCCTCACGTCCCCGCCGACGGAGAGCTGCAGGTGGACACCGCGCTCATCGAGGCGGTCGGACGGCGCAAGGCTCCCGGATCCGAGGTCGCGGGGCGGGCGAACGTGCTCGTGTTCCCGGACCTGGACGCCGGGAACATCGCGTACAAGCTGGTCCAGCGCCTGGCCGGAGCCGATGCCGTCGGCCCCGTGGTCCAGGGCCTCGCGCGACCCTGCAACGACCTTTCGCGCGGCGCCGGGGTGGACGATATTGTCAACGTCGCGTGCATCACCGGGCTGATGGCGGGATGAGCGAAACGGGCCCGCGTCGCCTGGCACATCGCTTGCCCTGCGGGGACCGTACCGTACGGATTTCAACCTGTGGCGTGGAGGAGCAATGAGCTTCCAGACGAGTAAGCAGAACGGGGTGGTGGTGGTGGACGTGGACGGTCAGCTGATCGTCGGGAACCGGCAGGAGCTCAAGCAGAAGGTCCTCGACGAGCTGGAGGCGGGCGAGCGCAAGTTCCTCATCGACTTCGCCAACACCGGCTACATCGACTCCTCGGGCCTCGGGGTGCTGGTCAGCCTTTCCAAGAAGATCCGGGAGCAGGGTGGGGAGCTGCGCCTCGCGAACCTCAACGAGGACCTGCGGACCCTCTTCGAGCTGACCAAGCTCGACACCCTCTTCAACATCGCGGATTCGCGGGACGAGGCGCTGCAGTCCCTCTGACGGATCCGTGCGCAGGATGCGGTCGAGACGAGAATCGAGTCCGGCGGCCCGCCCGAACGGGCGGGCCGCCGGCAGGACCGGGGAGCCCCTGGCGTTCGTCCTGGAGCTTCCCAGCGACCTCGACGTGATCGAGGGAGCGGTCGCCTACCTGGTGGACCGCTGCCGCGGCGTCGACTTCGACGGCTCGCGGCTCACCCTCAACTTCCGCGTCGGCATGTGCGAGGCCCTCGCCAACGCCGTGATCTACGGCAACCGGCAGGACCCCGGGAAGAGTGTCCGCGTGGAGGTGGAACTCAGCGCCGAGCGCATCGTGGTCGCGGTGCGCGATGAAGGCGTGGGGTTCGACCCCGGCGAGGTCCCCGATCCGACCCTGGAAGAGAACCTGGAGCGCGCCGGCGGGCGGGGGGTCTTCCTCCTCCACAGCCTGATGGACCAGGTGGAGTACAACGAGCGCGGCAACGAAGTCCGCTTCGTGCTCAACCGCACCAACCCGCCCCTTCGCAGGGCCTCCGGCGAGTGATCGTTTCCGCGATGTCGACGTCCCCCTCTCTCCCCCCCACGTCCGCTCCGTCCCGCCTCCCCGACGCGGTCCGCGAGGTCCTGGAGGACTTCCGGCGCGAGTGCGGGCGCGAGGTGCGCGTGTGGGCGCGCGCGGAGGCGGGGTGGGTGAGCGTCGTTCCCGGCGAGGCGCCGGAGCCGGGATGCCCCGGCCCCGACGCGGCCGAGTTCGAGGACGTCACGGGCGTGGCCCTGCGCGTCGAGGTGGTGGGCGCGCCCCCGGACGAGGCCCGCCCGGCCGCCCGCTTCCTCGCCTGCTCCCTGGCCCGCAGCCTCCGGCACGACGCGGAGGTGCGCTCCATGAGCCGCGAGATCATCGAGCGGTACGAGGAGATCACCCTCCTGTACTCCATCAGCGAGATCCTGGGCTCCGTGATCTCGCTGGAGAGCGCGGCGGGGACGATCCTCGACGAGGTGGTGGGGATCCTGGGAGCGCGGAGGGCGGCGCTCTGGGTCCACGACGAGGACACCGGACAGCTCCTGCTCGCCGCCTCCGTGGGGGGCGACGGGCAGCCGGGCCCCATCACCGTCTCCGACCTGTGCTCCGTGACCGCGGAGGTGTTCCGGGAGCGGCGTCCCGTTCTCCTGGGTCCCGAGGAGGAGTACCCGCGGCCCGGGTGCGACCCCGCGAACGTGCAGCGCGGCTCCTTCCTCTCGGTCCCCGTGAGCTACACCCCCCCTGAGGGGGAGGCGCGCACCATCGGCGTCATCAACCTGGTGGGGCGCAGCACCGACGAAGCCTTCTCCGCCGGCGACCTGAAGCTCCTCTCCGCCATCGCCAGCCAGATCGGCGCCGCGGTGGAGAACAGCCGGCTGGTGGAGGAGAGCCTGCGGCAGGAGCGGATGGACCGGGAGATGGAACTCGCCCACGACCTCCAGCTCAAGCTGCTCCCGCCCATCGAGCAGTTCGAGGGGTACGCCGAGGTGGCGGCGCGCTGCGTCCCCGCGGATTCCGTGGGCGGCGATTTCTACCACCTCTTCCGGCTACCGGGCGGGCGCCTCGGGGCGATGATCGGCGACGTCTCGAGCCACGGGTTCGCTGCGGCGCTCATCATGGCGCTGACCATGAGCGCCGTCGCCATCCACGCCTCCGAGGGCGACCCCCCCGCCGAGGTACTGCGGCGCGTACACCGCACCCTGATCGACGAGCTGGAGACGACGGAGATGTACCTCACCCTCTTCTACGGCGTCATCGACCCGGAGGGGGGGAGGATCACCTACGCCAATGCCGGCCACGGTCATGCCTTCAGGGTTTCGGGAGACGGGACCACCCACCGCCTCCGCGCCACCGATCCCCCGCTGGGCATCGTGGACCTGGAGGACTACCACGAGGACGAGGTCCCCTGGAACCGCGAGGAGGACCTCCTCTTCCTCTTCACGGACGGCCTCTCCGACTCCCTGGAGGCGGGCGAGGTGGAGGGCGAGCGCATCCTCCTGGACGAGGTGGTCCGCGGCCGTAGGAGCGGCGTCCGGGAGCTGATGGGGCGCCTCTTCCGCCTGACCGGCCCCGCCGGCGCGGCTGCCGTCCCCGCGGACGACCGCACCGCCCTCCTTCTCCGGCTCTGACCCCGCGCCCGTACCTGTGAGTTCCCGCGGAGGCCCGCATCGCGCCAAGCGTTCGCTCGGGCAGAACTTCCTCGTCGACCCCAACGCGCAGCGCCGCATCGCCGAATCGCTCGGGGCGGGTCCCGGCGACGAAGTGCTGGAGATCGGCCCGGGGCAGGGGGCGCTCACCCGTCACCTCGCCGGGCAGGTGCGCCGCCTGGTGCTGGTGGAGCTGGACGACGACCTGGTCCCGCGGCTCCGCGAGGAGTTCGCGGGCGACCCGTCCGTGGAGGTGATCCACGGCGACATCCTCGACGTCCCGCTGGAGCGGGTCACCGACGATCCGGGCTCGCTCCGCGTCATCGGCAACATCCCCTACAACATCACCACCCCCATCCTTTTCTCGCTCCTGGAGCGGCGCCCGCGCCCCCGCGAGATCGTGCTGATGGTGCAGCGGGAGGTGGCGGACAGGATCCTCGCCGAGCCCGGGACCAAGGCGTACGGAGCGCTCGCCGTGGGGGTGCGTTCGGTGGCCGACGCAGGCAGGGTCCTGCAGGTGGGGCGGAAGTCGTTCCGCCCTGTGCCGGACGTGGAGTCCACCGTGGTGAGGATCACCCCCCACGTCCCGCCGCGCCTGCGTCCGGAGGAGGAGACCTCGCTCCGGGACCTCACGCGGGCGGCCTTCGGGCAGCGCCGCAAGCAGTTCCAGCGCACCCTCCGCGACGCGTACGGGCTCTCCCCGGAAGAGGTGGACGCGCTCGGGACGGAGCTGGGTTTCGACCTGCGCCAGCGCCCGGAAACCTTCACCCCGGAGGAGTTCGTCGAGCTGGCCCGAGCCCTGGAAGGGCGCCGGAAACCCCCGCGGAGCCGAACCCGATCCGGTTGACGAAGGCTCCCTCGCGGCTTATCTTGTGAATTGTTTCACAAGTGCTGACCCTCGCCCCGTCAGTCCCGTGGGTGCGCCGCGAATGAAGAAGATTTCGGAGTCCACCGTCCGCAGGCTCTCCCTCTACCTGCGGTTCCTCCAGGAAGCCGCGGACCGCGGCCTCGACACCATCTCCAGCGACGAGCTGGCCCGGCGCGGGGGCACCACCTCCGCGCAGGTGCGCAAGGACCTTTCCTTCTTCGGTTCCTTCGGCAAGCGGGGGCTGGGATACTCGGTCCCGGAGCTGGTCCACCGGATCCGCGACATCCTGGGGCTGACCCACACCTGGCGGGTAGCGCTCGTCGGGGCGGGGAAGATCGGCTCCGCCCTCTTCTCCTATCGCGACTTCCAGCGGCGCGGATTCCACATCCGCGCCGTCTTCGACTCCGACCCCCTCAAGGTGGGCACCCCCTGGGGCGACCTCCTCGTCCGCCGCGACGAGGAGATGGACCGCGCCCTGATCGAGGAGGAGATCGACATCGTGATCGTCGCCGTCCCCGCCGAAGCCGCCCAGGGAGTGGTGGACCGGGTGGTGAAGGCCGGCGGGCGCGCCATCCTCAACTTCGCCCCCACCCGCCTGCGCGTCCCCGACAGCATCGCCCTGCGGAACGTGGACATGACGGTGGAGCTGGAAGGCCTCGCCTACGCCATTTCCGGCGAGCGGCTTCGGTAAATCGCGCGACTCTGCGTTGCTGCTCGTCGGGGCTCCCTGCGGCGTACATGAAGTACGCCTCAGTCGCCCCTCCTCGCGCGCCTTGATTCGCACGATTTCCCTTTGCCGAGGCATGTTCGGGAGAACGGCAACAGCAAACAGCGGAATGGCTTGTAAAGCCTGTGGGCGCCGGGATGCCCACCGGGAGGTGGGGGGAGGCTCCGCAGGAGGTGCGATGTTTGAGCCCTCTCGATACTCCCGGTTCGCGATCTAGGTCGGGCGAGTTTCGCACCGACGGAGGGGCCTCCCCCCGCCGACCTCTCCGCACGATTCTCCCGGACTCCGGACGAGCCCACTCTGTGCCTTTGGTTCACACCGAGGAAGGCGCCGTCCCGCCCGCCACCCGCGATTCCGCGGGCTCCGTAGGTCTCACTTCGTGATTTTTCTTCGGTTGCGCGGCTCCGGGGGGTCCACCTATCTTCGGAGGCTATGAATACGACGACTTCCCGCGTCCACGTCACCTCCGAGATCGGCCCGCTCCGGCGGGTCATCTGCCACACGCCGGGGAACGAGCTTCGCGCCGTCACCCCCTCGAACCGCGAGCAGTTCCTCTACGACGACATCATCGACGTGGAGCAGGCCCGGCGCGAGCACCACCGCTTCCGCGCCATCCTCTCGCGGTTCGCCGAAGTGCTGGAGGTCCGCGACCTCCTCTCGGACATCGTGGACGAGCCGGAGGTCCGCAGCTTCCTCATCAACCGGGTGATGGAGATCGCCCCCTCCGAGCCGCTCGGCGGCGAGCTGGCGGAGGTCTCGGGCGACGAGCTGATCTCGCGCTTCATCGAAGGACGCGAGTCCGTCGCGGGGCCCATCTCCAAGCTCCTCAACAAGGTCTCCTACGAGCTTCCCCCCCTCCCCAACCTGTTCTTCACCCGCGACGCCGCGATGGTGGTGAACCAGGGCGTCATCATCGGGGCGATGAAGTACGCGGTTCGGTGGACGGAGGAGCTGCTGATGAAGGCGCTCTTCACCTACCACCCCCTCCTGGGGAACAACGGCCTCATCTACGACGGCGCCGAGGAGTACCGAAGCGACTACACCATCGAGGGCGGCGACGTCCTGATCCTCCGCCCCGACCTGGCGATGATCGGGCTTTCCGAACGCTCCTCGCCCGCGGCCATCGAGGGCCTCGTCTCCGGGCTCCGGGAGCGGGCCGGCGTGGAGCACGTGCTCATCGTCGTCCTCCCCAACGAGAGCCCGGCGATCCACCTGGACATGATCCTCACCATGGTGGACCGCACCCACTGCGTGGTGTATCCGCCGTACTTCTTCGGGCCCGGCCGCCTGCCGATCCTGCACTACCGTCCCGACGCCAAGGGCGTCCGCGAGCACTCGGACCTGTTCTCGGCCCTCCGGAAGGTGGATCTCCCGCTGGAGCCCATCTACTGCGGAGGGACCCATCCGACGCTCCAGGAGCGCGAGCAGTGGGCGAGCGGGTGCAACTTCGTCGCGGTCCGGCCCGGCGTGGTGCTCGGCTACACGCGCAACGAGGCCACCATGCGCGAGCTGGAGCGCGAGGCCGGCTTCAAGGTGGTCAACGCGCTCGACTTCCTGACGGGCGACGTGGAGGTGGCGGAGGACGAGAACGCGGTGATCGCGTTCGACGGGGCCGAGCTGGTCCGGGGCGGCGGGGGGGGGCGGTGCATGACGCTGCCTGTGCTCCGGGAGGACGTCTGGTGAAGGGCTCGCAGGCCGGCTACAACGACGTACTGCGCTTCCAGCGCGGCGGGACGCTCACCGAGCGCGCCCTCCGCATGCTGGAGACGGGGCCGCTGGACACCGCGGCCCTCGCCACACAGGTGCTCGGCATCTCCGGCGATCCGCGTGCGGCGGCGGGAGCCGTGTTCGCACTCCTCGGCACCGATCCGCGCTTCTCCGTCTCCGCGGAAGGCGTGTGGTCGCTGGGCGCGCAGGCGCCCGTCCACCGGCGGCTCCGCGAAGAGCGGTTCGTGGTGGTGGACGTGGAGACCACGGGAGGCTCTCCGGGGGGAGGGCACCGCGTTACGGAGATCGCGGCGGTGTGCGTGGAGGGCGGGGAGATCCGCGAGACCTTCTCCACCCTGGTGAACCCGGGCCGCCGGATCCCGTCGATGATCGTGTCGCTCACCGGGATCACGGACTCCATGGTGGCCGAAGCGCCCCGGTTCGGGCAGGTGGCGCACCAGGTCCTCCCCCTCCTGGAGGGGCGGGTGTTCGTCGCGCACAACGCCCCGTTCGACTGGCGCTTCGTGAGCGCGGAGCTGGAGCGCACCACGGGGATGCTCCCCGCCGGGCGGCAGCTCTGCACGGTCCGGCTGGCGCGCAAGCTCCTCCCCCAGCTCCCCTCTCGCTCCCTGGACGGGCTGGCGCAGTACTTCGGGCTGGACATCGAGTCGCGCCACCGGGCCCTGGACGACGCGGTCGCCACCGCGAAGGTCCTCCTCCGCTTCCTGGACGACCTGGAGGAGCGGGGGATCGAGGACTGGGAGGGAGTCGACGTGCTCCTCGGCAAGCGGGCGCCGCGGAGGAAACGCACCGCCACCCCCAGATCCATGGACCAGGCGTGAGCACCCCCGCCGACCGGGCGTCGACGCACGCGGGCGATCTGCCGCTGGTGCGCACGCGGACGCTGGGCGACTTCCGCATCCACGCGCTGGAAGGCGGACTGCAGCGCCTGGACGGCGGCGCGATGTTCGGGGTGGTCCCCAAGCCGCTCTGGGAGCGGCGGATCCCCGCCGACGCGCGGAACCGCATCCCGCTCGGGCTCCGCTGCCTCCTCGTGGAGACCCCGGACGCCCTGGTGCTGATCGAGACGGGGCTGGGGAACAAGGAAGGGGAGAAGTTCATGGAGATCTACGGGGTGGAGAATTCCGCCTCGCCGGGCTCCGGCGCCCCCGATCGGCTGCAGGAGGCGGTGCGTTCGGCAGGCTTCTCCCCGGAAGACGTTTCGGTGGTGGTGAACACGCACCTCCACTTCGACCACGCGGGGGGGAACACCTTCCGCGACGAAGAGGGAGCGGTGAGGCTCTCCTTTCCCAACGCGCGCTACCACGTGCAGCGCGGCGAGTGGGACTGGGCCCATCAAACCAACGAGCGCACGCAGGCCAGCTACCTGCCCGACAACTACGACCCGGTGATGGCGGCCGGAAAGCTGGAGCTGGTGGAGGGCGCGGTGGAGATCGTTCCGGGGATCGAGACGCTGCCGACGCCCGGTCACTGCCCGTACCACCAGTCGGTGCTGGTACGCTCCGGGGGAGAGACGGCGTGCTTCCTGGCGGACGTGCTCCCCACGATGGCGCACCTCCCGCTCCCCTGGATCATGGGATACGACGTGGAGCCGCTGGTCACCCTGGAATCCAAGCGGGCGCTCCTGCGCCGGGCGGTGGACGAAGGGTGGCTGCTGGTCTCCACGCACGACCCCGCGATCCCGTGGGGATTCGTCGAGCAGGACGGAAAGGGCGCGGCGCTCCGGGCGGTCTGAGGCCCGCGTCCACGATAGAGTCACCCGATTCATCAACGGCCTTCCAGTCCCAACAGGATTCCTCAGATGATCCAGATGTCGAGCGACCCGAAGACCACGCCCGTGATCGTGAGCGCGGTCCGTACTCCGATCGGCAGGTTCCTGGGCGCACTCTCCTCCCTTTCCGCGCCCGAGCTGGGGGGCATCGCGATCCGCGAAGCGGTGGCGCGCGGCGGGGTCACCCCGGAGGACGTGGCCGAGGTGATCATGGGGAACGTGGTGCAGGGCGGCGTCGGGCAGGCGCCCGCGCGCCAGGCCACCCTCAAGGCCGGACTCCCCTCCGGCGTCTCCGCCCTCACCATCAACAAGGTGTGCGGATCCGGCCTCAAGGCCGTGATGCTCGCCGCGCAGTCCATCCGGGCGGGCGACAACCAGGTGGTCGTCGCCGGCGGTCAGGAGTCCATGTCCAACGCCCCGTACTACCTGTACGGGTACCGCAACGGGGTGAAGTTCGGCGACCAGACGGTGGTGGACGGGCTGATCCGCGACGGGCTCTGGTGCTCGTTCTGCGAGGTCCACATGGGCGGCCACGCCGAGTACACCGCGAAGAAGGCGGGCGTCTCCCGCGAGATGGCGGACGAGTTCTCCGTGGGCTCTCACCGCAAGGCGGTGGCCGCGCAGCAGGCCGGCAAGTTCCGCGAGGAGATCGTCCCCGTGGAGATCGCCGGCCGCAAGGGGACCACCGTGGTGGACGCCGACGAGGGCCCGCGCGCCGACAGCAGCATGGAGACGCTGGGCCGGCTCAAGCCCGCCTTCACCCGGGACGCGCCGAAGGACGTGACCGAGCCGGTGGTGACCGCGGGGAACGCTTCCTCCATGAACGACGGCGCCTCCGCGGTGGTGGTCGTCTCCGAGGAGTACGCGCGAGCCCACGGGCTGAACATCCTCGCGCGGATCTCCGCGTACTCCACGGGCGCGGTGGACCCCCAGGAACTCTTCTTCGCCCCCATCCAGGCGGTGAAGAACCTGATGAAGAAGCAGGGGACGGAGATCGGGGACTACGACCTGATCGAGGCCAACGAGGCGTTCGCGGTGCAGGCGCTCGCGGACGGGATCGGGCTCGGCTGGGACTGGGACCGGGTGAACGTCCACGGCGGGGCGGTGGCCCTCGGGCACCCCATCGGCGCCTCGGGAGCGCGGGTGCTTACGACGCTCCTCCACGCCATGGCGGACCGCGACGCGCAGACCGGCCTGGCGACCCTCTGCCTCGGCGGCGGCGACGCCGTGGCGCTTTCGGTCGAGCGGGTTTAACCAGGAACTGACGGAAGACGAGATGAGCACGCTTCGGAACACGCTGGCGCTGGGCGGCCGCGAGGTCGTCCCCTCCCTCACGGTGCGCCGGGTGATCGGCGTCGTGGCCTTCGCCGCCGCGTCCGCGTTCGGCGCGCGGGTGGCCCTGCCGATCCCGGGGACCCCGGTCCCCTTCACGCTCGTGCCTCTCATCGTGCTGCTGGCGGGCACCGTCCTGGGCGCCCGCCTCGGGGCGGCGAGCCAGGTGCTGTACCTCGCCGCGGGGGTGTCGGGGCTCCCCGTGTTCGTCGCGGGCGGGGGCGCGGCCTACCTCCTGGGGCCCACGGGCGGCTACCTCCTGGCGTATCCGGCGGCGGCGTTCCTGGCGGGTGCCCTCGGACGGTCCGGGACCGTTCGCGCCCTCCCGGGGCTGATTGCGGCGATGGCGTCCATCTACGTGGGGGGGCTCGCCTGGCTCGCGGTGGTGGGGAGCGTGGACACGGCGGTCGCGCTGGGACTCCGTCCCTTCGCGCTCGCGGACCTCGTAAAGGTCCTCATGGTCGTCCTGCTCATGGGCCGCTTTCGCGATCGCGCCCTTCGGCTCTTCGGAAGCTGAGGGGCGCTTTCGCGTGGAGACCCCGCGTGCGGATGTCCCCCGCGGGGGAGGGAACGGCGTGCTGGAGCGGCTCTGGGGCGTCGCGTGGAGGATCGGGCTCTACGTGCTCCTCTTCGTGTCGTTCACGGTGGTGGCCCTGTGGGCGGTGCGAGCCGCGGGGCTTCCCGCCGCCGGCCTGAGCATCGCCCCCACGGCGGCTTCGCTGGCGGCCGCCCTCGCGGCCGGGTGGGTGATGATGTACGGGGTGGAGCGCAGGCCGGCGGGGGCGCTGGGGTTCGCCCTCGGGCCCTCGGCGCCACGCGAGTCGGCGCTGGGAACCGGGATCGGCGCCGCCCTGCTGGGGCTCGCCGTGCTGCCGGTGGCGCTCACCGGCGGGGTGAGGTGGACCCCCGACGCCGGGACCCTCTCCGGCTACCTGGGGTTCGCCGCCTGGACGCTCGCGTTCTTCGCGCTGGCGGCCGCGGTGGAGGAGGTCCTCTTCCGCGGCTATCCGTTCCAGGTCCTTGAGCGCGGTTTCGGGCCGTGGGCCGCCGTGATCGCGACCTCGCTGGTGTTCGCGGTGGCGCACGGCGCCAACCCCAACGTCCGGCTGCTCGGACTGGCGAACATCTTCCTGGCCGGGGCCATGCTGGGGGCCGCATACCTGCGGACCCGCTCGCTCTGGTTCGCCACCGGCGTACACCTGGGGTGGAACTGGACCATGGCCTCCCTGCTGGACCTCCCGGTCAGCGGCCTGGAGCTGGACACGCCGCTCTACACGGGGGTGGAGACCGGCCCCGACTGGTGGACGGGGGGGAGCTTCGGCCCGGAGGCGGGGCTGGCGGCGACGGCCGCGATCGTCGCCGGCACCGCCTGGCTGCTGCGGACCCCGAGGCTCCGGGAGTCGCCGGACGTCCGGCGGCGGCTGGGGCCGCTGGCGGAGGACGGAGGAAGCCGGTGAAGCGGCCGGAGGCGCGCTTCTGGGGGTGGGCTGTCGGAACGGCCGCCGCCGTGGCCGTCGCCGCCGCGCTCTTCCTCCCTTACGAGACGCTCGGGCTCCGCACGGCGGCCGAGCGCGAGCGGGCCTGGCTGCTCGTCGTGTGGACGGTGGGAGTCCTGGCCGTGCTCTTCGGGGCGGCGGCGCGCCTGGCGCGGCCCGTGATCGGGATCCGGGACGTGCTCGACGCCGGTTCGTTCCGCGCCGCCGTGGAGGCGCGGCGGCGCTCCGCCCGGTCCGAGGCGGGGGCCGGGTTCGACCTGTGGCTGGTCGTCACCGGGGTGATCCTGATCGCGATCTACTTCGGCGGTTGGCTGCTCCTGTGACGGCGACAACGCATTCGACTTCGACGACGATTCGAAATGGCTGACATCCGGAAGGTGGCGGTGATCGGGGCGGGGACGATGGGGAACGGGATCGTCCACGTCTTCGCGCAGAACGGCTACGACGTGACGATGGTGGACGTGTCCGGGGACGCGCTGGAGCGCGCGCGGGCCACCATCGCCGGGAACATGGACCGGCAGATCAAGAAGGGAGCCTTCACGGAGGACGAGAAGTCCTCCGCGCTCGGCCGCATCGCCACGGCCACCGACCCCATCGCGGGCGTCGCCGGGGCGGACCTGGTGGTGGAGGCCGCGACCGAGAACCGCGATCTCAAGTTCCGGATCTTCCGGCAGCTGGACGAGTCGGCGCCCGAGCACGCGATCCTCGCGAGCAACACCTCCTCCATCTCCATCACCGAGATCGCCGCGCAGACGAAGCGCGCCGACCGGGTGATCGGGATGCACTTCATGAACCCGGTGCCGGTCATGAAGCTGGTGGAGATCATCCGCGGCCTCGCCACCTCCGACGAGACCACGCGGATGGTGGTGGAGACGTCCGAAAAGCTGGGCAAGACCGTGGCCGAGGCCGAGGACTACCCGGGCTTCGTCTCCAACCGGATCCTGATGCCCATGATCAACGAGGCGGTCTACTGCCTCATGGAGGGCGTCGCGACCCGCGAGTCGATCGACACGGTGATGAAGCTGGGGATGAACCACCCCATGGGCCCGCTCGCGCTCGCGGACCTGATCGGGCTGGACACCTGCCTCGCGATCATGCAGGTGCTCCACGACGGCCTGGGCGACGACAAATATCGTCCGTGCCCGCTGCTGCGGAAGTACGTCGCCGCCGGCCGGCTGGGGCGGAAGACGGGCGAGGGCTTCTACACGTACTGAGCGGGAACTTCCCATCGGGATTTTGTCACCCGGAAGTGCAAATGTCCGCTGCGGCGGGCGGCGGCACGGGTGGAGTCGAGAACGAGAGCCGACGTAACGGAATGACGCCGGAACAACGACAGATCCGCGACCTCGCCCGGGAGTTCGCCGAGAACGAGCTGCGTCCCCACGCCGAGGCGTGGGACCGCGAGGGACACTTTCCGCGCGAGGTCGTCGGCAAGCTCGGGGAGCTGGGCTTCCTGGGCATGCTGCTCCCCGAGCGCTGGGACGGCCTGGAGCTGGACACGACGTCGTACCTGCTCGCGCTGGAGCAGATCGCCTGGGGCGACTCTTCCGTGGCGGTGGCGATGAGCGTCCACAACTCGCTCCCCACCCAGATGATCCTGGCGCAGGGGACCGAGGAGCAGAAGGAGCGCTTCCTCCGTCCCATGGCGCGCGGCGAGTGGCTGGGCGGGTTCGCGCTCTCCGAGGCCGACGCCGGCTCCGACGCGGCGTCGCTCGCGGCGCAGGCGGTCCGCGCCGACGGCGGGTGGGTGCTCAACGGGTCCAAGGCGTGGATCACCAACGGCGGCTTCGGAGACGTGGTCATCGCCATGTGCCGCACCGACTCGCCTTCCGACCGGAAGGGCGCGAAGGGGATCGGCGCCTTCATCCTCCGCACCGACATGGACGGCTACATCGTCGGCAAGAAGGAGGACAAGATGGGGCAGCGGGCCTCGGAGACGGTGGGGATCGCCTTCAGGGACCTCTTCGTCCCGGACGACCAGGTGCTCGGCGACCCGTCGATGGGGTTCGTCTACGCCCTCCAGGGGCTCGACAACGGACGGATGGGGATCGCGGCGCTCGCCACCGGGATCGCCCAGGCGGCGCTGGAGCACGCCCTCGCGTACGCCGCGGAGCGGAGGCAGTTCGGCCGGGCCATCAAGGACTTCCAGGGGATGCAGTTCAAGCTCGCCGACATGGCGACGCGGATCGAGGCCGCGCGGGGGCTCGTGTACCGGGCCGCGGAGGCCAAGGACGCGGGCGAGCCGGTGACGCGCCTCGCCTCCATGGCGAAGCTATTCGCGACGGAGGCGGCGATGTACGTGACGACGGAGGCGGTGCAGGTGTTCGGCGGATACGGCTACATGAAGGAGTACCCGGTCGAGAAGCTGTTCCGCGACGCCAAGGTCACGGAGATCTACGAGGGTACCAGCGAGGTGCAACGGGTGGTCATCGCCCGCGAGCTTTACCGCTAGCGGCACGATCAATCGCGCGACTCTGCGCTGGAGCCTGCGCCGCCCGTTGCGGCGTACCCGAAAAGTACGCCTCACTGCGCTGCTCGACTCCGCCTTGATTCGCACGATTCCTCTTCGCCGTGGCCTGGCGGGGGGGATGAGAACAACACGAACTGAGACAGGGGAAGAATGGAACTGTTTTCGCTCATCGGTGAGCACGATCACGAGCAGGTGGTCTTCTGCTATGAGCCGTCGTGCGGGTACAAGGGGATCATCGCGATCCACGACTCGACGCTCGGGCCGGCCCTCGGGGGGACGCGCTTCTGGAACTACAATTCCGACGAGGAAGCGTTCATCGACGCTCTCCGCCTGTCCCGGGGGATGACCTACAAGGCCGCGGTCGCCGGGCTCAACCTGGGCGGCGGGAAGTCGGTCATCGTCGGGGACCCGAAGACCACGCGGCGCGAGGAGATCTTCCGGGCGCACGGGCGCTTCGTCGAGAGCCTCAAGGGGCGCTACATCACCGCCGAGGACGTGGGGACGTCCGTGACGGACATGGACTACGTCCACATGGAGACGGAGCACGTCACCGGCCGCGGCGACACCTCCGGCGACCCCTCGCCGGTGACCGCGTTCGGCACGTACCGGGGGATCAAGGCCACCGCGAAGGCGCAGCTCGGCACGGACGACCTCGCGGGGATGCGCGTTGCCGTGCAGGGGCTCGGGCACGTGGGGTACTACCTCTGCCAGTACCTGGCCGGTGAGGGCGCCGAGCTGGTCGTCACCGACATCGACCAGGAGCGCATCGCCCGGGTGGTCAACGAGTTCGGGGCGAAGGCCGTGGCCGCGGACGCCATCTACGACGTGGAGGCGGACGTGTACGCCCCCTGCGCGCTGGGCGCCACCATCAACGACGCCACCCTCCCCCGGCTCCGGGTGAAGGTGGTGGCGGGCGCCGCCAACAACGTCCTCGCCGAGGAGCGTCACGGCGACCAGCTCCACGAGCGCGGCATCCTCTACGCGCCGGACTACGTGATCAACGCCGGCGGGCTGATCAACGTGTACGGGGAGCTGAACGGGTGGAGCGCCGAGCGCGCCATGCGCAAGGCGGGCGAGATCTACGGCACCCTGATCCAGCTCTACGACCTGGCGAAGGAGACGGGGATCCCCACCTACCAGGCCGCCGACCGGATCGCGGAGCGCCGCATCGAGGCCATCGGCACGATCCAGCGTACCTGGGTCTGACCGGCCGGGAGCTCTGAGCGAGGGGGTGGCGCCGCGGGCCCGCGGCGCCACCCCCTTTGCATGTTTCCCTCGCCGTACGTGGGCCTTGCTCCGCGGCGGCTCTCGCTCGTATCCTTATTCTCGTCTTCACGGTCCACGGAATTCGACCGCCCACGCGCTCTCGCGACTCCCCGCGGGTGGTCCGGGACCGTAGCCGCACCATCGGCGCGTCCGCGCCGGAGTTCTCCCTGGTATCCGCTCCGTAGTTCCGGTTCCGGGCCGAACCCACTCCCCACATCCGGAGGTTTGCATGCGCAGTCGTCGTGCTTGCAGGGTGGTATCCGCCGCGGTGGTCGCCTTCTGTGCCGCGCCTCAAGCGGGCGCACAGGAGCGACCGCAGACGGCGGCGCAGGACACCCTTCGGGGGATGGAGCTGGATCCCATCGTGGTCTCGGCGTCCAAGCGGCCCGAGAAGGCGCTGAACGCGCCCGCCCGGGTGGAGGTGGTGGGGGAGAGGGCCATCGACGAGCGTCCCGCGGTCTCCGCCACGGACCACCTCCGCTCCGTTCCCGGAATCGACATCGCGAGCACGGGTCTCCAGTCCGCGAACGTGGTGGCCCGCGGCTTCAACAACATCTTCTCGGGCTCGCTCCACGCGCTCACGGACAACCGGATCGCCGGCGTCCCCTCGCTGCGAGTCAACCTCCTCCACTTCGCGCCCAGCAACAACGAGGACATCCAGCGCATGGAGGTGGTGCTGGGACCCGGGGCCGCGCTCTACGGCCCGAACACCGCCAACGGCATCCTCCACATCATCACCCGCTCCCCGCTGGACTACCAGGGAACCAGTTTCGCGCTGGCGGGAGGGGAGCGCGACCTGTTCCAGGGGAGCTTCCGGACCGCCCACGCCTTCGGCGAGAACTTCGGCTTCAAGGTGTCCGGGCAGTACCTGCGCGGCAACGAGTGGCCCTACATCGACCCGGCCGAGGTCGCGGAGCAGCAGAAGTTCTCCTCCAACCTGGGGTTCTATCGTGCGGACCTGATGCGCGCCTCCGGCATCGACCAGACGGAGGCGGATCGCCGCATCGGGCGGATCGGGATCCGTGACAACGACGTGGAGCGCTGGGGCGGCGAGGCCCGCGCCGACTGGAGGTTCCACCCCGACGCCACGGCGGTCTTCTCCGTCGGCTCCACCACCTCCCTCAGCGGCGTGGAGCTGACCGGGCTGGGTGCGGCGCAGGTGCGCGACTGGCGCTACACCTACTACCAGGCGCGCGCCAACTGGAACCGCCTCTTCGCGCAGGTCTACCTCAATACCAGCGACGCGGGCGACACCTACCTCCTCCGCAACGGCGCGCCCATCCAGGACCAGTCGCGCCTGCTGGTGGGGCAGCTCCAGCACGGCGCGTCGCTGGGTGAGCGGCAGAGCTTCACCTACGGGGTCGACTACACGCTCACCTCGCCGATCACCAACGGGACGATCAACGGCATCTACGAGGACGACGACGAGACCCGCGAGTTCGGCGCCTACCTGCAGTCCGAGACGGCGCTGACCTCGAAGCTGGACCTGGTGCTCGCCGGCCGCGTCGACACCCACTCGGCGCTCCCCGACCCGCTCTTCTCCCCGCGTGCGGCGCTGGTGTTCAAGCCGGCGGAGAACCAGGCGCTGCGGGTGGCGTTCAACCGGGCCTATTCCACTCCCAGCTCGCTCAACCAGTTCCTGGACCTGGGCTCCTCCATTCCCAACCTCCAGCTCGCTCAGCTCGGCTACAGCCTGCGCGTGCAGGGGACGGGCGACACCGGGTTCAGCTTCCGTCAATCGGACGGCAGCTTCATGATGCGTTCGCCGTTCACCCCGGCAGGCGCGGGAGGCCCCGGTCAGCTCGTCCCCGCCAATGCCGCGGCGTACTGGGCCGCAGCAGTCGGCGCGCTCGCGCAGAGCGCTGCTTTGCGCGGGCAGCCACTTCCCACCGATCTCGTCGCCTACCTGTCGGGGCTGAGGCCCACCTCGGCGCAGATCGGGACCAACTACCTCAACGCGGTGGACAACTCCACCGGGCCGCTCTCCTCCCTGGAGCTTCCGAACGTCGCGCCGATCCGGGAGTCGGGTTCCAACACCTTCGAGGCAGGCTACAAGGGGATCGTGGGGACGCGGCTCCTCCTGGCGGCGGACGTCTGGTGGTCGCGGAAGGAGGACCTGGTCACCCCGCTCACCATCCAGACGCCGCTCCTGCTGCTGAACGGCCAGCAGACGGCGGGGTACCTGATCACTCGCTTCATGACGGACCTGGGCTACTCGCAGGCGCAGGCACAGGCGCTGGCGGTCCAGCTCGTCGGTAATGCGCAGAGCCCCGGACTGGCCTCCATCCCGGTGGGCGTGATCTCCTCCTCGGACGTGAACGCCAACGGCGGTCAGCTCCTGGTCACCTACACCAACGTGGACGAGTCCATCGACCTGTGGGGTTCCGACCTGTCGGCCACGGCGCTCCTCACCGACCGGTGGTCGCTGTCCGCGAACGCGTCGTTCGTCAACAAGGACTTCTTCGAGAGCGAGAACGCAGGGCTGGTGGCCCTCAACGCGCCGAAGCGGAAGGGAAGCCTCGCGCTCCTCTACCGGAACGACAACTCGGGGTTCAACGGCGAGGCGCGGGTGCGCTACAACGCGGAGTTCCCGGTGAACTCCGGCGTGTACGTCGGGACGAAGTGCCTGGGCGGCAAGTACGCCGAGGGGCCGCTCACCGAGGACTGCGTGGACAGCTACACGCTGATGGACCTGAACTTCGGCTACCGTCTCCCGCAGTTCTCCGGGGCCACCGTGCAGCTCAACGTGCAGAACGTGTTCGACGAGAAGTACCGGAGCTTCCCCGGAGCGCCGACCATCGGTCGGATGGCGCTGCTGCGGCTCAAGTACGAGTTCTGAGCGACCCGGGCGACCGGCGATATGACGACGGCGGGGCGGCGCGAGACCGCGCCGCCCCGCCTCGCTTCGGCTTTCCCGCCGCCTCCGGACGTGGCGGGAAGCCACTTCACGCTACGTCATCCGAAGGTGCGAAGGGGGTTCGGCCGGGAGAGGAAGCCCGTCAGCCGTGACGGAAGTTGACGAGGACCACCCCGCGAGAGCCGGTGGGAGAAAGCTCGTCGCAGGTGGAGTACTGCGCGTCCAGCCAGGGACGGATCCCGGCGATGCAGTCGTTCTCGCCCCCGGCGCTCTCGTGGGCCAGCCAGCGGGCCTCGTCCTCGTTCTCGGCCCGGACGATGAACCCGAAGGCCTTGTCCTGGTGGGGTTGCCAGGGATCCTTCCCGTCCACGCACCACCAGAGGGAGTCGTGCCGTGGGGTCAGTTTCCAGAGTCTCATCTCGAAGCGGCGATTTCGGAGCGGCGGCGGGCCTTTCGCGGACCCTTTCGCAGGCGATAATGTATCCCGTGACGACCGCGATGGATAGTTCCCGGGACCGAACCCTGCGCTTCACGCGATGAAAAGGCTTCAGCTCACGTCCGTTCTCCTCCTCGCCGCGGCCGCGGGATGCGGCTCCCAGCAGCCGTCCGAGGCGGACTACCTCGACATCGTCCGGCAGACGGTGCGCTTCGCGGAGGACGAGGCCCGCAGGACCGCTCCGTCGGGGAGCGCTACCGGCCCACTCCTCCTGGACGTGCGGTCGTTCCGCGGCGGCAGCCTCCGCGCCACGGGGAACGTGGTGGAGGTCGAGCGCATCGCGGAGGCCATCGACCGGCCGTTCACGGCGACCGTGCCGGACAGCTCCTTCAACTGCCTGGACATGGAGCTGGGCGCCTCGTGCTGGGTACCGCACAACGGGGTGTTCGTCCACCTCAACCTCGCCAGCCGCGGCGCCGACCGGATCACCATGCACTACACCTCCACGGTGACCGCGAGCGACTACGTTCCCCCGGTCCTCTGTGACCGCGTCTTCCGGCTGGAGTTCGAGCGGGGCGAGCAGGGCTGGGTGATGCAGGACAGCGTTCCCGTCCGTACCTGCTGACCTGCCGGCGGAAGCCCGCCCGTACGACGAAACCGCCCCGGCCCGATTCCTCGGGCCGGGGCGGTTCTTTGTGGTCCGGAGCGGGCCGAAGGGCTTACATCAGGGCGGGCTCGGGGCGGCCTCGCATCCCGTCCCTGTGCTTTCGCGACTGGGACAGCATCGCCTGGGCTCGGGTGGATGCGTGGTCCTCCCCCTGGCGCACCGCGGCGTCCAGCGCCAGGCGGGCCGCGCGTTCGGCGCTCTCCCACCGCTGCAGCTCTGCCGCCCCCCGGGCGAGGTCGAGGAGCGGACGGCTGCGGAGGTCCTCCTCCGGGGTGCGCCGGAGCAGCTGCAGGGCCTCGCGCGAGGCGTCGTCGAACGCCTCCTCGTTCCCGGCGCCCGCCGCGGCCCGTGCCACCACCGCCAGGGCCTCCACCCGGTCCGCCGGGTGCCGCGCGAAGGGGAGGAGGAGCCGGAGGGCGGAGAGCGCTTCGGGAAACTTCCCCCGCTCCAGCCAGAATGTGCCGATGTCGCGCGCCACCTGCGGGACGCGGGGGTGTCGGCGCCCGTAAGCATGGAGCGTGGAGCGGGCGTAGCTGTCCGCCTCGTCCACGCGCCCGCCCGCCGCGGCGAGCCGGAAGAGTCCGTGGAGCGCCTGCCCCTTCAGCTCCCGGAAGCCGCTGCGCCGGGCCCCCCGGAACGCCCGGAGGAAGAGCCCTCGCGCGCCCTCCAGGTCCCCGCGCTCCGCCTGCATCTCCGCCAGCACCAGGCACGCCTGGAAGAGCGTCATGCGGTCCCCGTTCCTGCGCCCCAGGACGATGGACCGGCGGAGCCAGGTCTCGGCGCGGGCCCGCTCGCCCTGCTTCCGGGCGAGACACCCCGCCAGGAAACCCGCGGCGGCGTCTCCGGGCGAGGCGATGGCGGCGCCCTGCGCGAAGGCCAGCGCGGTGCCCACCGATTCGTTCGCCTCCGCCCAGCGTGCGATCTGCAGGCACACCGCCCCCACGGACTCCGGACGGGCCGTGCCGGGGTCGGCGGATAGCGCGGCCAGCGAGGTGAGGGCCGCCTCGAGTGGCGGATCGACGCCGAGCGCGACCAGCGCCGCCAGACGCCTGCGCACCGACTCGGGCCGGAACAGGTTGCGACGCTCGCCCGGCGGGACGGAAGCCCAGAGGATCACGTCGTGGAGCGACTGCCACAGAACGACGCCGACCCCGTTGCGCATCTCGTCGAGGATGTTCGCTCCGTCGAGGGTCTCGTCCGGACCGTGCAGGATGGCCGGCGGGGGCGGCGACTTCCGCCCGGACCGGCGTGGGCGCTCCTTCCCGGCGTGCATACCCTTCATTGGCGTTCCTCCGGGGCTGATCGTGGCCGAAAGGGACTCCTGGGGGGCGTCCCTTTCAGGAAGTGACGGGATCAATCTGTCCACTCTCGTCCACGAATGCAATGGAATGGTCGAAAGGGATCTTGGACGTGTCGCGAGGGGAGGCCATCCGGGACTTTCCTTCTTGCCCGGAACCGCGGTGCACCTTAGTATGCCCCGTGTGATTCCATGAAAAATGGACAGAGTGGACACCGCATAATAGCCTCCTCGACCCGGCGAGTCAATGTGTGCGCGTAGCGGCGTTTCCCTGGACCAGCTCCGCGCGGTGGTCACTGCCCGCCTGTCGACCGTCTCCCTGCGCGGCGTCGCCCGCGAGGTGGGGATGAGCCCGAGCGGTCTGCAGAAGTTCGTGGACGGTTCAGTTCCCTATCTCCCCACCCGCCAGAAGCTGGAGCGGTGGTACGTCCGCGAGGCCGCGCGGGGAGAAACGGAGGTGAGCGTCGAGGTGGCCTCGGCCGCGCTCGACACGCTCGTCCGCGGCCTCTCGCCCTGGGCGCGCCGCGCGCTGGTCCAGCGGCTGGTGGCGGAGATGGGCGCGGCCTACGACGCAGCGGGGCAGCGTCCCCCCTGGCTGGACCAGCTGGCCCACGAATCCGACCCGGGCACCCGGTAGCTGTCGCACCCCGGCTCCCGGGTGTCGCCGCTTCCCACCCGCTCCCGGCCTTCCCTCGATCCTGCCGGGCTTACACACCTGGACAGAACATGCGATCTGCGCTTCGCGCGATCCCGGGATGGGTCGCGCTCTCCCTGGGGCTCCTGACCGGCTGTGAGAGGGCGTCCGAAGCGCCCATCCAGCTCGGCATCGCCGGACCGCTCGAGCAGGCCAACGGCCGTTCGATGCGGCTCGCCGCGCGCATGGCCGTCGAAGAGATCAACGGCGCCGACGGGATCGGCGGACGGCTCCTGGCGCTGGAGGAGAGGGACGACCGCGGGAGCCGGGACCTCGCCATCCCGGTGGCGACGTACCTCCGGGACACCAGCCGGGTGGTCGCCGTGATCGGCCACGTGAACTCCGGGGTCACGCTGGCGGCCGCGAAGATCTACAACGAGGAAGGGGGAGGGCACACGGGAGAGCCGGTGGCGCAGGTCACACCCGCGTCGAGCAGCCCGCTGGTGACGAACGCGGGCGAGTGGACCTTCCGCATCTGCCCCAGCGACCTTCTTCACGGCCCCACCCTGGCACGGCACGCCTACGCCGGTCTCGGCAAACGGCGCGCGGCGGTGCTCTACGCCAACGACGAGTACGGGCGCGGGGTGGCGGAGACGTTCGCCGACGCCTTCCTCGAAGCGGGCGGCACCGTCGTGGCGCGGGATCCCTTCCTCCCGGGCATGGTGGAAGGGGAGTCGGGCGTGGAGCCGTACCTGGTGCGCGCCCTCCGGGGCGGGATGGACGCCCTGGTGGTCGCGGGTCAGGCGGACGCCGGGCTCCATCTCGTGAGGGAGGCCCGGCGCTTGGGGTACACCGGCCCGGTTTTCGGGGCGGACGGGATGACCGGCGTCAAGGATGCCGGCCCGGAGGCGGAGGGGGTCTACGTGAGTTCGGCCTTCCTCCCGGACCGTCCGACCGAGCCGGCCCGCGACTTCGTCCGGGCGTACCGGGAGCGCTACGGGGAGGACCCGGACCACCGGGGGGCCATGACCTACGACGCCGTAAAGCTGATCGCCCGGGCCATCGGGGCCGTGGGGACCGACCGGCGCGCGATCCGCGACTACCTGGCGAAGGTGGGTGTCCCGGGCTCCGGCGTGGAGGCGTTCGAGGGGGTGTCGGGCCGCGTCGCGTTCGACGAGAACGGCGACGTCCCGGGGAAGGAGGTCGCCCTCGGCGTCGTCCGGGGCGGGAGGCTGGTGACGGTCCGCTAGCCTCGCCCGCCGGCCGGGTGCCCGCCCTCTCGCGTGGCGCCCTGCAGGTGGGTAGCTTTCCAGCCCTTACTCCCGCGTCCGCTCGTCGGCGCGGTTCGTACACCCGAGGAGGCGACGCGCGAATGAAGGAACCGAAGACCCCGGCCGGGGACGGGGAGAGCCCTCCGTTCCGGACCATCGAGCACCAGCCGCCCGGAGGCGGATTCGGCTGCGGGCCGACGGGCTGCCTCACCGGCTTCGTGCTCCTGTTCGTGGTGCTCCTCGCGGCCATGGTCGCGATCGCGCTGCTGCGCCCCTGGCCGCGAGCCGGGATCCCGGGGCTGTAGTCGCCGGTTCGCCCTCCCCGCCTCCCGTCCGTCACGGGCGAGCGGGGGGGCGGCGCCTCAGGGAAGGCTGAGCTGGATCCGGTACGGGCTCACCGCGTAGTGGAGCATCCGCCCCCCCATCGGCTCTCCGTCCACGTTCACGCTCAGCGCTTCGTCCGACTCCACGGTGAGCGAGGGCACACGGGTGTAGATCACCGCCGGGTGGTCCAGGTGCCTCCCCGCCCTCAGCTCCGGGAGCAGCCCCAGCAGGTCCCGCCTCGGCATCTCCCTGACGATGCACACGTCCAGCAGGCCGTCGCACGGGTCGGCGAGGGGCGTGAGCCAGTTCCCTCCGCCCGTCCGCCGGGAGTTCCCCACCGCGAAGATCAGGAACGGTCCGTCGTAGAGGATCCCGGAGTCGCTGAAGCGCGCCGAGGAGACCTCCAGGGAGACGAACTTCCGGACGCCGGTGATGAAGTAGGCGACCGGCCCGAGGATCCGCTTCACCTCGTCGGGCGTCTCCTCCGTGGCCTCGGCCCCGATCCCCCCGGTGGAGACGTTGAGGAACCCCTCCCCGTTCAGCATCGCCACGTCGAAGGGAACCGACCTCCCGGCCACCGCGGCGGCGACCGCCGTCTGAACGTCGGTGGGGAGGTTCAGCGCCCCCGCCAGGTCGTTCCCGGTCCCCAGGGGAACGATCCCCAGCCGCGGCCCGTCTTCCGGGGCGGCGTACCCTCCCCGGCGCGCGCGGACGGCGAGGAAGTCGTGGATCCCGTTCCCCACCTCGTGGACGGTCCCGTCGCCGCCCGCCGCGATCACCAGGTCGCACCCCCGCTCGGCCGACTCGCGCGCGAATCGGCGCCCGTCCCCCTTCTCGAAGGTGAGCCGGGGGAACACCGTGTGCCCCGCGTCACGCAGCGTCTCCACCGCCCCCCGGAGTTCTTCCGTGGCCTCGGGCGTGGGGGAGTTCATCACCATCGAGATGTTCACCGGCCGGCTTCGCGAGAGGGGGAAAGGGATGCCAGGCTCCGCCGCGGCCGGGAGCAAGAACCCCGCCAGCACGGCCCCGCCGCGGCCACTCGGAACCGCCCTTGACCTCGGGCCGTGAACCGTTAGCTTGGGGGCCGGTGGGGAGAAGTGGGGGCCTGTGGGTCGAACTCGGCAGCCGTAGCGAGGGAGGGGTGGATGAGCGGGTTCCTCGGGAGCTACCTGCACCAGATCGACGACAAGGGACGCCTCAACCTCCCGGCGCCGTTTCGCCGCGACCATCCGGACCGTCCCCTGGTCCTGGTGCACGTGTTCGAGAACGCCCTCACGCTCTATCCCGAGCCCGCGTGGATGGAGGTGGAAAACCGGCTTCGCGAGCTTCTCAGGCTCCAGCCGCAGGCGAGATCGTACGTGCTCGGCGTCACCGCGAACGCCGTGGAGGTAGTTCCCGACCGGCAGGGACGCATCCTCGTGCCCCAGCGCCTGCAGGACGCCGTGGGGATCCGCGGCGCGACGCTGGTCGTCGGCGCCATCGACCGCATCGAGCTGTGGGACCCCGAGCGCTTCGAGGCGGCGGTGCCGGCCCGCTCGGAAGACTTCGACCGCTTCACCCAACAGATCTTTGTCTGAACGTTCGCTGCCGAACGCTTCCGGTTACCACGTTCCCGTCATGGTCGGGGAGGTGGTCGCGGAGCTGCGCCCGGAGAGGGGAGGGCTGTATCTCGACGGCACCCTGGGCGGGGGCGGCCATTCGGAGGCCATCCTTGAGCGCGCCCCCCTGGCGCGCGTGATCGGCGTGGACCGTGATCCCGACGCGCTGGCCGAGGCCGGCGCGCGGCTCTCCCGTTTCGGCGACCGCTTCCGCGCCGTGCGCTCCAACTTCGCGGACGCGGTGGAGGCCGCGGGCGTGGGGGAGGGGGAACTCGCCGGGGTGCTCCTGGACCTGGGGATCTCTTCGCACCAGATCGACGTCGACCGGCGCGGCTTCACGTTCCGCACGGGGGCGCCCCTCGACATGCGGATGTCCGGCGGGACGGGCGGGGAGGAGAGCGCGGCGGACTTCCTCAACGAGGCCGGGGAGGAGGAGCTGGCGAACGTCTTCTACCGATATGGAGAGGAGCGCCGTTCCCGGAAGCTCGCCCGCATCCTGGTGGAGATGAGGGAGCGCGCCCCCATCGAGACGAGCGACCAGCTGGTGGAGGCCATCGGGCGGGCGCTGGGACCGCGCTCGGACGTCCAGGACCGGGCTCGCATCTTCCAGGCGCTCCGCATCGCCGTCAACCGCGAGATCGAGGCACTGGAGACGGCCCTCCCCCGCTTCCGGGACGCCCTTGCGACCGGGGGGGTGCTGGCCGTCATTTCCTACCATTCGCTGGAAGACCGGGTGGTGAAGAACGCCTTTCGCGACTGGAGCCTCGCGTGTGTCTGCCCGCCGCAGCTTCCGGTGTGCCGCTGCCGGGGCGTACCCCTGGGGGAGACGCTGACCCGCAAGCCGGTTTCGGCCTCCGCGGAAGAGGTGGAGGCGAACCCGCGCGCCCGCAGCGCGCGCCTGCGGGCCTGGAGGCGCGTGTGAAGGCGGGCCTGCGCACGCCCTCGGGCGCGACGATCCCGGCCCCGCCTCACGGCGAACGGCGGGGAGGCGGGCTGCTCCGCCTGGCGGGGCTCCTCGTCCTGCTGCTCGGCGCACTCGCCGTCGTGGTGGGGAGGCAGACGCGGGGCGTGGCGATCCAGCGCGAGATCCGCTCCCTGGAGAGCGAGCGTGCCATCGCGGAGACGGAGCGGCTGGCGCTGCAGACGCGCATCCAGGCGCTCCAGAGCCGCGCCCGGGTGGTGAGGGCGGCGCGCGAGAGGCTGGGGATGCACCTCCCCGCGGACAGCGAGGTGATCCTGGTCCCACTGGCTCGCGAGGCGGCGACCGGAGCCCCGCTCCCGGAGGCGCGCCCGTGAGCGGGCGGTCCGTGCGCGGCCAGCCCACGGCGCGGAAGGACCCGCTGGCGCTGCGCCGCTGGATCCTCATGTCCTCGTTCGGGATCGCGGCGGTGGCGATCCTCGGCCGCGCCTTCCAGCTCCAGGCGCTGGAGGGGGAGAAGTGGGCCGCGGTGGCCGCGGACCAGCAGCAGTCCCGCATCCCCGTGGCGGCGCGCCGCGGGGCCGTCTACGACCGCGACGGCACCCCGCTCGCCCTCAGCTACGAGACCTTCCGGATCTCGGTGGCCCCCGGCGAGCTGCGGAACCGGGGCGACGCGGAGACGGCGCTCACCGAGGCGCTGGGGCTCACCCGGGCCGCCGCGCGCCGGGCGACTGACCCCCGCCGCAAGTGGGTGGTCCTTCCCGGGCGGTTCACGGCGGAGCAGCACAAGCGGCTGGAGGGGGTCCGCGGGATCCACGCCGAGCGGAAGCTGGAGCGCTTCTACCCCCAGGGCGACGTCGGGCGGGAGGTGCTGGGCTTCGTCTCCGCGGACGGGCGCGCGCTCGGCGGGGTGGAGCAGGAATGGGACGCGCTGCTCCGCGGCACCGACGGGTACGCGCTGATGCGCCGCGACGCGCACGGGCGGGCGGAGCCCACCGTCTCCCTCCCCGTGGTCCCGCCGCGGGACGGGCGGGACGTGTACCTCACCCTCGACTTCGGCCTCCAGGAGATCGCGGACGGCGCGCTCCGCGAGGCGGTGCGCAGCACCGGGTCGGACGGGGGCGACCTCCTCATCACCGACCCGCAGTCCGGGGAGATCCTGGCGGCGGTGTCGCGGCGGGCGGGCGGGGCGCGGACGCTCGCCGGCTTCACCGAGCCGTACGAGCCGGGATCGACGCTCAAGCCGTTCTTCGTCGCCGCGCTCATGGCGCAGGGGCGCGTCTCCCTGGAGGAGACCTTGTTCGCGGAGAACGGCCGCTGGATCGATCCCAACGGGCGCGCCTTCAACGACGTGCACCGGATGGGGACGGTCACCGTGCGCGAGGCCCTGCGGGAGTCCAGCAACATCGCCATGGCGAAGCTCACGCCGAGGCTCCGTCCCGCGGAGCAGTACGGGTACCTGCGCGACTTCGGCTTCGGGACCCCGACCGGGGTGGAGTACCCGTCCGAGGCCGGCGGCCGGCTGCGGCGCCCCGCGGGGTGGTCGCGGCTGACCCCTTCCAGCCTCGCCATCGGCTACGAGGTGTCGGTCACCCCGCTGCAGCTCGTCCTCGCCTACGGCGCGCTCGCGAACGGTGGGGTGCTCATGGAGCCGCGGCTGGTGCGCGAGGTCCGGGGGGAGAACGGGGAGGCAATGCGTCGCTGGGAGCCGCGGGCGGTGCGCCGCGTCGTCCCGCGGGAGGTGACGGAGGAACTCCGCGACGTGCTGGTGGCGGTGGTGGAGGAGGGGACGGCGTCCCGTGCCTCGCTCTCCACCTTCGACGTGGCGGGGAAGACGGGGACGGCCCGGCTCACCGGCGCGTCCGGTCGCTACGAGGCGGGGAGCTACGCTTCGACGTTCGCCGGGTTCTTCCCGGCGAAGAACCCGCAGCTCGCCATCTTCGTGAAGCTGAACCGGCCGCAGGGAGCCTACTACGGGGGCGCCATCGCCGCGCCGGTGATGCGCGAGATGCTCCACGCGATCCTGGCGTCGCGCTCTCCCGCGCTGGACGGGGCCTCGCTGGTCGCCACCCGGAACGCCCCGGTCCCGGCCGCCACGGCCGCGGCCGCGCCGCGGACCCCGCCGCAGGCGAGCCCCGGCGGGACGTACGTATTCAATCTCGCGGAGGGGGTCCCGTCGAGTCCCCCTGCGGCCCGCCGGTCCGTGACCGTTCCCTCGCTGGCGGGGCTGCCGCTGCGGGACGCGGCGCGCCGTGCGCACGCCGTCGGACTCCACGTCCGGCTGCGCGGGAGCGGACGGGTGGCCGGGACGGAGCCGGAGGCGGGGGCCGAGCTGGCCTCCGGGGACACGCTGGTCCTCGTCGGGAGGAGCGAATGAGCGGAAGATCGGCCGGCCTCGACCGGATCGCGGCCCGGCTGGCGGAGCGGGGGCTGCTGGAAGGGCGGGCGCCGGATGCTGGGGTGGAGGTGAGTGGGCTCGCCACCGACTCGCGGAAGGTGGAGAAGGGGTGGCTTTTCTGCGCGGTCGTGGGCACGAGTGGCGACGGGCACCGCTACCTCGCCGACGTGGCCGCGCGCGGCGCCGCCGCGGCGCTGGTGGAGCGCGTGGACCCGGCGGTGGACCTCCCCCAGCTGCGGGTGACGGACGGCCGTCTCGCCGCCGCGCACGCCGCGGCCGCCTTCCACGGCGATCCCTGGAACGAGCTGACGCTGGTGGGGATCACCGGCACGAACGGCAAGACCACCAGCGCCGCGATCTTCCGCCACCTGCTGGGAACGCGCGGGCCCGCGGCATCTGTCGGAACGCTGGGCGCGGTGGGGGCGGACGGACGCGTGGTTCCCGGGACCGAGGGGCTCACCACTCCAGGGCCGGTGGAGACGGCGGGGTGGCTCCGCCGCATGGTGGACGAGGGCGTGCGGGGGGTGGCGATGGAGGTCTCGTCCCACGCGCTGGACCAGGGACGCGCGGCTGCCGCGCGCTTCGACGGGGCGGTCTTCACCAACCTCACCCGCGACCACCTGGATTACCACGGCACCATGGAGGCGTACCGGGACGCGAAGCTCCGCCTCCTCCAACTGCTCAAGCCGGAGGGCGTCGCGGCGCTGAACGCCGACGACCCGGCGTGGGACGGGGTGAGCGCTCCCCGGGGACGCACGGTCCGCTTCGGGCTCGGCACGGACGCGGAGGTGCGGGCCGAAGACGTCGCCGCCTACCCGGGCGGGATGTCGTTCACGCTTCGCACACCGGAGGGGACGGCAGCGGTCCGTCTCCCGCTCATGGGGGGGTACAACGTCGCCAACGCCCTCGGTGCCGCGGCGATCTTTCACGGGCTGGGCTGGAGGCTGGACGAGATCGCGGCCGGGCTCGAGTCGCTCCCCCAGGTGCCGGGACGGCTGGAGCGGGTCTCCACCCCGGGCGTGCCCGGGACGGTGCTGATCGACTACGCGCACACCCCGGACGCGCTGGAGGTGGCGCTCGCCGCGCTGCGCCCGCTGACGCCGGGACGGCTGATCGTGGTGTTCGGGGCTGGAGGCGACCGGGACCGGGGCAAGCGCCCGGAGATGGGGCGGGTGGCCGCGAAGCTGGCCGACCTCTCCGTCGTCACCTCCGACAATCCGCGCACCGAGGATCCGGAGCGGATCGCGGACGACATCGAACGTGGCATGGGGCATGCTCCCCGCCGGCGCATCCTCGATCGGCGCGAGGCCATTCGCCAGGTTCTGAAGGAAGCCGCCGCAGGCGACGTGGTGCTGCTTGCCGGGAAGGGCCACGAGACGTATCAGATCTGGGGGACCGAGGTACGCCCGTTCGACGAACGGGTGGTGATCCGCGAATTGCTTGCGCAGCGGGAAACATTTACCGGCAGAGGTGAGGATTGAGCGGTTTCCGGTGGACGGTCGGTGAGGTGAGGAAGGCGCTCGAAGACGAGATGCTCCGGGCGTGGATCCACCGGGGCGCGGACGACCGCAGGGATTCGGACGCGTCGGAGTTCGCCGGGATCTCCACCGACACGCGCACGATCGTCGCCGGCTCGCTCTTCGTCGCGCTGGTGGGCGACCGGTTCGACGGGCACGCCTTCCTGCGCGAAGCCGCGGACCGAGGCGCCACCGGGGCGGTGGTCTCCCGGCGGCCGGACGACGTGCCCGAGGGGCTCCGCCTCTTCGAGGTGGACGACACCCGCCGCGCCCTGGGGCGGCTGGCCCGCCACCGCCGCCGCCTCCACCGGGGGCAGGTGGTGGGAATCGCGGGGAGCAACGGAAAGACGACCACCAAGGACCTGGTGCGCGCCGTGCTCTCCGCCCGCTTCCGGGTGCACGCCACCGAAGGGAACCTCAACAACCAGATCGGCGTCCCCCTCACCCTCCTCGCCGCGCCCGACGAGGCGGAGGTGATCGTCGTGGAGATGGGCACCAACGAGCCCGGAGAGATCGCCATCCTGGCGCGCATCGCGGAGCCCGACTTCGGGATCGTCACCTCCATCGGCGAGGAGCACCTGGAGAAGCTGGGATCCCTGGAGGGAGTGCTGGAGGAGGAACTCTGCCTCATCGGGGGGCTGCGGCTGGGCGGGGTCGCCCTGGTCGCGGAGGACCCTCCGGCCCTCCCGCAGCGCAGCCGCGCGGAGCTGGGCGGGTACCGCGTCCGGGTGGTCGGGCTCTCGGAGGGGGCGGACCTCCACCCGGACGGCGGGGAAGAGGGCATCGAGATCCTCCCCGACGGCGCGACCCGGTGGAGCTGGGAGGGGACGCCGATCCACCTCCCCCTCCCGGGGCGGCACAACGTCCGCAACGCCCTCTTCGCGCTGGGGCTGGCGCGGGAGATGGGGATCTCCCGCGACGCCGCGGCCCGCGCGCTCGCCCGGGTCCCCCGGCCGAAGCTGCGCAACGAGTGGCACCGCATCGGCTCGCTCCAGGTCCTGGCCGACTGCTACAACTCCAACCCGCCCAGCCTCGCGGCGGCGGTGGACCTGCTCGCCGGCCTCCCCGCGCCGGGGCCCAAGGTGGCCGTGGTCGGGACCATGCGCGAGATGGGGGAGCACGCGCCCGCCCTCCACCTGCGCGCCGCCGAGCAGATCGCGGGACGGGTGGGGAAGGGAATCGACCTCGTGGTCGCCACCGGCGAGTTCGCCGGGGCCTTCGCGCCCCACGCATCGGAGCTGGGCGACCGCCTGGTCGCCGTCGAGGACCCGGTGGAGGCGTTCGAGGTCGCGGCTCCCCGTCTCGGCGGCGGCGAGACCATCCTCCTCAAGGCGTCGCGCGGGGAGTCGCTGGAGCGCTGGCTCCCGCTCCTGGAACGCGAGTTCGGACCGGCTCGGCACGGGGGCGGGGAATAGGGAGCGGGCCGTCCGCCCGTCTCCCTGCGCTCCGCGACCCACAACGATTCAACCACGGACCACGGTGCTCTACCACCTGCTCGTTCCGCTCGCGGAATACCACATCATCTTCAACCTGTTCAGGTTCCAGACCTTCCGGGCCGCCGGGGCGGTGGTGACCGCCTTCCTGGTGGCCTTCTACTTCGGCCCGGGGATCATCCGCAGGCTGCGGATGCTGAAGGTGGGGCAGGTGGTCCGCACCGAGGGTCCGCAGACGCACCTGGGGAAGGCCGGCACGCCCACGATGGGCGGGGTGCTGATCGTCATGTCGACGGTGATTCCCACCCTCCTCTGGGCGGAGCTGGACAACCCCTACACCATCACCGCGGTGGTGGTGATCCTCTGGCTGGGAGGGCTGGGGTTCCTCGACGACTACCTCAAGGTGGTGCGGAAGAAGACGGAGGGGCTGGTCGGGCGCTACAAGATCGTCGGGCAGGTGTCGATCGGGCTGCTGGTGGGGCTGGCGCTGATCTTCCTCCCGGGGCTGTTCAGCGACGTGCCGCCCACCTGGACGCAGATCCCGTTCTTCAAGTCGTGGCACGTCGCGTTCACGCCGTGGGCGTACGTGCTCTTCGTGATCTTCGTCATCACCGCCTTCTCCAACGCGGTGAACCTCACCGACGGGCTGGACGGTCTCGCGTCCGGCCTCTCGGCGATCGCGGCGGTGACCATGGGGATCTTCGCGTACCTCCTGGGGCGCGTGGACTCGTCGGACTACCTCAACCTCTTCTACCTTCCCGGCGCGGGGGAACTCGCGATCTTCTGCGTCGCGCTGGCGGGCGGGTGCCTGGGCTTCCTCTGGTTCAACGCGCACCCCGCGGAGGTGTTCATGGGCGACACCGGGTCGCTCGCCATCGGGGGGGTGCTGGGGGCCGTGTCGGTGCTCCTCAAGGCGGAGTTCCTCCTCGCCATCGTGGGAGGGATGTTCGTGATGGAGGCGGCGTCCGTGGCGGCGCAGACCCTCTACTACAAGTGGACCAAGCGGCGCACCGGCGTGGGGCGGCGGATCTTCCGGATGGCACCCCTCCACCACCACTTCGAGCAGATCGGGTGGCACGAGAACCGGGTAATCATCCGCTTCTGGATCCTGGGGGTGATGTTCGCCCTCGTGGCGTTCGCGACCCTGAAGATCCGCTGATGGATTCCCTCTCCGGACGGTACGTGGGGGTGCTGGGGCTCGCGCGGAGCGGGCTCGCGGCGGCGCGGCTCGCGCTGGCGCGCGGTGCCCGCGTGTACGCCAGCGACGCGGGCGACGGGCCGGCGGTCCGGGACGCCGCGGAGCGGGTGCGCGCCCTCGGCGGGGAGGCGGACACGGGGGGGCACGACATGGCGCGGCTTTCCCGCTGCGACGTCGTCGTGCTGAGCCCGGGGATTCCGCCCACCGCCGCCGTCCTCCGCGAACCTGCCCTGGAGGGCGTCCCCGTGGTCGCCGAGGTGGAACTCGCGTTCTCCCAGATGGACGCCCCGGTGGTCGGGATCACCGGCACCAACGGGAAGACCACCGTCACGGCGCTCGTCCAGCACCTGCTGCGCACCGCGGGCATCGACGCCGTCGCGGGAGGCAACATCGGCACGGCGCTCTCGGAGGTGGCGCTCCGCGAGCCCGCGCCGGAAGTGGCGGTGGTGGAGGTGTCCTCGTTCCAGCTCGCGATGACGCGCGACTTCGCCCCGCGGATCGGGGTTCTCACCAACCTCGCCCCGGACCACCTCGACTGGTACCCGGACGTGGAGGCGTACTACGCGGACAAGGCGCGGCTCTTCCGCAACGCGACGCCGGGGAGCCGCTGGGTGCTCAACGCGGAGGACGCGCGCGCCCGGGACCTCGCCGGCGACGCGCCGGGGACGCGGTACTACTTCCGCGCGTCGTCGGCTCCCGAACCGGCGGAGCGCGGGGGCTTCGTCTCCCCCTCGGGGTGGCTCACCCTCCGCATGGACGGACACCGGGAGGAGCCCCTCGTCCCCGCGGACGCGCTGCGCATCCTGGGCCCTCACAACGTGGCGAACGCGCTGGCCGCGGCCATCGCCGCCCGGCTGGCGGGCGCGGACGCGGGAGCCATCGGGGCCGGGCTGCGGACGTTCGAGGCGCCGCCTCATCGCCTCCAGCCGGTAGCGGAGCGCGGCGGGGTGCTCTGGATCAACGACAGCAAGGCCACCAACATCGCCTCCACGCGCGTGGCGATCCGGGGGATGGTCCGTCCGACCGTCCTCCTCCTGGGGGGGAGACACAAGGGGGAGCCGTACACCGAACTCCTCCCGGACCTGGGCTCGGTCCGGGCCGTGGTCGCCTACGGAGAGGCGGCCCCGCTGGTGGAGGGGGACCTGGAGGGGAAGGTGCCGCTGGAGCGGGTGGACGGCCCCTTCGAGGCGGTGGTGGAGCGCGCACGGGAGATCGCCCGTCCGGGGGACGCGGTGCTGCTCTCTCCGGCGTGCGCCAGCTTCGACATGTTCAGGAACTACGAGGAGCGGGGGGACCGTTTCGTGGATCTCGTGACCCGGGAGAACGATGCAGGCGATCGCGCATAAGGCGGGGATCCGGGTCCCGGGGATCTTCCGGGGTCCGGGCCGGTCCGCCTCCGCCGGGGGCGTGCCCGCGGCCGCGCGCGAGCGGGGCGAGGGGTGGGAGGCGGGCGCGCTCGTGCTCCTCACCCTGCTCGCCGTCTCCTTCGGCCTGATCGAACTCTACAGCGCGAGCGCCTTCCTGGCCCAGTCGGAGGCGCGGCCGGCCCACTTCTACGCGGTCCGGCAGCTGATGGGCGTGGGGATGGGCGCGGTCCTGGCGCTGGTGCTCTCCCGGGTGGACTACCGGCACTACCGCCTCGCCGCGTGGCCGATTCTGGGGACCGTGCTCTTCCTCCTCCTGCTGGTGATCCTTCCCGGGACGGAGTCCATCGCCCCGCGGGTGAACGGGGCGCGGCGGTGGATCAACCTGGGGGTGCAGTTCCAGCCGTCGGAGTTCGCCAAGGTGGCGCTGATCGTCTGGACGGCGGCGATGGCGGTGAAGAAGCAGGACCGCCTCCGGTCCCTGAGCAAGGGGCTCGCGCCGTTCCTGGTGGTCTGGCTCGTTACCGTGGTGCTGGTGTTCCTGCAGCCAAACTTCTCCGCCGCGCTCCTGATCGCGCTCCTCTCCGCGCTCGTCCTCTTCGCCGGGGGCGCACGGATCGGGCACTTCATCCTCCTGGGGCTGGTCGCGGTCCCCGTGGTCTGGAGCCAGATCCAGGGCGCCAGCTACCGGATGAAGCGGATCATCGCGTTCCTGGACCCCACCGCGGACCCCGCGGGCGTCACCTACCAGATCCGGCAGTCGCTGATCGCGGTGGGGTCGGGGGGGATCGGCGGGGTGGGCTTCGGAGAGAGCCGGCAGAAGTTCGGCTTCCTCCCCGAGCCCCACAACGACTTCATCTTCTCCATGATCGCGGAGGAGTGGGGGCTCCTGGGCATCGCCTTCTCGGTCGCCCTCTTCACCGGGTTCGCCGTCGTTGGCTACCGGATCGCGGCGCGTGCGCCCGACCGCTTCGGTTACCTCCTGGGCGTGGGAATGACCAACCTGATCGCCGTCTCCGGGTTCCTGAACATGGGGGTCGCGCTGGCGCTCCTCCCCACCACGGGGGTGGCGCTCCCCTTCATGTCGTACGGGCGCAGCGCGCTCCTCACCTCCTTCTTCGCGGTGGGGGTCCTCCTCAGCCTGGCCCGTGCCGGGCGGACGGTGCGGCCATGAGCGCGCGCCGGGAGGCCGGGGGGCCGCGCGTGCTGTTCGCGGGAGGGGGCACCGGCGGGCACCTGTACCCCGCGATCGCGCTGGCCGAGGCCATGCTCCAGCGCGACCCCCGCACCGAGGTGTTCTTCGTGGGGGCGCGGCGCGGCGTCGAGGCCCGCGTCCTCCCCGAGCGGGGCCTCCCGCACCTCCTCCTCCCGTTCGAGCCCATCCGGCGGGCCCGTCCCTGGGAGAACTGGCGCCTGATTCCGGCACTCGCGCGCTCCTTCGCGGGGCTGGCGCAGGTGTACCGCGACTTCCGCCCGGACCTGGTGGTGGGGACCGGAGGGTACGCGAGCGGCCCGGCCGTCCTCGCGGGGATCCTACGCGGCGTCCCCTCCGCGCTCCAGGAGCAGAACTCCTTCCCCGGCCTGACCACCCGCATGCTGGCCGGCCGCGTCCGGCAGGTACACCTTGCGTTTCCGGAGGCGCGGAGGTATCTGACTCCAGGTGCCCGGACGGAGGTGTTCGAGTACGGGAACCCCATCCGTCCGCCGGACCTCACCCCGGACCGGGTGGGAGCCCGCACCCGGTTCTCTCTCGGCTCCGGGCCCGTGGCCCTGGTCGTGGGAGGAAGCCAGGGCGCCCGCGCGGTCAACGAGGCCCTGCTCTCGGACCTCCGCGCCGTCGCGGAAGGCCGCCTTCCCCCGCGCCCGGAAGGCTTCGAGATCCTGTGGGCCACCGGACCCGCGAACTTCGAGGGGATCTCGTCCCGGCTGGCCGAGATCGGCGCGGGCTGGGTGCGGGCAGTGCCCTACATCCAGGACATGCCCGGGGCACTGGCGTGCGCGGACCTGGCGGTTTCCCGGGCCGGAGCCATGGCGCTGGCGGAACTCTGCGCCTGGGGCGTGCCGACCATCCTGGTGCCGCTCCCGACCGCGGCGGCGAACCACCAGTACCACAACGCGGTCGCCCTGCGCGACGCGGGCGCGGCCACCCTGGTGGAGGAGAGCGAGCTGGCGACCGGGCGGCTCTGGGGCGAGCTGGTGGGGCTGGCGGGCGACTCCGCCCGCCGTGCCGAGCTGTCCGGGAGGGCGAGAGAGCGGGGACGCCCCGATGCCGCCGCCCGGATCGCCGAGCGCCTGGCGAGTCTCGTGGACGTGCGAAGTGCGTGACCCGAATCCCTTTTCCACCCTGCACCCGGCCACTATATTGAGCCCCTTCGAACCGGTGGAGATCTCGGGTCGCGGGCCGATCCACTTCATGGGGATCGGCGGTGCCGGAATGACTCCGCTCGCGGAACTCTTTCTCCGCGCGGGCGCCCGGGTCACCGGATGCGACCTCCATCCCGGGTCCGGGGCGGAAGGGCTCCGGGCCGTGGGGGCCGAAGTGTGCGCGGGCCACGATCCATCCCACGTGGAGGGGTGCGCCGCGCTGGTGGTGACGTCGGCCGTCCCGCAGGACCACCCCGAGGTCGCCGCCGCACGCGCCCGGGGGATCCCGGTGCTCAAGCGCGCCGAGGCGCTCGGCGCGGTGGTCAACCGGGGGAACGTGGTGGGAATCGCCGGGACGCACGGCAAGACTACCACTACCACCCTCGCCACGACCGTCCTCGCGGCGGCCGGACTGGACCCCACCGGGATCGTCGGCGGCCGGGTTCCCGCCTGGGGGGGGAACCTGCGCCACGGGAGCGACCGTCTCTACGTGGTGGAAGCCGACGAATACGACCGCTCGTTTCTTACGCTCCGCCCCGGCATCGCCGTTGTGACCACCCTCGAAGCCGACCACCTGGACATCTACGGCTCGCTCTCCGCGATCGAGGATGCGTTCCTCGCGTTCGTGGACGCGGTCCCGTCCGACGGGATGGTCGCCGGGTGCGCCGACGACCACGGTGCGGGGCGGCTCCTGGCCCGGGTGGGCGGAGCGGGCCGCGAGGTGGTGTCGTACGGGCTCGGCGCGGGGGCGGTGTACCGCGCGGAGGAGGTCCGCAACGTCGGAGGCGAGACCCGCTTCGCGGTGCGCGAGCGCGGGGTGCGCCTGGGCGAGGCGCGGCTCCGCGTCCCCGGACTCCACAACGTCCGCAACGCGCTCGCCGCGGTCGCGGTCGCGCGGCGCCTGGGGGCGGAGTGGAGCGCGGTCGAGAAGGGGCTGGCCGCCTACGCCGGGGTGGACCGGCGCTTCGAGCGGGTGGGGGAGGCGGGTGGGGTCCTGTTCGTGGACGACTACGCCCACCACCCCACGGAGATCGACGCCACCCTGCGCGCCGCCCGGAGCGCGTACCCGGACCGCCGGGTCGTGGCCGTCTTCCAGCCGCACCTGTACACCCGCACGCGCGACTTCGCGGAGGAGTTCGGGCAGGCGCTGGCGCTGGCGGACCGGGTGTTCGTGACCGACGTGTACGCGGCCCGCGAGGCCCCGCTCCCGGGTGTCACCGGCGAGCGTGTGGTCGAGGCCGCCCGGTCGTCCGGCGCGGATGTGCGGTACCTTCCCGAGCGGGACCGGGTCGCCTTCGAGGTGGCCGCGGAGCTGAAGAGCGGAGACGTGTGCCTGACGCTGGGCGCCGGAAACCTGGACGCCGCAGCGCGCGAGATGCTGGACCTCCTCGGCGGGGTGGTTTCGCCCGCGTGATCCCGGTGCGCAAAGTCCGTCGGATCGCCCTGGCCGTCAGCCTGCCGGCCGTCCTCGCCATGCCCCTGTGGGGGCCGCGAGTCCTGGAGAGGACTCCGTGGTTCCGCGTGGGCCACGTCGAGGTCGCCGGGGCGAAGATGGTGGCTCCGCACGAGGTGGTCGCCGCTTCGGGGATCCGCAGGGGCGAGAGCGTGTGGGCGGAGCCGGACCGGTGGGTCGAGGCCCTCCGCGCGCACCCCGGACTGGAGGACGCGCTCGTCGTGCGCCGCCTGCCGTCCACGCTGCGGATCGAGGTGCGCGAGAAGCGCCCCGTGGGGCTGGTGGAGGTCGGGGCGCTCCGCCCGATGACCGCGGCCGGGGAGGTCCTCCCGGTGGACCCCGCGCGCGTCGCGGTGGACCTTCCGCTGATCCGCGGCCCCGGCTCCGGGAAGGACGGACCGGACGACCAGAGGGTCCGCGCCCTCGCGGCCGAGGTCGGCCGCCTGGGGCAGCTCGACCCGGGGCTCTTCGCCCGGGTCTCCGAGGTGGAGTGGATGGGAGGGGAGACGATCCTCCTTTCCGTGTCCGCCCCCGACGTCCGGGTGCTCCTGCCGGTCGGGGCCGAGTCCAGCCGCCTCAGGCAGCTCCGGGCCGCGCTCGACGACGTCGAGCGGCGTTTCCCGTCGAGCGCCGGTCCCGTTCGCATCGACCTCCGCTTCCAGGATCAGGTGGTCGTCCGTTTTCCGTCTCGCGCGTAGCCTCACGAATGCGTTCTACTCTGGTAGCCGGCCTGGACATCGGATCGAGCAAGACCGCCGTGGTCATCGCGGAGGTTTCGGGAGACGCTCCCCATCGGTCCCCCGTCAAGGTGCTCGGGGTGGGGCAGGCGAAGACGGGAGGGATCCGCCGCGAGGTCGTCACGGACATCGAGGCCACCACCGAATCCGTCCGCAAGGCGGTGAAGGAGGCCGAGCTGATGGCCGGGGTCACCGTGGACCGCCTCTACACCGGGATCGCCGGGGAGCACATCCACGCCCGTGCCTCGCACGGCGTGGTGGCGGTGGGGCGGCAGGAGATCACGGCCGGCGACGTGGACCGGGTCCACGAGGTCGCCCGCGCCGTCCCCATCCCAGCCGACCGCGAGCTGCTCCACGCGATCCCGCAGGAGTACCTGGTGGACGCGCAGGGCGGGATCCGGGACCCCATCGGCATGGCGGGGACGCGGCTGGAGGCCGAGGTGTTCCTGGTCACGGGCGCCATGTCCGCCGCGCAGAACATCCGCAAGGCGGTGTCGCGCGCCGGGTACCAGGTCGCCGAGCTGGTGCTGGAGCCCATCGCCTCCTCTCTCGCCGTCCTCTCCGAGGATGAGAAGGAGATCGGGGTGGCGCTGGTGGAGCTGGGCGGCGGGACGACCGACGTGATGATCTTCCACGAGCGGAAGATCCGTCACATGGCGACGCTCCCCTGGGGCGGCGCCACGGTGACCAACGACATCGCCAAGGGTCTCTCGCTTCCCTACGCGGAGGCGTCGCGTGCCAAGGAGCGGTGGGGCGTCGCCCGCGCCGACCGGGTGGACCCGAACGAGACGTTCGAGGTCCCGGGCGCCGCGGCGGGGCAGACCCGTCACATCGCCCGCGAGCTGCTGGCGCACGTGATCGAGCAGCGGATGGACGAGATCCTGGGGCTTGTGGAGGACCAGCTGCAGCGCAGCGGTCTCTCGGACCGGCTGGGCGCGGGGATCGTGCTCACCGGCGGCGGGGCCTCCCTGCACGGGATGCTCGAACTGGCGGAGCGCACCTTCGCGTCCCCCGTTCGCACCGGCGTTCCGGGCGACGCGCTGGGCGGCCTCTCGGATTCGGTACGGCGCCCCAAGTTCGCGACGGCCACCGGGCTCGTGCTTTACGGCGCGCGTCGGATGGTGCCGGTGAACGTCCACGGCGGGGCCGCGATGGGCGGCGCGGGCGTGGGCGGAGTGATCAAGTGGATGCGTGACTGGCTCACCGACTTCTTCTGAGATCTCGGTAGGCCGGCATTGAACGTTTTCTCGTGGGTGGAACCTCCCCTCGGACGGAGGAAGAGCAGATGATTTTCGAGTACGAGGAATCCGCGATCCAGAACGCCCGCATGAAGGTGGTGGGCGTCGGCGGGGGTGGCGGAAACGCGGTGAACCGGATGGTCGACGAGGACCTGGAGGGCGTCGAGTTCATCTCGGTCAACACCGATTCGCAGGCGCTGAAGAACTCCCGGTCCGGGGTCAAGATCCAGATCGGGAAGAAGCTGACGCGCGGGCTGGGGGCCGGGGCGCGCCCGGAGATCGGGCGAGCGGCGCTGGAGGAGAGCGCCGACGAGGTCCGCAAGGCGCTGGAGGGCTCGGACCTGGTCTTCATCACCGCCGGCATGGGCGGCGGGACCGGGACGGGCGGGGCGCCCCTGATCGGCGAGATGGCGCGCGAGATGGGTGCGCTCACGATCGCCATCGTCACCCGTCCCTTCCTCTTCGAGGGGAAGAAGCGCATGCGGCAGGCCGAGCAGGGGCTCGCCGAGCTGAAGCGTGCCGTGGACACCATGATCGTCGTCCCCAACGAGCGGCTCCTCGCCGTGGTCGGGAAGGGGACCTCGTTCAAGGACGCGCTCAAGAAGGCGGACGAGGTGCTCCTTCACGCCACGCAGGGCATCTCGGACCTGATCCGCGTCACCGGCGAGGTGAACGTGGACTTCGCCGACGTCCGGACGATCATGTCCAACCGCGGCACGGCCCTGATGGGGACGGGCTTCGGTCGGGGCGACAACCGCGCCGTGGAGGCCGCGCAGGAGGCGATCTCGTCGCCGCTCCTGGACAACATCTCCATCCAGGGCGCGGCCGGTGTGCTGATCAACATCACGGGCGGGATGGACCTCGCCATCGACGAGGTCACCACCATCTCCTCCATCATCCAGGACGCCGCCGGGGACGAGGCCGAGATCATCTTCGGGGCGGTGCACGACAGCAGCATGAAGGAGGAGGTGCGGGTCACGGTGATCGCGACGGGGTTCGAGAAGGATTCTGCCCCGTTCGGGGATCGCTCCGACAACGTGATCCGTCCCAACTTCCGCTCCGCTCCGGCCCGCCCGGAGCCGCGGCCCGAAGTCCGGCCGCTGGGGACGACGACCACCACCACGTATCCGCCGCGCCCGGAGCCCGCTCCGGCGCCGGAGCCGCCCCCGCCGCCGCAGGCCACCCCGATCCGGTGGCCTTCCCGGGCGACGGAGCGGCCGCTCCCCAACGACCTGGAAATCCCGACCTTCATTCGTCGCCAGATGGACTGAGCGACGGCGAGCCGGTACCGTGGCGCGGACACCCCTGTGTGCCCGCGCCACGCCGCGTTCCCGGCCGTCCGTTCGCGCGGGCGGTCCCGACGTGCGCCGTACGAGCGTCAACCCGAATCCGTGGTTCCATGGCAAATCCTTATCGTTTCCTCGCCCTCGGCCTGCTCGCCTCCGTCGGGGCGGCGGGCGTCGGAATCTTCCTCCAGGCCCCCGAGGAGAAGACGCCCGCCGCGCCTCCGTCGCTCCTCCCGACGGCGTACGCGAACCCGGTCGAGGTCGCCTTCGAGGACACGCTGAGGAAGGGAGAGACCCTCTCCCAGCTCCTGGCTCGCTCGCGCCTGGACGCGGCGGACGCCTCCGCCCTGCTCGCGGAGCTGCAGGGAGTGCAGGACCCGCGCAGCCTCCGTCCCGGCGCGGTGATCTCCTACCGCAAGTCGTTCGTCGGGGGAGAGGTGCGGGGGATGCAATTCAACCTGGACGCGGACCGCACCCTGAACGTCAGGCGCGCCGACGGGGGGTGGAGCGCCGAGGTGGAGGAGGTCCCGGTGCGCACCGACACCGCGGTGCTCGTCGGCGAGGTGAAGTCATCGCTCTACCAGGCGGTGCTCTCCGGCGAGGGCGCCGAGGTGCCGCGTGAGGAGCGGGAGCGGATCGTCGACCTCCTCGCCGACAAGATCTTCGCCTGGCAGATCGACTTCTCGCGAGACCTCCGCGAGGGCGACAAGTACCGCATCCTCTACGAGCGGCAGGTCCGACCGGACGGCACGGCCCGCTCCTGGCGGGTGGTGGGCGCGCTCTTCGACCTCAGCGGGCGCGAGCACTCGGCGTTCTGGTACCAGCACGGGGACGGGTCGGGCGACTACTACGACCGCGACGGCGAATCGCTGCGCCGCGCCTTCCTCCGCGCGCCGCTGGAGTTCCGGCGGATCTCTTCCGCCTTCTCCACGGGGCGCTTCCATCCCATCCTGAAGCGTTCCCGCCCGCACAACGGGATCGACTACGCGGCCTCCTCCGGCACGCCCATCCGCGCCGTGGGCGACGGGGTGGTGACCAAGGCGGGGTGGGGCGGCGGCTACGGCAACGTGGTGGAGATCCGCCACCAGCGCTCCTACGCCAGCCGCTACGCGCACATGCGCGGCTTCGCGAAGGGGATCCGCCCCGGCGTCCGCGTTCGCCAGGGAGACCTGATCGGCTACGTGGGGTCCACCGGCCTGTCCACCGGGCCTCACCTCCACTACGAGTTCCACGAGAACGGACGGCCCGTCAACCCCAACTCCATCCGCTACCTCACGGGCGACCCTCTCCCCTCCGGGGCGCGCGCGCGTCACCGCAGCTCGGTGGCGGTCCAGATCGAGAAGATGGAGCGCGCGGCCGCCCCCCCGGTGCGCTACGCGGCCGGTGGCGGACCCGGGGCGCTGCGGCCCGGTGAATGAACCGGGCGGGCGCCGGGTCGAGCTGTTCCCGGCGATCGACCTCCGGCGCGGGCGCTGCGTCCGGCTGGAAAAGGGGGCGGCCGAGCGTGAGACGGTCTACGGGGACGATCCGCGGGTCGTCGCGGACGGATTCGCCGCGGCGGGAGCGGGCTGGGTCCACGTGGTGGACCTGGACGCGGCCTTCGGGGACGGCTCCAACCGGACGCTGATCCGGGAACTCGTCTCCTCCTCCGGCCTGCGCGTTCAGACGGGCGGGGGGCTGCGCACCGAGGCGGACCTGGAAGAAGTGTTCGCGGCCGGCGTCGAGCGGGCGGTGATCGGCACCGCGGCGGTGGAGGACCCGGAGTTCGTGCGGCGCGCCGTGCGGCGCTGGGGTGGGGAGCGGATCGCGGTGGGCCTCGACGCGCGCGGGCGCCGACCCGCGACCCGCGGCTGGACGGAGGAGAGCGGCGTCGACCTTTTCACGCTCGGCCGCTCGCTGGCGTCGCTGGGCGTGCGGACGCTCGTCTACACCGACATCGAGCGGGACGGGATGATGACGGGGCCCAACCTCGACACCTCCGTGGCGCTGGCGGAGCACGCCGGGGCGGAGGTGATCGTCTCCGGGGGGATCCGGGGCGCGGACGACGTCGCTGCGGTGGCGGACGCGGCGCGGGATGGAGCCCCGCTGGCGGGAGTCATCGCCGGGAAGGCGATCTACGAGGGGCGGCTGGACCTGGCGGAGGCGCTGCGGAGGATCGCGTCGAGCTGAGACTCGCCGGGCGGGTTGCCCCGGGCGCCGACACGGATTCTTTTACCGCACCGGGCCTCGGCGTCCGGTGCGGTTTTCGCTTGGTGTGTCCAGCCCTCCGGCGCGTCGCGGTCGGGGGCGCACTCGGCGGATGGTCGGGGGTACAGGAATCCGTCGCAGACCACGAATCCAGACAGAACCGGGACATGGCTCGTCTATTCAGAAAGAAGGAGGAGGGACGGAAGTCCCTCTGGGACAAGATCGTCGACTTCGCCCTCACCGACGTCACGGTGCTGGTGCAGGGGATGGACGAGGGCTCCCTGGAGCGGCTGGAGGAGGTGCTGATCGCCGCCGACTTCGGCGTCCCGGCGACGCTGAAGATGGTGAGCGCGGTGGAGACGCTGGCGGAGCGGGGGATGGTCCGCACGCAGCGCGACTTCCAGCAGGCGGTGAAGGAGGAGATCGTCGACATCCTCGGCAAGGGGAGGTCCGACACGGCCCTCCGCTTCAACTTCGAGGGCGGCCCCACGGTGCTGCTCGTGGTGGGGGTGAACGGGGTGGGGAAGACCACCAGCATCGGCAAGCTCGCGCACCGCCTCACCCGTTCCGGGCGCTCGGTGATGATCGCCGCGGGCGACACCTTCCGCGCGGGCGCCATCGAGCAGCTCCGCCGCTGGTCGGAGCGCGTGGGGTGCGGCTTCGTGGGGAGCGAGCCGGGGCGGGATCCCGCCGCCGTCGCGTTCGACGCCCTCGACGCGGCGGAGAAGGCCGGCGTCGACGTGCTCATCATCGACACCGCGGGGCGCCTCCACACGCAGTTCGGGCTGATGAAGGAGCTGGAGAAGGTCCATCGTGTGATCGCCAAGCGGCTCCCCGGCGCGCCGCACGAGGCGCTGATCGTCCTGGACTCCACCGTCGGCCAGAACGCGATGGCCCAGGTCCGGGCGTTCCAGGAGGAGGTCCCGCTCACCGGGATCGTGCTCACCAAGATGGACGGCACCGCGCGGGGCGGCATCGTCGTCGCCCTCAAGGAAGAGTACGACCTGCCGGTGAAGTTCGTCGGCGTCGGCGAGGGGATGGAGGACCTGGAGCCGTTCGAGATCGAGACCTTCGCGGAGGAGGTCCTGACGGCGTAGCGGCCGCCGGGTCCCGGCCCGCCGCCCGTCCACCGCCGAACCCCGCATGTCCGCGTACTCCGACCTCGACCGGCCCGTCCAGTTCCTCAAGGGCGTGGGACCGCGCCGCGCGGGGCTCCTTCAGAAGATGGGGCTCCTCACTGCGCGGGACGTGCTCTACCACGTCCCGCGCAGGTACGAGGACGCGTCCACCGTGCAGCGCATCGGCGCGCTCGAGGCCGGGATGGAGGCCAACGTCATCGGCCGCGTGGTCTCCAAGGGAGTGATCCCCACCCGGAAGGGGCTGCGCATCTTCCAGGCGGTGGTCCGCGACTCGACGGGGCTGATCGAGTGCTCCTGGCCGGGGCAGCCCTACCTCGACCGGGTCATCCAGAAGGGCGACCTCCTGCTCGTATCCGGCACCGTCCGCTTCTTCCACGGGCGCCAGCTCCAGCCCCGGGAGTTCACCCAGCTCGCCCGCGAGGGCGAGGACGCCGCGGAGGAGTCCGGCGCGATCTTCCCCGTCTACCCCACCACGGAAGGACTCTCGCACCGGCAGATCCGGGCCCTGGTGGCGGACAACCTCGACGGACTCCTCCGCTCCGTGGGGGACGAGGAGGTGCTGGACGAGGAGATGCGGCGGCGTCACGGCCTCCTTCCGCTCGCGGAGGCGCTGGTGCGACTCCACCGCCCGGCCTCCCTCGCGGAGGCCGAGCAGGGGCGCCGCCGCCTAGCCTTCGAGGAGCTTCTCTTTCTCCAGATCCTCCACGCCCAGTCGCGCCATCGCGCCACCGTGGAGCGCCCGGGGATCCCGTTCGAGCGGCGGGACACGCTGGTCCGCCCGTTCTACCAGACACTTCCCTTCGCCCTCACGGGCGCGCAGAAGCGCGTGCTGCGGGAGATCGGGGAGGACATGGGGTCGGCGCGCAGGATGAACCGTCTCCTCCAGGGCGACGTGGGGGCGGGGAAGACCGTCGTGGCCCTCTTCGCCATGCTCCGGGCCGTGGAGAACGGCTACCAGGCCGCCCTCATGGCCCCCACGGAGATCCTGGCGGAGCAGCATGCCCGCACGCTGGCGAAGCTGCTGGCCGACCTCCCCGTGGGAGTCACGCTCCTCACCGGGAGGCTCGGCGCGAGACAGTACCGGGAGGTTTCGTACCGGATCGCATCGGGAGAGGCGGGGATCGCGGTGGGGACCCACGCCCTGATCCAGGAGGGCGTCCAGTTCGCGCGGCTGGGGCTGGTGGTGGTGGACGAGCAGCACCGCTTCGGGGTGAAGCAGCGCATGGCGCTCTCCGAGCTGGGATCCAACCCCGACGTCCTGGTGATGTCGGCCACGCCCATCCCCCGCTCGCTGGCGCTCACCCTCTACGGCGACCTCGACGTCTCCGTCCTCGACGAGCGCCCCCCGGGGCGGCAGCCCGTGAGGACGGCGCTGCGGCCCGAGTCCGCGCGCGAGCGGGTGCTGGGCTTCATCCGCGAGCAGGTGGAGGCCGGGCGCCAGGCGTACGTGGTCTACCCGCTGGTGGAGGAGTCCGAGAAGGTGGACCTCAAGGCCGCCTCCGAGGAGTTCGAGACGCTGCGGACGGAGGTGTTCCCGGACCTTCGCGTCGGGCTCCTGCACGGGCAGATGCCCGGGGAGGAGAAGGACGCCACCATGCGCTCCTTCGCCGCGGGCGAGATCGACGTGCTGGTCGCCACCACCGTGATCGAGGTGGGGATCGACGTTCCCAACGCTTCGGTGATGGCCATCGAACACGCGGAGCGCTTCGGCCTCTCGCAGCTCCACCAGCTCCGCGGACGGGTGGGGCGGGGAGCGGCGGAGAGCTTCTGCATCCTGCTCGCAGGCGGGGCCGAAGCCGCGGAGCGGCTGAGGATCTTCGCCTCCACCGAGGACGGGTTCGCGATCGCGGAGGCGGACATGCGGCTCCGCGGCCAGGGCGACCTCTTCGGAGCCCGCCAGTCCGGGCTTCCCAGCTTCCGTTTCGCGGACCTGGAGAAGGATGAGGAACTTCTCGCCCGCGCCCGCGGGGAGGCGCGCCGGCTCGTGGACGAGGACCCGGAGCTGGAGCGGTCCCCCCGGCTCCGCGAGGCGCTGGAGACCCGCTACGGCGAGCGGGCCCGCCTCTTCCACGTCGGGTAGCGGCGCCCCGATGACCGGAAAGCAGCGACGCCCCCGTCCGGGAGTCCGGGCGGGGGCGTCGCTGCGTGGCGCTCCGGAGCGGGGCGCGGCCTCCTACGGCCGGCGACCGGGCGTGAGGGTGTTCCGGATCCGGTTCAGCTCCTCGCGCTGCCTGCGGATCGTCTCGTCCCGTTCGGCCACTACGCGGCGCAGGCGCTCCACCTCGTTGGCGAGTTCCTGGGCCTGCTCTCCGGGGACCACGCGGACCGGCCCCGGCACCGCCACCCGCTCCGTGCCCGGCTGGAGGGCGCCGATCCGCTGCTCCGGGGGCAGGTTGAGCTGGTTCGCGATCTCCAGGAAGGTCATGGCCTCGGGCGCCCTGTGGATCTCCACCTTCCGGACCGTGTCGGCGAGCGCGAGGTAGCGGCGGAGGTAATCCGCCGCGATCCGCGTGTTCCAGTCCGGATTGCGGGGATCCATGCGGATCTCGCCCATGAAGAAGAGCGCCTCGCGGCCTTCCTCCGTGCCGGGATAGTCCGCGACGAGGCGGCCGAAGGCCGAGTTCGCGGTCCGGAAGTCCTCCTTGAGGAGGGAGAGGTGGGCTTCCTTCCAAAGCTCGCGCTGCTCGCGCCCGCGGGACCCGGGGGCGAGGGACGCGCATGCCGTGAGGGAAAGGGCGAGCAGGAGAGCGAGCCCTCGGATCGGCTTCATGTACGTACGTCTACGGGAATCTGGGGTCAGGCCGCGCTCGCGACCGGCGGCCGCATCGGCAGGGTGACGCGGAACGTCGTCCCCCTGCCGACCTGGCTCTCTGCAGTGATCGTGCCTCCATGGGCGTCCACGATCTCCCGCGCGATGGCCAGGCCGAGTCCCGAACCCACCGACCGGGGCTGCGCTTCGTTCTCCACCTGGAAGAACTTCTCGAAGATCTTGGGGAGCTTGTCCGGGGGGATCCCGATCCCCGTGTCGCTCACCTCCACGATCAGGCTGTCTCTCGCGGGGCGGGCGGACATGCGGATCTTTCCTCCCTGGGGAGTGAACTTGAAGGCGTTCGAGAGCAGGTTGCCCAGCACCTCGTTGAGCCGGTCCGGGTCGCCCACGAGGGTTTCCGGGAGGGCGTCCGACTCCTGGAGCGAGAAGTCGATGCGGTTCTGGATGGCGAGCGCGTCGAAGCCGTGCGCCAGGTCCGAGAGGAAGGGGCGGAGGGGGATGTCGCGCAGTTCGAGCCGCCCGCCGCCCGCCTCGAAGCGGCTGATGTCAAGGAGGCGCTGCACCAGCCGGGTGAGCCTGTCCGTCTGGTCGGAGATGGAGGCCAGCGTCTTCTTCTGCGCGTCCGAGACCTCTCCGTAGATCCCGTCCAGCAGCAGGGCCGTGTATCCCCGGATCACGCTCAGGGGGGTCTTGATCTCGTGCGAGGCCACGGAGACGAACTCCGCCTTGAGCCGGTCCAGCTCGGAAAGCTGCCGGGTCATGGAGCCGAAGGAGCGGGCGAGGTCTCCCAGCTCGTCCTCCCGCCGCGGGTCCACCTTCACCACGGGTGCGAAGTCACCCTCCGCGACCACCGCCATCCCGCGCCGGAGTTCATGGATGGGCCGGAGCAGGGTGCGCGTGAGCCAGCCGCCGATCGCCAGCGTCAGCCCGAGGGCGAACGCCAGCGCGAGGGCCGTGGTGGTGGAAGCCTGCCGGGCGATCTCCTGCGCGCGGATGACCTGCGCCTGGCTGGCCTCGTCGATGGCCTGCCCGATCGGCTCCAGCGTCTCGTTCATCGCCGCGAAGCGCGGGTCGAGAACCCGCGCGCGGAACGTGTCCGCCCGCTCCACCTGCCCCGCGCCCGAGAGGGCGTTGGCCTGGAGGATCGCCGCCTTCAGTTCCTCCCAGCGCTCCGCCGTGGGCTGCGCCTGGGCGGAGAACCCCGTGTTCCGCAGGTTGCCCAGCTCGCCCTCCACGCGCGCCATCCCGGCCTCCACGTCGTTGCGCGCGCCCGGCTCCTCGGAAGGGAACGCCAGGTACACCCGCTCGGCGTACTCGACATCCGCGAGGGCCCGCTGCAGGCGGCCGAGCGTCAGCGACGCCTCGGCCGCGCGGAAGCGTAGGTTGCGCGCGACGTCCTGCAGCGCCCTCAGCGACCACACGCCGTAGACGGCGGGGGCCACCAGGATGCAGGAGATCGCGATCAGGGTGAGGACGATGCGCTGTCTCAGGCTCATTCCGCTCCCCTCGCTGCCCGTGGGGGAGTGGGGAGCCGTCGGCGCGAGGCGCCGCCGGCCGCGGGGGATCGGCTCATCCGCTGGGCGTGGGAGGGTGAAGTCCGGCTGTGCTGCGAGGCCGCGGGAGCGCCGCGGCGTCCGGGGCAGGACCGCAAGGATCGTGTCATCGCTTCTCTCCGCGCTTGACGTCGTCCCACAGGGCGTCCAGCTCCTGCAGCGACGCGCTCCCCAGCACGGTGCCACGGTCGCGCGCCAGGTCCTCCAGCGCGGTGAAGCGTCTCGTGAACTTCGCGTTCGCCCGGGCGAGCGCGTTCGAAGGGTGGACGCGCGCCAGGCGGGCCAGGTTGACCACGGAGAACAGGAGGTCGCCCAGCTCGTCCTCCAGGCGCTCCTCGTCCGCGGCGCCCAGCTCGTGGCCCACCTCTTCCACCTCTTCCCTCACCTTCTCCAGGGCGCCGTGCGGGTCCGGCCAGTCGAAGCCTACCCCGGCCACCCGCTCCTGGATCCGGAAGGCCCGCAGCAGCGGGTCCATCCCCGCGGCGATGCCGTCCAGGAGCCCTCCCGGTTCTCCCCGTTCGGCCCGCTCTCGCGCCTTGATGGCCGCCCACGGCTCCGCCTCTCCCATCCCGTATAAGTGGGGGTGGCGGCGGCGCATCTTTTGCTCCAGCCCCGCCACCACCTCCTCCCGTGAGAACGTTCCCCGTTCCTCCGCGAGGACCACCTGGAACGCGAGGTTGAGGAGCAGGTCGCCCAGCTCGTCGCGGAGCCCGGCATCGTCGCCCGAGGAGATGGCGTCCACCACCTCGTGGGCCTCCTCCAGGAGGAGGGGCCGCAGCGATTCGGGGGTCTGCGCCGCGTCCCACGGACAGCGCGCGCGCAGGAACTCGACCAGCGCCAGCGCGCGGTCGAGGATGCCCCCGGCAGGGGGGGGCGGATGCCCGGTTTCAGCTTGCGTCGTCTCCACTGTCGGCCTATACTACTCGGCTTGTGTCCAGTCCGTCAACGCCTCTCCAGTCCCGCGCGTGGGTCGAGGTAGACCTCGGCGCACTCCGTAGAAACCTCCGCCGGGTGCAGGCCGCGGTCGGCGCGGCGGCGGAGGTCGTTCCCATGGTGAAAGCCGACGCCTACGGCCTCGGCCTGCGGACCGTCGCGGAGGCGCTCCGCCATGAGCTGGCGCCCCGGGGGCCGTGGGCCTTCGGGGTCGCCGCGGTTTCGGAAGGCGAGGCGCTGCGGGCGGCGGGGTGGACGGGGCGGGTCCTGGTACTCTCGCCCGCGCCCCCCGACGAACTCGCACGCGCGGCGCACGCGGGGCTGACCGTGGCCGTCTCGGACCTGGACTCGCTGCGGCGGTGGGCCTCGCTCGCCGTCGGGACGGGCCGCCGTCTCCCGTTCCACCTGGAGGTGGACACGGGGATGGGGCGCGCCGGCTTCCCGTGGAGTGACGCCGCGGAGTGGGGCGGAGAGGCCGCGCGGATCGCGTCGGACGCCCTCCTCTGGGAAGGGTGCTTCACCCACTTCCATTCGGCCGACGAGCCGGACCTGGCCGCGACCGACCTCCAGTGGGAGCGGTTCCGGCACGCGCTGTCCCTCCTTCCGGAGCCCGCGGAGGGGGATCCCCGCCGCGTCGTCCACACCTCCAACAGCGCCGCCGCCCTGCGCCGCGCGGGGTACGGATGTGACCTCGTGCGCCCCGGAATCTTCCTTTACGGGGGAGCGGCGGGAGCGGACGAGAAGCCCGAGCCCGTGGCCTCGGTCCGCGCACGGATCTCCCTGGTGCGGGGCGTCCCCGCGGGGACCACGTGCGGTTACGGGGCCACCTACACGGCCTCCGGGCCGGAGGTGTGGGGGACCGCCGCGATCGGATACGGTGACGGTCTGAGGCGCGCCCTGGGGGCCTCGGGAGGGGAGGCGATCGTACGCGGAACGCGCGTCCCGATCGTCGGACGGATCTCCATGGACGTCTCGGTGTTAAACCTATCCCGCGTCCCCGGCGTCCGTGCCGGGGACGCGGCGACCTTCATCGGCCGGGACGGCGCCGAGGAGATCCCGGTGGACGAGGTGGCGGACCGGTGCGGGACCATCTCGTACGAGATCCTCACCGGCCTGACGCAGCGCCTGCCTCGGGTCTACGTGGAATCGGAGAGCCCTTGAGCCGCCCGGCCCATCCGGCGGCTTTCCGGCGCGGCGGACCCCGGCGGTCCGCCGCAAGAGAACATTCAGAGCGGAACACCTGATGCGACGTCGTTTAAGCCTCGGGAAGGCGCTGGCCTCGGCCGTGCTTCTCTCCCTTCCTGCGGTCGCCTGCACGGACGAACCACCCACCGTCTCGGGTGGGGACCAGTTCCCGGGCGGCTCCCTCCCGGCCACCTTCCAGGTGACCGTTCCCGCGGACAGCTTCGTCCGAATCCTCGGCTCCCACTCGGGGTACACGGGCCCGCGGGACGTGGATTACCAGATCGTCGCGAACCGTTTCGAAGGGGCGCTCCAGGCCAACGCGCTGATGCGGCTCGACGCGTTCCCGACCACGGTCAACTACACGCAGGGCGGTACCTCGAAGAGCGACAGCGTCTTCACCTACGGCCCCGGGGTCCTGGTCGCCCGCCTGGACACCATCGCCTCCACCTCGGCCGGACCGATGGAGCTCCAGCTCTGGGAGGTCGGGCAGGCGTGGCACCCCGCCACGGTCTCGTGGACGGTCGCGGTGGACACCACGGGCGGGCGGACGACGTGGACGCAGCCGGGCGGCTCTCGCGCGGCGCTGCTCGGCCGGGCCACGCTCTCGGCGGGAGGCCGGTCGCCGGGCGACTCGGTGGTCTTCTCGCTGGATTCCGTCGCGGTGCAGCGCATCGCCGCCAGCGGCTCCCGCGGAGTGCTCATCACCGCGGCCGGCGCCGAGGGGCGGGTGCAGATCAGCGCCGGAGGCGTCCAGCTCCGCACCGGGGTGCACCCTCGCAACGCGTCGCCGGACACCGTCGTCTCGGTGAACGTCACCTCGTCCGTGAACACGTTCGTCTTCGACCCGGAGCAGCCCGTCGCGACGGACGCGCTGCAGGCCGGCGGAAGCCGCTCCGCGCGCACGCTCCTCCGGGTGGACCTCCCCGCCACGCTCCCGGTGTGCCGGGGCGGGGACTGCACGCAGGTGCCGACGCGCTCCCTCACGCTCAACGAGGTCGCGCTCCTGCTCCGGCCCGTCACCGTACCGGGCGGCTTCGGGGCGGTGGGGCCGGTTCCCATCACGCTCCGCCGCGTGACCGAGCCCGAGCTGGGCCGGCGTGCGCCGCTGGGCGCGGTGCTGAACGAGATCGTCGGGGTCGACGCCGCCCGCAGGCCCATCTACGGCGGATCCCGTTTCGTCTCGAGCGACACCCTGCTGGCGGTTCCGTTCACCCGGGCCGCTACGGCGTTCCTGGCGAGCGACTCGACAAGCATTTCCATGGCGCTCCTCAGCGACCCCGGTGCGCTCTTCGGTACACCGCGGGACCTGAGCTTCGGGGCGGCGTGGTTCTCGGCGCAGCCGCGCCTCCGCATCGTATACACGGTCCCCGCGCGCTCCACGCTGCCATGACCATGAAGCACACACCTCGCATCCGCGGCGTCGCCGCGGTCCTGGCGGCAGGAGCCGCGCTGCTCGCCGGAAGCGAGTCGGCGGCCGCCCAGTCGCTCTACGCCAGCCGCGGGCTCGGCTACGTGAACCCGCCGGTGGACGGTCGGGCCCGGGGACTGGGCGGGGCGGGCCTCGCCCTCCCGGGCGGCGGGCTCTCGCTGGTCAACCCGGCGGCGATCGCCGCCATCCCGGTGTCGGCGATCTCCATGGCCTTCCAGCCGGACTTCTACGACGCCTCCATCCCCGGACAGGGCATCGACGGGAGCACCGCGCGCTTCCCGCTGCTCCACGCGGTGTTCCCGTTCGGGCAGAAGTGGACCTTCTCCGCCGGGTACGGGTCTTTCCTCGACCAGACCTGGGCGGCCGAGAGCTCCTCCGACCTCGTCCTCCCGGGCCGGGAGGTGGAGGTCACCGACCGCTTCGTATCTCGCGGCGGGGTGGCGCGGCTCCGCGCGGGCGCCGCCTACTCGATCACCGACCGCCTCTCCGTGGGGGTCGCGGGCGACCTGTACGCGGGCGGGGTGCGCGACACCGTGACCCGCACCTTCCGGGCGCCGGAGGGAACGCTCGGGCTGGACCTGAGCCCCACCGCGCACACGGGGGAGTGGACGTACCGCAGTCTCGGCGGTTCGCTGGGAGTGCGCTGGGTCCCCATCGACGCGCTCAACCTGGCGGCGGCGGTGACCGCGGCCGGGAAGCTCGAGGGGCGCCCCTCCGGGGGCACCGACTCGGTCGCGGTCGGCAAGGAGTTCTCCCTCCCCCTGACCTTCGACGTGGGGGCCAGCGGACGGGTCACCCCCGGCGCGCTGGTGGTGCTGAACGGACAGTGGGCCGGCTGGTCCGCGGCCGACGCGGACCTCGCGAGTGCCGGCGGCGCCCGCGACGCGTGGACGCTGGCGGGCGGCGTGGAGTTCGGACCGGCGGCGCTCGACGCCCGCTCCTTCCCCCTGCGGGTGGGGGCGCGCTACTCGGCGCTTCCCTTCCGGTGGGGGCCGGTGAGCGAGGACGGCGCCTTCCCGAACGAGAAGGCGCTCACCGCGGGGATCGGCGCGCGGCTCGCGAACGGCGCGGCGCTGGTGGACCTGGGGGGCGAGCGCGGCTGGCGGGGAGGCGGCGACAGCGTTCTCGACGAGTCCTACTGGCGGATGACCCTCTCCCTCACCCTGCTCGGCCGGTGACCGACCCCTCCGGGGGGGCTCCGCTGCTGCTCGTCGTCGACGACGACCACGTCAACGTCGAGCTGCTCTCCGACCTCCTGGAGGCGATGGACTACCGGGTGGTCGGGGCCTTCGGCGGCGAGGAGGCGCTCCGGGTGGCGCGAGAGCGCTCCCCGGATCTCGTCCTCCTGGACGTGATGATGCCGGGGATGAACGGGATCGAAGTGTGCCGCCGCCTCCGGGCGGATCCCGCGACCTCGGGGATCCCGGTGGTGTTCGTGACCGCCCTCTCGGACAGCGAGGACAAGCTCCGCGCCATCGAGGCCGGAGGGGACGACTTTCTCACCAAGCCCTTCAACCGCCCGATCCTCCTCGCGCGCATCCGCTCGCTCCTCCGCCTGAAGGCCGCGGGGGACGAGCTGGAGCGCTCGTACCGGAAGCTCCAGGAGCTGGAGCGGCTCCGGGACGACCTCACGCGGATGATCGTCCACGACCTCAAGTCGCCGCTTTCGGCCATAATCGGGACGCTGGAGCTTGCGGTGGAGGGCGACCTGGGGACGCTCTCCGCGAAGCAGCGGCACCTCCTCACCGACGCCCGGGAGCGAGGGGAGGAGATGATCCGGATGGTCGACAACCTCCTGGAGATCGCGCGCCTGGAGGAGTCCGAGGTGAGGCTCCAGCTCGCGGACCTCGAGGTGGCGCGCCTCCTGTCCGAGGTGGCGGACGAGTGGCGCGTCCCGGCCGAGCGGCGGGGCGCGTCCCTCGACATCGAGACATCCCCCGCGGTATCCCTCCGCGCCGACGAGCACCTGCTGCGCCGCGTGTTCGCCAACCTCATCGGTAACGCGATGCGGCACGCCGGCGAGGGGGTGAGGATCCGCCTCCGGGCGGAGCCGGACGAGAAGGAGTCCGTCCGCTTCACCGTTTCCGACGACGGCGGCGGGATCCCCGACGAGTTCCAGGACGTCATCTTCCGCAAGTACGGGAGCGTTCCCGCGGGCCCGGGCTCGACCGGGCTCGGACTCACCTTCTGCAAGCTCGCCGTGGAGGCGCACGGGGGACGCATCTGGGTGCGCAGCTCCCGTGGCGCGGGAAGCGACTTCCACTTCGTCCTCCCCCTGTATCCGGCCGCCTCCGTTTCTCCGTCCTGAGCCACGAACCGCAGCTCCGCCCGATGACCGACACCGACACCGACGCCACGGCGCCTCGCCGCGGCCTGTTCCTTGCCTTCGAAGGGGTGGAGGGAGCAGGGAAAACCACCCAGGTTCGCCTGCTTGCCGAAGGCCTCCGGAGGGCTGGGAAGAAGGTCACGGTGGCGCGGGAGCCCGGCTCGACCCCGCTCGGCGAGCGGGTGCGGGAGACGGTGCTCGCGGACCTCGGGCTGCAGGTTCCCGCGCGGAGCGAGCTGTTCCTGATGCTCGCGGCGCGCGCCGCCTTCGTGGAGCAGGTGGTGCTCCCCGCGGTGGAGCGCGGCGAGGTTGTGATCGCGGACCGGTTCGAACTCTCCACCCTGGCGTACCAGGGCGCCGGGAGGGGGCTCCCGCTGGCGGAGGTCCGCGCCTGCAACCGCTTCGCCACGGGAGGGGTGGCTCCCGGCGCGACCATCCTGCTCGACCTGGACCCCGAGGAGGGAGCCCGCCGGCAGCTCGCCGCGGGGAAGGCGCAGGACCGTATGGAGCGCGAGGAGGCCGGCTTCCACGCCCGGGTGGCCGCCGGGTACCGGGAGCTGGCCCGCGAAGTCGAGGGGATCGTGAGGGTGGATGCACTGGGGGGCGAGGACGAGGTGCACCGGCGCGTCTGGTCCGCGCTGGCGGCCCGATTCCCCGAAACTTTCCCCGGGAGTGGGTTTATCAAGCGCGAGCCAGGCGCTCCCGCATCAGGAGCCGGTCCGCGTCCCGGTCCCGGCACATCCGGAGGTTGAATGAAGCTCAAGCGAACGATCGTCGCACCCGCCGTCGTGGCGGGGGTCGCCCTGGTTTCCGGGGGATGGCTCCTGCAGCACGGCGTGTCCGATCAACGGAACCTGTACGAGCAGGCCCGGGTCTTCGACGAGGTCCGTACCCTGCTCACCGACCGGTTCGTCGACCGTCCTTCGAACGGCGACCTGTACCGGATGGCGACCAAGGGGATGATCCGTGAACTCGGAGATCCCCACACCAGCTTTCTCACGCCCGAGGAGTTCAACGAGTTCTACACCGCGATGTCCGGGGAGTACGCGGGAATCGGGGCGCAGATCGTGGAGCGTGACGGGTGGGTTACGGTGCTCGCCCCCCTTCCGGGTACGCCGGCGGAGCGCGCCGGGCTGCGGGCGGGCGACCGGGTGATCGAGATCGAGGGCCGCTCCACCCGGGGCTGGAACAGCGACCAGGCGGTCAAGCTGCTCCGCGGCCCCCGCGGCGAGCCGGTGAGCGTGCGGATCGCCCGGATCGGCGTGGAGGAGCCCATTCCCTTCAGCATCACGCGCGAGGAGATCCACCTCAACTCGGTCCCCTACGCCTTCATCATGGGTGACGGGGTGGGATACGTGAACCTCTCCATCTTCAGCGGCGCTTCCGCGCGCGAGGTGCGGGAGTCCATCGAGAAGCTCCGGGGCGAGGGGATGACGAAGCTCATCTTCGACCTGCGGGAGAACCCGGGCGGCCTCCTCGACCAGGGAGTCGGTATCTCCGAGCTGTTCCTGAAGCCGGGGCAGGCGGTGGTGGAGACCCGCGGACGCACCCCCGCCGACAACACGGTCGCCCGGGCCCGGGGCGGGGAAATCGCTCCGGACATGCCGATCGTGGTGCTCGTGGACGAGTACAGCGCGAGCGCCGCGGAGATCGTGGCAGGGGCGCTCCAGGACCACGACCGCGCGGTCGTGCTCGGCGCGCGATCGTTCGGGAAGGGCTCCGTCCAGGACCTCTTCCCGCTCTCGGGGGGGAACTTCCTCAAGGTGACCACCTCCAAGTGGTTCACCCCGGTGGGACGCTCGATCCAGAAGGACCTTCCCAAGAACGGCGCCACGCGCGCCGCGACGGCCGCCCCCCCCGCCGGGGCGGTGGACGAGGAAGGGGCCCCCATCGCGGGGGCGCAGTCGGACACCACCAAGCCGTACCGCACGGCGAGCGGGCGCGTGGTGTACGGGGGCGGCGGGATCGTGCCCGACGTGACGGTGCGGCAGGACACCGCCACCACGGCCGAGCAGGAGTTCTTCCGTGCCGCGGCCAAGGGAGGGAGCACCTTCAACGACGTGCTCTTCCGGTACGCGATCGAGTACGGACGGGGGCACCCCGACATCCGTCCCAACTTCGTGGTGACGCCCGAGATGCGCCGTGAGTTCTACGACCGGCTCCGTACCGCCGGCCTGGAGATCACCGCGGAGCAGTACGAGGGGGCGCGGGCCTTCATCGACCGGCGGCTCGGACAGGAGGTCGTGCAGCACAAGTTCGGCGCCAACGCGGCCGCGCAGCGGGTAACCGCATCGGATCGCGCGGTAATGGAGGCGTACTCCCTGCTCCGGCGCGCGCAGACTCCGCAGGAGCTGCTGCGCATCGTGCCGGCGCAGCCGGCCACCCGTACGGCGCCCGCGCGCGCTCGATGACCCTCGTCGCAGTCCTGGCCGCGCTCGCCGTAGGCGTCGCGGCCGGGCTTCTTTCGGGGCTGATCGGAATCGGAGGAGGGGTGCTCATCGTACCCTTCCTCTATTTCTTTTATGCCCATCCCGGGTGGTTCGGCGACCCCGTGAGCCCGGACGTGGCGACGGTGGTGGCGCACGCCACGAGCCTCTTCGCCATCGTCCCCACCTCGGTGCGAGGCGCGCTCACCTACCACCGCTCCCGCCTGGTGGTGTGGCGCGCCGTGTGGCCCATCGGGCTCGCGTCCATGGCGGCCGCGGCGGCCGCGGCCCGGCTCGCCCCCCAGCTCCCCGCGGAAGCGTTACGGATCGGCTTCGGCGCGCTGCTGGTGTTCTCCGGGGCAAGGCTGCTCCGCCGCCGCGACGCGGAGGAAGAAGTGCGGCACGGGACCGCCCACCTGCGCCTCTCCCTTCCGGTCACCCTGGCGACCGGGCTCGCGGTGGGGACCTTCTCGGCCCTGCTCGGGGTCGGAGGCGGGGTGGTCGCCATCCCCCTGCTCATCGGCGTGGTCGGGCTCGACGTCCGCCAGGTGGCGGGGACCTCCATGGCGATCATCGTCATCACCTCGCTCGGCGGAGTGCTGTCGTACATCCTCGGCGGAGTGGGGGTGCCGGGGCGTCCTCCCCTTAGCCTGGGGTACGTGGACGTGGCCCTGGGCACGGTCGTGTTCCTGGGCGCGCTCCTCTCCGTGCGCTGGGGGGCTCGCCTCAACCAGCGCCTGAAGCCGCGGGGGCTCGCCCTCCTCTTCGGCGCCTTCTTCCTCGTGATGGGTGTCCGCATGATCATCGACAACCTGGGGAATCCCTGAGCTACGGCATGGCCGGTCGCTGCCGCCCGCGGTATATTGCCGCGCCCCGGCCCTCTTCCTGCGTGAGCGGCCCGGCCGGAGGCGGTGGGGGTGGGTCCTGCGGCGGCGGTGAACTGATCCTTGGCGGCATCTTGCTCGGAATGGGATGGCGATGAACGAGATCGACTGTTCGGTGGAGGTGGTGCGCGCCGGGGTGGTGGAGTCGCGCCACCGGGTGCACGTCGCAGTGATGGACGCGGAGGGCCAGCTCCGGGCGTACGCGGGCGACCCGGACCTGGTCACCTTTTTCCGCTCGTCGGCGAAGCCCTTCCAGGCGCTCGCCATGGTGGACGACGGCGCCGTGGAGCGCTTCGGGATCACGGACCCGGAAGTCGCCCTGGTGTGTGGATCGCACGTGGGGTCGCCGGCGCACACCTCCGCCGCCGAGTCGATCCTGCGCAAGGCGGGCGTGGAAGCCGAGGCCCTGGCCTGCGGGCCTCACGCGCCCTGGCACGAGTCCACCCGACGCGAGCTGCAGGAGGCGGGGCTGGAACCGATCCGCCTTCACAACAACTGCTCCGGGAAGCACGCCGGGATGCTGGCGCTGGCGCGCGTGCGCGGGTGGAGCACCCAGGACTACAATCGCCCGGAGCACCCCGTTCAGCTTCGCGTGCTCTCCGAGGTCGCGCGCTGGGCGAACATGCCCGCGGAGGCCATCGCCGGCGGGAACGACGGCTGCGGCGTGGTGTGCTTCGCGCTGCCGCTGCGGAACATGGCCGTGGCGTACGCGCGGCTCGCGCGCGCTGCCCGAGCCGGCGAGCGCGGCGCCTCGCGCGTGGTCGGGGCGATGCTGGAGCACCCCGAGATGGTCTCCGGGAAGGGGAGGCTCTGCACCGAGCTGATGCGCCGTACGGAAGGGCGCGTGTTCGCCAAGATCGGGGCCGAGGGCGTTTACTGCGTGGGCGTCCCGGGGGCCGAGCTGGGCGTGGCGCTCAAGGTGGAGGACGGCGCCTCCCGCGCGGTCGGGCCGGCGATCCTGGGTGTCCTCCGGGAACTCGACCTGATCTCCGAGGACGACTTCGGGGCGATGTACGCCCTGGCGTATCCGGAGGTGGTCAACACCCGCGGCGAGGTCGCGGGACAACTCCGCCCCCGCGTCCGCCTGAGCGTTCCCGGAGCGTGACGCGGCCGGGTTTGGACGGGGCGCGGGAGGCGCTGGTCGCCCTCTCCGCGGCGCTCGCCACCCGGGACCGCGGAGCGGTGGCCGCCGCGGTACGGCGGGCGGCCGGGGAGGCGGACCCCCTCGCGGTGGAGGAGGTGCTCCTGCAGGCCCACCTGTTCGTGGGGTTCCCGGACGCGCTTAACGCCCTGGCGCTCTGGCGCGAGGCGAGCGGCCGTCCCGCTCCGGTCCCGCTGGACGAGCCCTGCGAAGCGTGGGAGGACCGAGGGGAGCGGGTCTGCGCGCGGGTGTACGGGGCCAACTACCCCAAGCTGCGGGCCAACGTCGCGGCCGTGCACCCGGAGATGGACCGCTGGATGGTGGAGGGAGGGTACGGGCGCGTCCTCGGTCGCCCCGGCCTGGACCTGGCGACCCGGGAACTCTGCGTACTGGCGCTCCTGGCGGCGTGGGACGCACCCCGGCAGCTCCACTCGCACCTGCGGGGCGCGCTCAACGCGGGCGCGGCTCCGGAGGAGGTGGACGCCGCAGTGGAGGTGGCGTGCGGCTTCGTGGACGAGGAGGCCGGGACGCGGGTGAGGGAGCTGTGGAGCGAGGTACGCGAGCGCGTGGCGCGGTGAGACGAAGAGAGGCGGTCTGAGATGTTCCTGGATCACGCAGTCATCGAGATCAGGGCCGGGCGCGGGGGAGAAGGCGTCTCCAGCTTCCGGCGCGAGTCGTACGAGCCCATGGGCGGCCCCGACGGGGGGGACGGGGGGAAGGGCGGGGACGTGGTCCTCCGCGTGGATCCGCAGCTCTCCACGCTCCTGGACTACCGGTACCGGCAGCACTACGCCGCGGAGCGGGGCCAGAAGGGCGAGGGCGGGAACCGCACCGGACGCAGCGGGTCGGACCTGGTCCTCCGGGTTCCCCCCGGCACGGTGGTGCGGGACGCGGACACGGGCGAGACCCTGGGCGAGCTGGTGGAGGCGGGGGACGAGGTGGTGGCCGCCCGGGGTGGGCGCGGTGGGCGCGGCAACGCCCGCTTCGCCACGCCCACCAACCAGTCGCCGCGGCACGCGCAGCCCGGCGAGGAGGGCGAGGAGCGGAGGATCGAGCTGGAGCTGAAGCTGATCGCGGACGTGGGGCTCGTCGGCGAGCCCAACGCGGGGAAGTCGACCTTCCTCTCCGCGGTCTCCGCGGCCACGCCGAAGGTGGCGGACTACCCGTTCACCACCCTGACTCCCAACCTGGGGGTGGTGCAGCTCTCGGGGAGCCGCACCTTCGTCGTCGCGGACATCCCGGGGATCATCGAGGGGGCGCACGAGGGGAAGGGGCTGGGTCACCAGTTCCTCCGCCACATCGAGCGGACCCGCACGCTCGCGCTGATGATCCCGGCCGACGCGCTGGAGCCGCAGGAGGAATACGACCGGCTGATGGCCGAGCTGAGGGCGTACTCGGAGGAGCTGGCCGCGAAGCCGCACGTCGTGGTGTTCACCAAGGCGGACCTGCTCCCGCCGGACTGGCCCGCTCCGCAGGTGGAGGCACCAGGGGCCTGGGGGCAGTTCGTGGTGTCGTCCGTCGCCCGGCGCGGGCTGGACCCGCTGCTGGAGGGGCTGTGGTCGCACGCTGCCCGCGCCGTCGAGGAGGAGCGGGGCGTACCGGGGGAGCCGGAGGAGTGGCGGCCGTAGGCACCCGACGCTCCTCGGGCCCCGGCCCCGGGGCCTCCCTCGATCCGTTCATCCTCACTTCCCCGGTACATGCCCCTTTCCTCCGCCGCGCTCGAACCCCTCCTCCGGCTTTCCACGGTCCCCGGAATCGGCCCGGGGCGGCTCGCCCAGCTGCTGCGGCGCTTCGGGTCCGCGGAGCGCGTGATGGCCGCGTCCGAGGCCGAAGTCGGGGAACTCCCCGGCTTCGGGGCGGAGCTGGTACGTCGCGTGTCGGAGGCGTCCGGGACCCGGGCACGGGAACGGACGGCCCAGGCGATGGAGCGGCTGGAGAAGGTGGGCGCCGTGGCGCTCACGCCGGACGACCGGGCGTATCCCGACGCGTTCCGGACCCTCGCCGACGCGCCGTTCCTCCTCTTCGCCTCGGGCGACCTGGCGCTGCTGGGCCGGCCCGCGGTCGGCATCGTCGGTACGCGGGAGCCGACCCCGTACGGGCGGGAGACGGCGGGCCGTCTCGCGGGTGACCTGGCCCGGGCGGGGTACGCCGTGGTCAGCGGGATGGCGAAGGGGATCGACGCCTCCGCACACGCGGGAGCACTCGCGGCCGGCGGCGACACGGTGGGCGTCCTGGGGCACGGGATCGACCGGGTGTACCCTCGCGAGAACGCCCGTCTCTTCGAAGCCATGCGCGAGCGGGGGCTCCTCCTCACCGAGCTTCCGCCGGGCGAGGAGCCCCGCGCCGGGAACTTCCCGCGCCGGAACCGGCTGATCTCGGCGCTCAGCGAGGGCGTGCTGGTCGTGGAGATGGCGGCGAAGAGCGGCGCGCAGCACACCGTCACCTACGCGCTGGAGCAGGGGAAGGAGGTGTTCGCGGTCCCGGGCCCCATCGGGTCGGCGGTGAGCGCGGGCACCAACCAGCTCCTCAAGGAAGGAGCCCGATTGGTGACCTCGGCGGCGGACGTGCTGGAGGAGCTTCGCGGCGTCGGGCGGGCGGCCCCCGTGGGGAGCCGGCCGGCGCCCCAGCTCCCCCCGGACCTGGAGGCGGACCTGGGCCCCGAGCCCGTGGAGCCCGACGGCCTCTCCGCGGAAGAGGCGAAGACCTGGGCGGTTCTCGGACGGGAGCCGCTGCACGTGGACGAGGTCGCCGCCGCCGCCGGCCTCGCCCCGAGCGGCGTCCTGGCCGCGCTGCTCGGACTCGAGCTGCGAGACGTCGTGGAGTCGCTTCCCGGGAAGCGATTCCGGCGCCGTTGAGGCCCGCCGCGCACCCTCTCGGAAGGGAGGCGCAGGAGCGGGAGGACCTTGCCGCGCGAGCGCCGCGACCCTTCCCGGTCCCGGGGAACGGAAACGCGGGTAAGGTGTCGTTTAAGTGGGCCGGGGACATGGGGTTCGCGTAGCAGCGCAAGCGCGGGGAGACATGGCGGAGCCGGACGTGCCGACGACACGAAGCGAGGGGCTCGACTGGGGCGAGGGCGGCGACACTCCGCCCCGGTCGCTTTACGTACACGTCCCCTTCTGCTCCCGGCGCTGCTCGTACTGCGACTTCGCCGTGCAGGCCACGCGCGAAGCGCCGACGGAGGCGTGGCTGGAGGCCGTCGGCACCGAGATGAGGCTGCTGGCGGCGGAACGCGGCTGGACGGAACCCCTGCGCCTGGACACGCTCTACGTGGGCGGAGGGACGCCGTCCCTCCTCGGGACCGGCGCAATGGCGGCCCTCGCGGAGCGACTGAGCCCGTACGCCGTCCTGGATCCCGGGACGACCGAGTGGACCTGCGAGGCCAACCCGGAGAGCTTCACGGCCGAACTCGCGACGGACTGGAGAGCCGCGGGGGTGAACCGCATCTCGCTGGGCGCGCAGACGTTCCACCCGGGGGCGCTTCGCTGGATGGGGCGCCTTCACGGCGTGGACGGACCGGCGCGCGCCATGCTCGCCGCGCGCTCCGCCGGCTTCGACAACGTCAGCGTCGACCTGATCTTCGGGCTCCCGGACCGGCTGGGGCGAGACTGGGGGGCGGACCTGGAGCGGGCGCTGGAGCTGGAGCCCGAGCACGTGTCGCTCTACGGCCTCACCGCCGAGGCGGCGGCGCCGCTGGGGCGCTGGGTCCGCGAGGGGAGGGAGACCCTGGCCGACGAGGACCGCTACGCCGACGAGTACCTGCTGGCCCACGAGCGCCTAGGCGCGGCCGGGTTCCGGCACTACGAGGTCTCCAACTTCGGCCTGCCGGGCCGCCACTCGCGCCACAACTTCGTCTACTGGAGCGGGGCGCCCTACGCCGCGCTCGGGCCGGGCGCCCACGCCTTCCACGCGCCGCTGCGACGCTGGAACCTGCGGGGGTGGGACGACTACGCGGCCGCCCTGGGCGCCGGGCGCCTCCCGGTGGAGGGAGAGGAGCGCGTCGGCGCGGAGGAGGCGGCGCTGGAGCGAGCCTGGCTCCTCCTCCGCACCGACCGCGGCTACCCCCTGGAGGGCGCGTCCGGGGCCGAGCGGGACCTCGCGGAGACGTGGGTCCGGCGCGGGTGGGCGCGCATCGGCGAGGGGCGCCTGCGGCTCACCGCGGACGGGTGGCTCCTGCTGGACCGCCTGGCGGTGGACATGACGTCCGCCGCGGAGGAGGGGGAGCCCGCCGCCGGCGGCTCCTCGATCGCTTCTCGCGTCGTCGCTTGACGATCCGGGCACTTCCGGGCACATTTCAGCCGGCATTCATCCGTCGTTCCGAAGATGCAAGGGGAACCGCTTACCGAGCGCGAGCACCACGTCCTGGAGGCGGTGATCCGCACGTACGTGGAGACCGCAGAGCCCGCGGGGAGCCGCACGCTCACCCGGCGGTTCAGGCTCGGCGTGTCTCCCGCTACGGTGCGGAACACCATGAGCGACCTGCAGGAGAAGGGGTACCTGTACCACCCCCACACCTCCGCGGGGCGCGTACCGACCGACCGGGCGTACCGCTTCTTCGTCGATTCGCTCATCGGCGCTCCACGCCTCACGGAGGCGGAACTCGACGCCATCCGGCTGGAGCTGGAGTCGGGCGCCGACCGCCAGGGCGTGGAGCGCCTTGTGGCTCGCGCGGCGCAGGTGGTGGGGCTCCTCACGCAGGAGCTGGGAATCGCCATCGCGCCGCGGCTCGACGAGGCGACGCTGGAGCGGCTGGAGCTGATCCCGCTCACCGAGGGGAAGGTCCTCCTGGTGCTCGCGCTCCGCGCGGGACGGGTGAGGACCATCTACGTCGACGTCCCCACCACCGTCTCCGCTCCGGCCCTCGCTTCGGTGGCGCGGATCCTCAACGAGCGCCTCGCCGGCCTCCCCCTGCGGGAGATCCGGGCGTCGCTCCCGCAGCGCCTGCGCGACTCGGTCCCGGCGGGCGACCCGGCGTCGGACCTGCTCAACATCTTCCTCCAGTCGGGAGACGGGTGGTTCGACGCCCCGGGAGACGCCGCGGCGGACCTCCACCTGGGGCGCGCCTCCGTGCTCGCCGACCAGCCGGAGTTCGCCACCGGGGAGCGCATGCGCGGGCTGATCGAGCTGATCGAGCACCGGGACCTCCTCAAGAGCGTCCTGGGCGACCGGATGGGGTCCCAGGGGCTCCAGGTCACCATCGGCGAGGAGCACGGCACCCCCGCGCTCTCCGGCTTCACGGTGGTCACCTCCGAGTACCGGGTCGGCGACCTCAAGGGGGTCATCGGGGTCATCGGACCCACCCGGATGCCGTACGATCGCGTGATCGCATTCGTCGAGCGGACCTCGACGCTGGTTTCCGAATTCCTGGCCTGAGCGCCCAGTCCGAACGGGTATGAGAGACTATTACGAGATCCTCGGGGTCGCGCGAGACGCGGACGGGGAGACCATCAAGAAGGCGTACCGCAAGCTCGCCCTCCAGTACCACCCCGACCGGAGCGGGGGCGACAAGGCGGCCGAGGACAAGTTCAAGGAAGCCACCGAGGCGTACGAGGTGCTCCGCGACGAGCAGAAGCGCGCCGCGTACGACCGCTACGGCCACGCGGGAGTGAAGGGCGGGGCCGGCGCCGGCTTCGGAGGGCGCGGGGCAGGGTTCGGCTTCGAGGACGCGCTGAACATCTTCATGCGCGACTTCGGAGGGTTCGGCGGCTTCGACGACCTGTTCGGCGGCCAGGGCCGCCGCCGGGGAGGCGCCCAGCAGCGCGGGCGCGACCTGCGCGTGAAGCTCGACGTGTCGCTGGCCGAGGTGGCGACCGGGGTGCACCGCAAGCTCAAGCTCAAGGTGCTCGACCCGTGCACCTCCTGCACCGGCACCGGCTCCGCCAACGGGACGCCGCCGGAGCCGTGCGAGACCTGCCAGGGCGCGGGCGAGGTGCGCCGGGTGCAGCGGAGCGTCTTCGGGCAGTTCGTGAGCGCGTCCGTGTGCCCCACCTGCCAGGGCGAGGGCCGGGTGATCCGCAACCCGTGCAAGGTCTGCCAGGGAGACGGGCGCCAGCGCGCCGACCGCACCATCGAGGTGGACATCCCCGCCGGCGTCAGCTCCGAGAACTACATGACGCTCCGCGGGCAGGGGAACGTCGGGCCGCGCGGCGGCCCCCGCGGCGACGTGGTGGTGGTGATCGAGGTGGAGGACGATCCGCGCTTCGTCCGCGAGGGGAGCGACCTGGTCCACGACCTGGGCGTCACCTTCAGCCAGGCCGCGCTGGGCGTGGAGCTGGAAGTCCCCACGGTGGCCGGATCCGAGAAGGTGAAGATCCCCGCCGGGGTGCAGAGCGGCAACGTCCTCACCCTGCGCGGCAAGGGGCTGCCCCACCTGGGAGGGGGAGGACGCGGCGACCAGCACGTGAGGGTGCACGTCTGGACCCCGACGCAGCTCACCTCCGAGCAGGAGGAGCTGTTCCGCAGGCTCGCGGAGCTGGAGGGCCCGGTTCCCGGGGGGGAGGGGAAGGGGCGCCAGGGCTTCTGGGACAAGGTGAAGGGAGCGTTCGCCGCTTGAGCGCCCCCGACCGCTGGTTCGTGCTCACCGTCCGCGCTCCGTCGGGGAGCGAGGGGCTGTCGGAGGGCCTCGTCGCGCTCGGCGGCGGCGCCGTGGAGGAGAGGGACGGCGCCCTCACCACCTACCTTCCTCCGCCGGACGATCCGGACGCGCTCCTCTCCGTGGCGCGGGAGAGGCTCGCCGAGTGGCTCTCCCCGGGCGTGGAGCCGGAACTCACCTGGCGCTGGCAGGAGAACGAGGACTGGGCGCGGAAGTGGAAGGAAGGGCTCCGTCCGCGCCGGGTCACCGACCGCCTGGTGGTGAAGCCCACCTGGACGGAGTGGGACGCCGCCGAGGGCCAGGTGGTGATCGACATCGACCCGCAGATGGCCTTCGGGACCGGGGAGCACGCCACCACGCGGGGCTGCCTCCGATTGCTGGACGACGCCCTCCGCCCCGGCGACCGGGTGCTGGACGTGGGCTCCGGCTCGGCGATCCTCGCCATCGCGGCGTCGCGCCTGGGCGCGGGCGAGACCATCGCCGTGGAGTACGACCCGGACGCCAACCTGAACGCCCGCGAGAACCTGGAGCTGAACGGCGTCGAGGGCCGGGTCCGCATCGTGGAGTCCATGGCGGACCCGGAGCTGCTGCGTGAGCTGGGACGCTTCGACCTCGTGCTCGCCAACATCCTGAGCAGCGTGATCCGCCCCCTGCTCCCCGCCTTCCGCGAAGCCCTGGGCGGATCGCCGGAGGGACGGCTGATCGTCAGCGGCATCCTCCGCACGGAGCACCCGGACGTGGTGCGGGACGCCGAGGCGGCCGGGTTCCGGGTGGTCCGGATCGACGAGGAGGAGGAGTGGTGGAGCGCGCTGCTGGTTCCCGCGGGACCATCCTGATTCATCACGGAAACCGAGATCATGGCCGCCAAGACGATCTTCAGCCGGATCATCGACGGGGAGATCCCCGGAACCTTCGTCTACCAGGACGAGCACCTGGTCGCCATCCGCGACATCAACCCCGCGGCGCCGGTGCACGTGCTGGTGATTCCGCGCAAGCCCATCCCTTCGATCGCCGAGCTGGAGGAGGGAGACCTGGAGCTTGCGGGGCGCCTCCTGCTCGCCGCCCGTAAGATCGCGGAGCAGGAAGGGCTGGCGGAGCGCGGCTACCGGGTGGTGGTGAACACGGGAGACGAGGGCGGGCAGACGGTGCCGCACCTCCACGTCCACGTGCTGGGCGGAAAGCAGCTCACGGGCCACGGAACGGCCTGAGCGCCGGCCGCCGCGAAACCCTTTCGAGCCCCTCCCCGATCGCCGGGGAGGGGCTCGTCGCTTGCAGGGTTTCACCTCCCGGCGGACCCTCCTCCCGCCGGCCTCGCGCGCTTCGGCCGGATCCGGCGTCAGACCTCGACGGGGGCCCGGGCCCGGCGCGACGTCACGGTGGCCCCGACGCTCGCGGTCACCACGAGCGCGACGGCGAGCCACTGGGGCGCCGTCAGGAACTCTCCGAGAAACACGAGGCCGCACACGGCCGCGGCGGCCGGCTCCAGGCTCATCAGGATGCCGAAGGTGCGAGCGGGGAGGGCTCGCAGGGCGATCATCTCCAGCGTGTACGGCACCGCGCTCGACAGGAGCGCCATGGCGGCGCCCGCCGCGAGCAGTTGCGGCGTGAGGCCCGCGAGGCCGCCGCTCGCCAGCGAGACGGGGAGGATCGCGAGGGAGGCGAAGATCATCCCCGTCGCCACCGCCACCCCCCCGGGGAGCAGCCGCGACACGCGCCCGCCGAGCACGATGTACGCGGCCCAGCAGGCGCCCGCCAGGAGCGCGAGAAGCACCCCCACGGGGTCGATCCCGCCCCCCGTCCACGGCGCGATGAGCGCGATCCCCGCGCCGGCCAGCACGACCCAGGCGACGTCGAGCGCCCGCCGGGAGCCGAAGATGGCGACGCCCAGCGGTCCGAGGAACTCGAGCGTCACGCCCAGTCCGAGCGGGATGCGCGAGATCGCCAGGTAGAACGCCAGGTTCATCGTCCCGAGAAGCACCCCGTACGGGACGACGACCTTCCACTGCTCGGGGCTGAAGCGCGTGAGGCGCGGGCGGAAGACCGCGAGCAGGATCAGCGCGGAGAGCCCGATCCTCAGCCCCGCGGTTCCGGTCGCGCCGAGCGCGGGGAAGAGCCCCTTGGCGATGGTGGCGCCGCCCACGATGCTGAGTACGGCGCCGATCACCGCGGGGATCGGAGGGATCGGGCGCTTGCTGTCTGCCGGGTCCGGGATCATGGCTCTCGACGGTGTCGGCGCCGGGGGCCCACGGATCGGACGGACCCGTCCCCGGCACGAATGCGGGCGAAACGTACATCCCGCCTCCCGTCCGCGACACCCGGGGAGCGGCCTCCCGGCGGATGGAAGCGGACGCGTTCCTCGCCGCGCGACGAAGGGCACGGGAACGGCGAAGCGCCCCGCCGGAGACGACTCTCCTGCGGGGCGCTTCGATTCGGGCAGCGGCGGCTCAGTACAGGACCAGGACCGCCTCGTCCGGGTCTCCCCCGAACCGCTCCAGCTCCGCGGCGTGGCGGCGGAGGATCGCCTCGATCTCGCGGGTGGAGCAGTTCCCCCGCTGGATCCAGACCAGCTTGGGCGGGGGGCCGTGGAGGAGGGCCCGCTCGTGAAAGTCGGAGTCCTTGGACGCGACCGTCAGCCCGTTCTCGCGGGCGTGCTCCCACACGGCGTCGTCGGGCGCTCCCGAGAGCCCCACGTCGCACACGTGCACCGTCCCGGGAAAGGCGTCGGCGAGGCGCGCCGCCAGCCGGAACGAGAGGTTCTCGTCGAGGAGGAGCTTCACGCCGGGGTCCGCACCATCCTGCGCCCCTGGTCCGCCGCGAAGGCGAGGCAGGCCCTCACGTCGGCGCGGTCCAGGTCCGGGAAGTCGGCGAGGATCTCGTCCTCCGACATCCCGGAGGCGAGGTATTCGAGGACGTCGTACACGGTGATGCGGAGGCCGCGCACGCACGGCTTGCCCCCGCGCTTCCCCGGCTCGATGGTGATGCGCCCGTCGTACGCCATCTCCGTCCCCCCCGCTCCGGTGTGGTACGGCGACGTCCCGGCTTCGGGGAAGGTGCCGTAGGCGGTCTGGAACTCCCGCACCCGGGCCGCGGTGCCCCGGCCGCCCGCGCCGTACACGCGGATGGCGACGGCATCGACCACGTCGTCCCAGGAGGCGTCCTCGGGGAGGCCGCCGATGAGCCGGAGCGCCTCGTCGCGGGCGCTCACGCGAACCGGGGGGAAGGTTTCCCGAACATAAGCCGAAGCTAAGCAGGTGGAGCGGGGAAGGCAAGCGTCTCGTGCGCCGCCTCCCCCGACGCGGTTCAGACGCCGGCAGGCTCGGGCAGCGGCTCCCAGGTGACGATCCGGCCCGCCATCGCCGAGGCCGCCACGGTGTAGGGCGAAGCCAGGTAGAGCTGCCCCGGCCCGGAGCGCCCCGGGAAGTTGCGGTTGATGGCGCTGATGGTCACGTCCGTCGGCTTCCGCGAAACGCCGGGGCCGGCGTTGATGCAGGCGCCGCAGGAGGGCTCGATGAAGGTGGCTCCCACCGCCTCGAACACCCGGTCGTATCCCTGGTCCTGGCAGTAGCTGTAGACCTCCTGCGAGCCGCACTGGATGTAGAGCTGGACGTGGTCCGGCTTGCGCTCGCCGCGGTCCGCGTACTCCCGGAGCACCCGGGCGTACATGTCCATGTCCTCCTTCTTCCCGGCGGTGCAGCTCCCCGCGTAGGCGATGTCGATGCGGACCTCGTCTCCCAGCTCGTCCACGTACAGGCCGTTCCCCGGGTCGCCGGGGAGGGCGATCATGGGCCGGAGCTGCGAGGCGTCGACCTCGATGGTGGTGACGTACTCCGCGCCCTCGTCCGAGAACAGCCCCTCCGTAAGCCGCTCCGCCTCCTCGCGGCTCATCCCCCGCTGCCCCACCAGGTAGTCCACCGTCTTGGCGTCCGGGGCCACGATCCCGGTGAAGGCACCCACCTCGGCGGCCATGTTGGTCATGGTGGCCCGCTCGTCCACGCTCAGCGCCTCCACGGCCGGACCGGCGTACTCGATGATCTGCCCGATGGCGTGCCCGTCCTTGATGTACGGGTGGCGCAGGATCTCCAGCATGAAGTCCTTGGCGGAGACGTTCTCCGGCTTCTCGCCGCTCACCACCACCCGGAACGATCGGGGGACCTCCACCCGCACGTCCTTCGTGATCCACGAGTTGAAGATGGCCGTGGTCCCCACGCCGAACGCCACGCACCCCACCGCGCCCGCGTGCGGGGTGTGCGAGTCCGAGCCGATGATGACGTGCCCCGGGAGCGCATAACGCTCCAGGATCTTGGAGTGGCAGATGGCCTCGGAGCCGTGCTTTCCGTGTCCCAGCTCGCCGTAGAGACGGACGCCCTGCTTCTCCGCGAACTCGCGCTGCTTCACCTCCAGCTGGTTCGCCACGTCGAGCAGGCCGAGCTGCACCCGCTCGGGCGACATCGCGTCCTTGAGGAAGGTGAGGTGGTCGCGGAAGAAGAGGATGGACTCCGGCTCCAGCACCCGCTCGTCCTCGCCCACGTACCGCTCGAAGAAGATGGCGGACATGGGGGTGACGTACTCGTGCGAGAAACGGATGTCGGTCTGCACGAAGCCGGCGTCGCCGGGCTGCACCCACGGCACCCCCATCTCGCCCTTCGACAGGTCGGTGACCCAGTGCCGCGCGAAGATCTTCTCGGCGATGGTCATGGGGCGGGGGCCGCGGCGCGCCGTCCCGGCCGGCGCGCCCAGCACGTCGGTGCCCACGTTGGAGGTGGAGGTGGCGACCAGCTGCGCGGCCGCCGCGTCCACGCCGGTGTCCGGGCCCGGCGCGTCGAACTCGCCGCTCCCGCGATGCGCGCGAACCGCGTCTTCGTCCAGGGCTTCCGCGGGCTCCGGGGCGAAGCAGGATACGGGCGGGGTGCTCACCGCGCCCTGGAGCCGCGCGACGTTGTAGTTGAAGAGGCCGCCGTGCTCGATGATCCCGCGGGTGATCTCGTCCGCCCCGTCCGTGAACTCGGAGAGGGGGATGGTCTCGCCGCGGCGGATCCGCTCGATCAGCTCGAAGTTGGTGCTGGTGAGGACGCCCAGGTTCTGGCAGTTCTCACGGTAGATGCGCTCGATGTTCTCGGCGATCACCACGCGGACCCCGGCCATCATCTCGGCGTACGGGCTCTGCTCGCGGGAGGAGCCCTTGCCGCGCCGCTTCCCGGAGACGGAGGCGACGAACCCGCCCTTCTTCACGCTCCCCTGCCGGATGGGGAACTCGCTCCCGGCCTTGAGCCCCAGGTACGGGAATTCGCCCAGCGTCTCGTCGTAGTAGTAGCAGATGTACGCCGGGGTGATCTCGTCGGTGGAGATGTTGTCGCGCAGCTTCGCGCGCACCTCGTCCGTCAGCTCCACGTCCTCTCCCTCCAGCTGCCGCCGGACCAGCTCCGGGTCGTCCACCAGGAAGAGGATCCGCCCTTCGAGGCGCACCTCGGGGGGAAGCTTCTCGATCTTGCGGGTCAGCAGCGACGGGATCATGTGAAGCCGGATGCGGGTGACAGGCTCGCGGGACGCGGCGACCGGGGCCGCGGAGGAATCCTACTGATTATGCCGCGGCGGGTTCCGCGGGGCAACCGGGGCGCTGCAAGGAGCGCGCAGCCGGTACGTGTCGTGAACGAACCGGGAGGATGGGAGCGCCGCGCCCGGGTCCGGGCAGCCGGCGAAGGCGACGCACGGTTGACGGAAAACGGCCCTGTGCGTTATGTTTATAATCTATAAGGGGCGTTAGCTCAGCTGGGAGAGCATCCGCTTTGCAAGCGGAAGGTCATCGGTTCGAACCCGATACGCTCCATATTCCCGAACTGGCGGCGGCATCGAACGTTTCGATGCCGCCGCCGTCGTTTGTGCCCCACCGAGCTACGGAGCCGGTGACGAACTCGCGTGACGAACCCTCCCGTCGCGAAACCCCCGTCACCGCCGATTCCCCTGCCGAGACCCCGCACCCGCGATACCTGCCCGTGCTGGAAGGACGGCCATGCCCCGGATCACTCCCCCGAGCGCGCATAGTCGCTGGGCGCGCAGCCGGTCAGGCGCGTGAACGCCGTGCTGAACGCGCTCGCGGACTGGTACCCGACTCTTTCCGCTACCCTGGCGAGCGGAGGGCGCTCGCGCCGGAGCAGGTCCTTCGCGACCGCCATGCGCCATTCGAGAAGGTACTGCATCGGCGGCATCCCGACCTTGCGCGCGAAGCGCTCCGCGAAGACGGCGCGGGACATGTGCGAGGCGCGCGCGAGTTCCGCGACCGTCCAGCTTCGCGCGACGTTCGCGTGGATCTCGCGAAGCGCGCGCGCCAGCGCCGGATCGGCGAGACCCGCGATCAGCCCGCGCTCCTCCCTCGCCGCGGATGCGGGGCGGAAGCGGAGCGCCTCGACGAGCAGCACCTCGACGAGGCGTTCGAGGATCAGGTCGCGGCCGGGACCGTCCGCGCTCGCTTCCTCCCCGATCAGCTCCACGACCCGGCCCAGGCGCGTCGCCCCCACCTCATCGCGCCGGACGTGGACCACCGGCGGCAGGAGCCGTACGAGCAGCTGCGCGTTCGCGCGGTCGAAGCGGAAGTACCCTCCGAGCATGCGCATCGTCGCCGGGCCCGCTTCGGCGCCATGGCGGGTTTCGCGCGAGTGGTCGAACGCGAGGGGCGTCGGGCGGAGGTCGAGATCGCTGGCGAGCGTGAAGCCCGGCGTCTCGGGGAGGAGGACGAAATCGCCCTCCCCGAGTTCGAGAGGGCCGACTCCGTCCGGGACGAGGAAACAGGACCCCTGGAGAAGGAGGCAGAAGGCAGGGTCCGCGTACCGCGCCTTCCGGATGCTCCACCTTCCGGCCCCGCTCACGACCTTCGAGAGGACGGTGCGCGGGCGCAGGAGGGAGATGATGGCGGCGAGCGGATCCGACGTCTCCGGGGTTGCCGGCTGCATGGTTCCACCGTTCTTCAGCTGGAGTACGCCAGCGCCACCGCGTCGGCACCCGCCGGGTAGCGGAGCTGCCCGGACGCATCGTTCGCGGCCCGGTACACCGCCTCGGCCACGTCGGACTCGGTCGTCACCGCCGCCGGCTGCGCGAACGCGGCGAAGATCGGCTCCGCGAACGGCGCGTAGGCCTCGGGAATCAGCCCGTCCATGCGCGATCCCCCGTTCTCCGCGAAGCGCGTGTTCGGGCAGTAGCCCGGCTCCACCAGCTTGACGCGCACGCCGAAGGCTTCGAGTTCGAACGCGAGCGACGCGGTGAACCCCTCGATGGCCATCTTGCTCGCGGTGTACACGGCCGCCAGGGGCATCGGCGTCAGCGTCACGCTCGAGGTGACGTTCACCACGACGCCCGACCCCTGCGCGCGGAATCGGGGCAGCACCGCCTGCGTCATCGCCATCACCCCGAAGGTGTTCGTCTCGAACACCTCGCGCGTCGTGGCCATCGGGGTGGCCTCGAAGGCGCCGACCACTCCGATGCCGGCGTTGTTGACCAGCACGTCGACGGGCCCGCTCGCCTCGAGCACGGCCCCGATGCTCTCGGGCTTCGTCACGTCGAGCGCCAGCACGCGGAGCCTTTCCGACCGGGGCAGGACGTCCTCGCGGGGCGTCCTCATGGTGGCGATCACGTTCCAACCCTGCGCGTGGAAGTGGCGCGCAGTCTCGAGTCCATAGCCGGAGGAGCAGCCGGTGATGAGAACGGTCTTCATGAGGTCGATTCCTTTCCGAAGGGTAAACTCGCAGCTCGCTGACGGGCAACTCCAACGTAGCGTCGCCGGCTGAGACGGCGAATAATGGATCGTCCGGAAAACGTTCGCGGACGTCTCGATCTCCGGCGCGCGATGCCCACACTCGCCGGGAGACACCGGCTGCCGCGCTCGTCGTCGCGAGTTCGATCCGTACCCGGTGCGGGAACTCCATCGTCACCGGCACAGTACACCGGCGCGACGAGCCGTTCGGCTGCTGCCCCTACCGCCCCGCCCATGCGCCTTCGCCTCCCCGTAGTCGCCCTGCTACTTCTCTGCGCTTCGCCCGCTGCCGCGCAGGACACCCTCCCTCCTGGCCCCCGGGACGCTGCGACGGAGCTGCTGCGCCTCGCGCGGGCACGCCGCGCCGTGGTCGACACCCGCATCTCCGCCTACCAGGCGACCGCGCATGAGCGTTTCTCCGCGCGCCTGGCGGTGGCGGGCGTGGAGAAGCTCATCTTCCGGCGGGAGACCGCCGCGCGCATCGACTGGACCCGCGACACCGTGCGCATCGAAGTCCTCGGCGCGCGTGAGGCGCAGCCGCTGGTGCGCGGCGGGGCGGGGCTCCCTCCGCCGGACATCGCGGGGACGGTGCCGGCCCTCGCGTTCGACCCCGCGGACGCGGAGATGCTCCTCCGCGTCGACTCCACCGAACTCCGCCATCCTCTGGCCCCGGGAAGCGAGGCGTTCTACCGCTTCTCCAGCGGAGACAGCACTTCCATCCGGCTCCCCGACGGACGCGGCGTGCGCATCCGGGAGCTGCGCTTCGCGGCGCGCCGGCCGGACCCGCGCCTCATCAACGGCTCCTTCTGGATCGACGACGAGACCCACTCCGTCGTGCGTGCGGCCTTCCGCCTGAGCCGTCCCCGCTCCGCCACGGACTCCCGGTGGTCCGTGCTCGTGCCGGAGGTGACGGCCGACCTGGATCACGTGACCATCGACTACGGGCTGCTCGACCTCCGCTGGTGGCTCCCCCGGACGCTGGTGGCGCGGGGCGTGGTGCGGATCGCCGGATCCCGCCTCCCGCTCGCGTACGAGCGCCGATACGAGAACTACCGGGTCACGGGAGACACGCTGGCGTCCGTCCCGCCCCTGGAAACGGTGATCGCGGACTCGGCGGCGCGGCCCTGCCGGCCGCGAACCTTCGGGAGCATCGGCATCTTCGTGGGCGCCCCCGCGGACTCCGTGGCGCGGGACTCCACCTGGAACGCCGCGTGGAGCCGCGCCGTCGCCCGCGTCGCGGCCGGTGACACCACCCGGGCCGGCAGGACGAAAGCCGGCGCGGCCGAGGGGTGCGACCGCGCCTTCATCGTCACGCGCGACCGGGGATCGGACCTGGTCGCCGGCCCCGCGTTCGCGGGAAGCATCTTCGACGAGGGGGAGGGGCCGGTGAGCGAGGAGGAGCTGGAGGCGGTCTCCGAGCTGATCCGGCGGCTGCCCGGAAATTCCTGGGGCGTGGCAAGTCCTGGAGTACAGTTCCTCACCCCGGAGCTGGTACGCTTCAATCGCGTGGAAGGGCTCTCCCTCGGTGTCCGGGGGGTCCTCCCTCTCGGCCCGGCGGAGGTCCGGGGCGAGCTGCGCGCCGGTACGGCGGGCGAGGTGGGCGGGCGGCTCTCCGGGGTGCGGTCCGCGCCCGGTCTCCAGGTCGAGGTGGCGGCATACCGCGGGCTGGAGGTCGTGGACGTGGCGTCGCAGCCCTTCTCCCTCCCCAGCTCCGTGAGCGCCTTCCTCCTGGGGCGTGACGAGAACGACTACTTTCGCTCGACGGGCGCCGAGCTGTCGCTCTCGCCTCCTCCCGCACGGCGCCGGAGCTGGGACCTGCGGCTCTTCGCCGAGAGGCAGGAGCCGGTTGGGGCCCGCTCGGAGCTGAGCTTGCGGGGCCTGGTCGACGAGGGCTACGAGGTCCGCGACAACCTCTCCGCCGAATCGCTGGACCAGGCGGGTGCCACGCTCCGGGTCCGCGCCTCCCGAGGCGACGATCCCGCGGGGCTCCGTACCCGCGCGGAGCTGGAGCTTCACGGCGAGACGGGAGACCGAACCTTCGCGCGGCCGATGGTCCGGCTGGGCGCCGACGGGCTCCTCGGGGGCGGCGTGGGCTTCGGCGCCACGCTGGCCGCCGGAACCGGCGTGGGCGAGGTGCCGGTGCAGCGCGCGTGGCAGATCGGCGGCGCGACCACGGTGCGCGGCCACGATCCGGCCGCACTCCGCGGAGAGGCGCTCTGGCTCGCCCGGGGAGAGCTTACCCGCGGGAGCCCCGTGTTCCGGTTCTCCGTGTTCGGCGACGCAGGGTGGGCGGGGGAACGGCAGGAGGTGTGGAACGGAAGGCCGCTGCGCGGCGCGGGGTTCGGGGTGGCGTTGCTCGACAACCTCCTCCGCGTGGACCTCGCGAAGGGAATCGGCGGGGGCGGCTGGCGGATGCACCTGCGGCTCGGCGGGGGCCTTTGACCCGGTGCGCGGTCCCGGGCCTTCCGGGAGCGCAGGCGGGCCGAACGGAGAGCCGATCCGACGTAGTCGGGCTCGCAGGTGCACCCCTCGATCCACGGGGATCGTGCTCGCTTCCACTCCGGAGCGCCCCGTCTTCTTCATCAGGGCGCTCCACCGAGCGGCTTGCGCGGGTTCGTGTGTGTTGCTATTCTGGTTACACACTCGAAGCCGGAGCAGTCCCATGCCCGTCAGCAGCCGTTTCGCCGTCGCCATCCACATCCTCGCCCTGCTGGAGAGCGGGGCGGGGGAGCCGGTCACGTCGGAGTGGATCGCGCGGAGCGTGAACACCAACCCGGCGGTCATCCGCCGCATCCTCTCCATGCTCGCCCGGGCGGGGATCACCACCTCCCGGCTGGGGACCGGAGGGGGAGCCCTCCTGGCGCGGCCGGTGTCGCAGGTCACGCTCCTGGAGGTGTACCGCGCGGTGGAGGAGGGAGGACTGTTCGCCCTCCACAACGAGCCCCCCAGCCAGGCGTGCCCCATCGGCCGCCACATCCAGACCGCGCTCGACGGGGCCATCTGCGCCGCGCAGCGGGCCCTGGAGAAGGAGCTGGACGAGCGGACGGTCGCCGACGTGATGGGGGAGCTGGAGGAGGTCGCACGGGGTTGAGCCCTCCGGCGTGCCGCAGTGTGTAACCGTGTGTGTACCATTGTTTCAATTCACTCGAACGGAGAGGTCGAGCCATGCCGAGCACCGTCGCCACACCCTCGTCCACGTCGGCGCCGTCGTACGCGCACGAGCGTTTCCACCTCGGGCCCGCGACCCACGCGGCGTTCCGCATCGGGGCGGGGCTGCTGTTCATGCAGCACGGGGCACAGAAGCTCTTCGGCTGGTTCGGCGGCTTCGGGGGGGAGCCGGGTGCCACGGCGGAGCTGGTGAGCATGATGGGGCTGGCCGGGGTGCTGGAGTTCTTCGGGGGGCTGCTCGTCGCGCTGGGGCTCTTCACCCGGCCGGTCGCGGCCGTGCTTGTGATGCTCATGATCGCGGCGTACTTCATGGCCCACGCGCCGCAGGGGCCGGTGCCGGTGCTGAACGGCGGGGAGCTGGCGCTGCTCTTCGCGTTCGGGTTCGCCTTCCTCGCCGGGAACGGGGCGGGGCCCGCCAGCCTCGACGCCCTCCGCCGCCGCGGTCGGGAGCGCTGACCGGCAGTCGCCGCGACGCCGCCCTCCGCGGCGCGGGTTGACGGGCGGGGCAGGGGACCACTATCGTTCCCCGGTTACGTCCAGAGACGGAACGGCACATATCCCCGGCCGCCCCCAGGGGCGGCGGGTGCTGCTCAGAGCAAACCCGTCGAAAGGCGGGGACGCAGAGCTACGGAGCTACCGCGGGCCGCGCCCGCAACGCTCGCCTGGCCGCCAGCATCCCGAGAGATCGGAGCTGGCGGCTGTTCGTTTTTTCCGCCCGGGCCGGTTCCTCCCGCGCGGCGTTCGCCGCGGTGCCGCAGCCGAACCGAAGCTGAAAAGGGCGAAGCCGTCGAAAGGCGGTGGCGCAGAGCCACGGAGCTAAGGCGGGAATCCCGCTACGCCAGCCGAGCCGCCAGCGATCTCCCTCCCCCCTCGCGGGGGCGGGCGCTGGCGGCTTTCGACATTGTGCCAGGTACCGACCGTGCCGCCCGGGCGCCGACGCGACCGCGTTCCCCGGCCGCGCGACGCAGTCCACAGCGTACATCGAGCAGAAATGGCAGACATCGCGATCGACCTCGGGACCGCAAACACCCTGATCCACGTCCGCGGCGAAGGGATCGTGGTCAACGAGCCCTCCGTCGTCGCCATGGAGAGGACCACCGGGAAGGTGCTGGCCGTGGGGCTGGAGGCCAAGCGGATGCTCGGGCGCACCCCGGACCACGTCGTGGCCCTGAGCCCCATGCGCGGCGGGGTGATCGCGGACGTGGACCGCGTGGACCTCATGCTGCGCCACTTCCTCCAGCGCGTGCTCCCGCGGCGGAGACTGCAGGTGAAGCCGCGCGTCCTCATCACCATCCCCTCCGGGATCACGGAGATGGAGAGGCGCGCCGTCCGCGAGGGGGTGATCGCCGCCGGGGCGCGGCAGGTCCACATGCTCTCGGAGCCCATCGCTTCCGCGATCGGCGCGGGCCTCCCCGTCACCACGCCCAAGGGGTGCATGGTGGTGAACATCGGCGGCGGAACCACCGAGATCGGCGTGGTGGCCCTCTCCGGGCTCGTCGCCAACATCTCCATCCGCGTGGCGGGACAGGACCTCGACGACCTGATCGTCTCCTTCATCCGGCGCACGCACAACCTCCTCGTGGGCGATTCCACGGCGGAGGTGGTGAAGATCGGGATCGGGTCGGCGTACCCCAACGGGGCGGAGCACGAGATGCCGGTGAAGGGGCGAGACCTGGTCTCCGGCTTCCCCAAGACCGTCTACGTCAACTCCCTGGAGATCCGGGACTGCCTTCGCGAGCCGCTGCAGGCCATCACCACGGGAGTGAGGCAGGCGCTGGAGATCACGCCGCCGGAGCTGGCCTCGGACATCGTGGACGAGGGGATCGTGATGACCGGCGGGGGCGTGCAGCTCAAGGGGATGGGGACGCTGCTCGCGGAGGAGACCCGCCTCCCCGTCCGCATCGACGAGGACCCGCTCACCACGGTGGTGCGGGGCGCAGGCTCGGTCCTCGACGCGTGGAACCACTACCGGGACACGCTCACCCACTGAGGGCGGGCCGGAAACCCCCGCCGCGTGTGAGGGGGGAACGCGAAGGGGCGGCCCCCGTGGGACCGCCCCTTCGCCCGTCTCGTACCCCGCCGTCCGGGAGGAACTACTTCACGAACAGCATGTCCCGGTAGGTCGGGAGCGGCCAGTAGTCGTCCGGGATCACCTTCTCCAGGCGGTCCGCCACGCTCCGCACCGCCGCCATGGCCGGCACCACGTTGTCGCGCATGTGGTAGGCCTTGGAGTGGACGTTGTCGCCGCCCAGTTCCTCGTTCTGCGCCACTAGGTTGTCGAGCGCGTCGCGAAGCTCGTCCACCAGCCCGTTCACCTTCTCGACCGTGCGGCGCAGCCCCCCGGCCTCCAGCCCCAGCCCGCGGGAGCGGTCCGTGGCGGCGAGCAGGTCGTTGAGGTAGCGGACCGCGGACGGGAGGAGCATGGTGCTGGCGATGTCCGCCGTGGTCTCGCCCTCGATGTTGAGGGTCTTGAAGTACTGGTCGAGGGCGATCTCGTGGCGCGACTCCAACTCCCGGTGCGAGAGCACCCCGTACTTCGCGAACAGCTCCCGGTTCTTGTCCGACGGGATCCGGTCGATGGCCTCGAGCGAGGTCCGCAGGTTCACCAGCCCGCGGCGCTCCGCCTCCCGGTGCCAGTCCTCGCTGTACCCGTCGCCGTTGAAGACGATGCGCCCCACCCGGCGGATCTCGTCCGCGAGAAGGGTGCGGAGGGCGTCTTCGAAGCTCACGCCTTCCTGAAGCTCCGCCTCCAGCAGGGTGCACATCTCGTCCAGCGACTCGGCCATGATGGTGTTGAGCACCGTGGCCGGGAAGGAGATGGACTGCGACGAGCCCGGCGCCCGGAACTCGAACTTGTTGCCGGTGAAGGCGAAGGGCGAGGTGCGGTTCCGGTCGCCCGCGTGCTGCGGGAGCGACGGGATCACCGGCGTGCCCAGCCCGAGGAGCCCGCCCTGCTTGCTGGACGTGGCGCTCCCGCTCTCCGCGATCTGCTCCAGCACGTCCGAGAGCTGGTCGCCCAGGAAGACCGAGATGATGGCCGGCGGCGCCTCGTTGGCGCCCAGGCGGTGGTCGTTCCCCGCGAACGCCACTGTGGCGCGCACCAGGTCCTGGTGCTTGTCCACCGCCCGCAGCACGGCCACGCAGAAGAAGAGGAACTGTATGTTCTCGTGCGGGGTGTCGCCCGGCTCGAGGAGGTTGGCCGTGCTCGTGCCCAGCGACCAGTTGAGGTGCTTCCCGGACCCGTTGACGCCAGCGAACGGCTTCTCGTGGAGGAGGCACGCCATCCCGTACTTCTTCGCGACCCCGCGCAGCGTGAGCATCATCAGCTGCTGGTGATCCGCCGCGAGGTTGGCGTTCTCGTAGATGGGAGCCATCTCGAACTGGCCCGGAGCCACCTCGTTGTGCCGGGTCTTCACCGGGACGCCCAGGCGGTACAGCTCGCGCTCCACCTCCATCATGAAGGCGAGGACGCGGTCGGGGATGGAGCCGAAGTAATGGTCCTCCAGCTCCTGCCCGCGGGGCGGCTTCGCGCCGAAGAGCGTCCGGCCGGTGGTCATCAGGTCGGGGCGACGGTAGTAGAACTCCTGGTCGACCAGGAAGAACTCCTGCTCCGGCCCGACGGTCGCGGCGACGTGCTCCACCTCCACGCCGAACAGCTTGAGCGCCCTGCGCGCCTGCTGGTCGAGGGCGCTCACCGAGCGGAGGAGCGGGATCTTCGTGTCCAGGGCGTCGCCCGTCCACGACGCGAAGGCGGTGGGGATGGAGAGGTAGCACCCCGCCGGCGTGTCCACGATGAAGGCCGGGGAGGTGGGGTCCCAGGCGGTGTAGCCGCGCGCCTCGAAGGTGGCGCGCAGCCCGCCCGAGGGGAACGACGAAGCGTCGGGCTCGCCCTGGATCAGCTCCTTGCCGTTGAACTCCGCGACCGCGCCGCCGCCCACGTTGGGGGTGATGAACGAGTCGTGCTTCTCGGCGGTGAGCCCGGTGAGCGGCTGGAACCAGTGGGTGAAGTGCGAGGCGCCGCGTTCCAGCGCCCACTCCTTCATGGCGAGCGCCACCGCGTCGGCGTAGGCCGGGTCGAGCGGCTGGCCGTGCTCGATGGTGGAGAGGATCGCCTTGAACACCTGCTTGGGGAGGCGGGCGCGCATCTCGGAGATGCCGAAGATGTTCGCGCCGAAGATGGACTCGATGTCCGTCAGCTCGGCCTTGCGGCGATCCACGGCGGGTCCGTTCTTGGCCGCGGGGGCCCACCCCTTGGCCGCGGCCAGGGTGTCGAAGCGGGGAGACGGCTTGGGCATGGCGGTGGTCCCTAGGTGCGGGGTGAAGAGTCCAGCGCGAGGACGCCGGTCTCCTTGATGGTCGAGAGAACGATGCTGGTCTGCGTCCACTGGACCCCCTCCCAGGCCTGGATCTCGGCCAGGAGGCGCTCCAGCGAGGAGGTGCTCTCGGTGCGGACCTTCAGCAGGTGCGAGCCCTGCCCGGTCACCGAGTGGCACTCGAGGATCTCCGGGTGCGCGGCGACGCGCTCCAGGAAGTCGGCGTAGTGCCGCGACCCGCTGATCCCCACCGCCATGAAGGCGGTCACGTCGCGTCCGAGCTTCTTGGGATCGAGCACGACGCTGTAGTGGCGGATGACCCCGCTCTCCTCGAGCTTCCGCAGCCGGTCGCCCACCGCGGGCCCGGAGAGCCCCACGTCGTGCGCGAGTTCCTGCTGCGATGCGCGCCCGTGGTCCTGGAGCAGGGTGAGCAGGCGCAGGTCGATGTTGTCGATTCGAGCCAATTCGGAGTCTCCTCCTGTATAGTTTAAGAATTATCGCGCCGCTTCCTTGAATTGCAAGGAAGGTAAGCGCGACTTCCTCGGAATGCAAGAGGGGCGGCTCCCCGTGTCGGGAGCCGCCCCTCTCGCGGCCTGCAACCTGCCGGCCACCCGGTCATCCGGGGGGCGGATATTCGCCGATGGCGTCCAGCGGCCGCTGTCCCGGGAGGGGGAGGATCACGCCCGGGTTCAGGATCCCCGCGGGGTCGAACGCCTCCTTCACGCGGCGGAAGAGGGCGACCGTCTCCGTTCCCCAGACGGTCTCCAGCACCGGGGCGCGGAGGCGCCCGTCGCCGTGCTCTCCGGCCATCGTCCCTCCCAGGGCCGCCACCGCCTCCGCGACCTCGTAGACGATCCCCTCCACCCGCCTCTGCCACCCGGGAGCGGCCACGTCCACCAGCGGGTTCACGTGGAGGTTGCCGTCGCCCGCGTGCCCGAAGATGACCGCCGGGAGGCCGTGCCGATCCAGCGTGTTCCGGAGCGCGCGGACGTAGTCCGGGAGCCGTTCCACGGGGACCACCCCGTCCTCGATGAACTGCATGGAGACGCGCCCGCCGGCCCGTGCGGCGATCAGCGGCGAGGCCGCGTGCCGCAGGTGCCAGAGCCGTTCCTGCTCGGCGGGGTCGCTCGCCACGACGATGCGGTCGGACAGCCCTTCCAGCGCGGCGCACAGCTCCGCCAGCGCCGCGTCCACCTCCGCACCTGAGCCGCGCTCCAGCTCCACCAGGAGGATCGCCTCCAGCCCGGGTCCGAGGGGGTAGCCCGGGTCGCCGCCGCTCCGCACGAGGTCCAGGAAGGTGCGGTCCAGCATCTCGCAGGTGGCGGGGTCGTGCCGCAGCACCTCCCGCACGGCGGCGCCCGCGCGCTCCAGCGAGGTGAACTCCAGGAGCGCCAGCCCCCGGGCGGCGGGGAGCGGCGACAGGCGCACCGTGGCCTCCACGAGGAGGGCCAGCGTTCCCTCGCTCCCCACCAGGAGGTCCACCGCGTCGCCGCTCTCCAGGAACTCCCGCAGGGCGTAGCCGGAGGAGTTCTTGCGGACCCGCGGCCAGCGGGCCTCGATCCGCGCCCGGTGCGGACGGAGTTCGCGTCCCACGCGGTCCAGGATCCGCCGCAGCTTCGGGCTTTCCGGGGGGCGGCCCCGCTCGGCGCGCGCGAGGGTGCCGTCCGCGAGCACCACCTCCAGAGATTCCACCCAGGGACGCACCGCGCCGTACTTCACCGAGTGCGCGCCCGCGGAGTTGTTGGCGATCATGCCGCCCAGCGTCGCGCGTGCGCCGCTGGAGGGGTCCACCGGGAAGTGGAGGCCGAGGGGGGCGGCCTCCGCGTTCAGCCCGGCCAGCGTGGTCCCCGGCCGGACCCGCGCGGTCCTCGTCCCGGGGTCCAGGCTCTCCACTCCGCGGAAGCGGGTCACCAGGTCCACCGAGACGCCCGGCCCCACGTTGCCGCCGGGCATCCCCGTTCCCGCGCCCCGGGGCACCAGAGGGGTCCGGGTCTCCGAGGCCCAGCGGACCAGGGCCGCCAGGTCCTCGGCGTCCTCCGGAACCGCCACCGCGTCCGGGGTCATGCGCAGGATCCCCGACGCCCCCGCGAACGGGGTCCGCGCCGCGGAGTCGCGGAGGAAGGCACCGCGGAACCCCGCGGGATCGTTCTGGGAGGTCTTCATGGTCGTCTCGTCTCCGGTGTCACGCGCGCCGTCGCCCGGCGCCCCAATCTCTCGCCCGCGGCCCGGATCATCAACGCTTGACACCCCCGGTGCGCGTGGACCATGTTGGGGCATGCGCCTTCCACGCCGTGCTTCGGAGCCGTTCCTTCCCCGGGCAGGGCGTCCCGCAAAACAAGAGCGCTCCCCGGCCGCGTGCCGGGGAGCGCTCCGTCGTGAGGGCCTCGCGGGGCTAGTTCCGGGTGACGCAGCTCCTGCAGAGCCCCACCACCTCCACGCGGTATCCCTGGGCCTCGAACCCGTCACCCACCTCGAACTTGGGGAGCGAGGGCACGCGCTGGTCCGGGATGTCGCGGACGTTTCCGCAGGCCAGGCACCGCGAGTGGCAGTGGTCGTCGGTCCGCGCGTCGTACCGCGCCGAGCCGTCGCCGTACGTGAGCTTGAGGGCGAGTTCGCAGCTCACCAGGGTCTCCAGCGCCTTGTAGACGGTGGCGAGCGAGATGTCGGCGATCTGGGTGCGGACCGCGGTGAACACCTCGTCCGCCGTCGGGTGCTCCGTCGTGCAGCAGAGGAACCGGTACACGGCGGCGCGCTGGTCGGTGTAGCGCTGCCCGTTCGCCTCGAGCGCGGCGCGCAGGACGGCGTCCGTATCGGACGGTACGGTTCGTGAGGTGGTGATCATGGGGCCTCTTCAGCGGTTCGTCCGGATTTCGGGGGTCCGGTCGTATCCTGACGAGCAAAGTACGGAATGCGTCATATGATGTCAACCTTCCGCGCGGTTGCTGGCGGAAACGGGGTGTTTCCCGGTTCGGTCACGCGCGGTCATCGTGTACGGGCGATACGGCTTCCAGGTTCCTGAAGATGCGGAGATTCACGAGGTTCTCGTCCGGCGCGGCCGCGCCGGCGCGCGCGGTGCTCCTCCTCCTGGCGCTCGTCGCCTGCGAGGAGGCCGAGGGGGTGAACGTGCAGCCTCTCCCGCCCCTGGAGCGCCCGAGCGCCGCGGCGCGCGCGGGGCTTCCCGAGGTCGAGGGGACCTGGCGGTTCGCCGGGTGGGAGCTGCCGGTGCGGGACACGGTCACGGAGGGGGCGGGGATGCTTCCCCCGGGAGAGCTGGCGGTGAAGACGCAGCGGCTGGACTCGATCGCGGGGGGGTACGTGCGCGACGGGCAGGAATATCCCTTCGTGGGCGAGGTCCGGCGGGACGGGATCGTCTCGCTGGTGGCGTTCGGGCCGGACGGCTCGGGGAGCATCCTCGCCGGCCACGTGGTGCGCGACACCCTGTGGGTCGAGTTCACGACCCTGGCCGCTGCGCAGACTTGGTCGTCCGGCTCCCGGGCGGCCCTGGTGCGTACGCCGGTGAGACAGCCGTTCGTCCGCTACCAGGGGGGATACGTCCGGCCGAACCTCGACTCCATCGCCGCGGACTCGACCGCCCGGGCCGACTCGCTCCGGCGCGCGGACTCGCTGGCGGCGATGGCTCCCGGGACTCCGGGCGCCGTGTCGGAGCCGGTCCAGATGCCTCCGCCCGTGCTTCCCCCCGCCCCTCCGGCGGCCGCGCCGACGGAAGAGGCGCCTCGTCCCCGCCCTCAGCCCCAGCGGGAGACCCCGCCGGCCCGGAGGCCCGAGCCGCAGGCCGAACAGGAAGCACGCAGGCGCGAGGCGGAGGAGGCCGCGAGGCGCCGCAGGGAGGAGGAGGCCGAGCGTCGGCGGGAGGAGGAGGCCCGCGTGCCGGCACCGCTCCCGGAGCCCCGGCCGGAGCTGGAGCCCCTCCGGCCGGACACCACGCGGCGCCCGGAGCCGGTCATCATCCCCTGACCGGGGCCGCCGTGGGCACGCGGGTTGCCAGGCTGCGGGGGTGGAAGCGCCGGGACCACCCTGAGTGGAGGGAATGTCATTGAGCACGTCCGACCGGGAGCCGCCGTTCGAAGGAGGGTCGCAGCCCGTCCCCAATCATCCGGAAGAGGTGCCGAAGCGAGGGCCCGGCATCGGGCAGGTGGTGACGATCGCGCTGTGCGTGCTGGTGATCGTCGCCGCGGTGATGTGGTTCTTCAAGTAGCGGGGAGACCGGAGAGGTTTCCCGGACGCAGCAGGGGGCTCCTTCGTCAATCCGCTCCGGTGGCCCGGCCGCCGGTGCGGACGCGGGTCGCACCCACGGCCGCGGTGTACGACGCTACCTGGCGCTCCACCTCGGCCGCGTCCCACCCGAGCCCGGGGACGGCCGCCATCCGCTCCGCGACCGCCCTCGCGATCCGCGTTCCGCCGTCTCGCGCCTCGTAGAAGAGGTGGAGGCGCCTGCGCAGCGCGTCTTCCAGCGTCAGCGCCATCTCGTACCGAACCACGTGGGGGACCTCCGCCCACACGTAGGGGAGCCCGGCGACCAGGGGCTCGCCCAGGGAGGGGTCGTCCGCGATCGCGGCGAGGATCGACTCCGCGTCCTCGCCGTACGACCGGGCGAGGTGGCGCGCCGTTCCGTCGGCGACGCCGGTCCGTCGGGCAACGTCGCGGATCCGGGCTTCGAACACGTCCCAGGGCTCCAGCGGCGCGCCGGGGAGGTGGAGGTCCGCCGTGATCGAGTCCACCGCTTCCACCTCGCGCTCCCGGCGCAGCAGGCGGACCGCGAAGTCCACCGCCTGCGCGGCCATCACGCGATAGGTAGTCAGCTTCCCTCCGGCCACGTTCACCAGGCCGCCGGGGTCGCGCCAGATCTCGTGCTCCCGGGAGGTGGAGCCCTCGTCGGTGGCGCCCTCGCCCCGCTCCGGCGCAAGGAGGGGCCGCACCCCGGTCCAGGTGCTGAGCACGTCCTCCCGCGTCAGCCGCGCTTCCGGGAAGAGGGCGTTCGTGGATTCGAGCAGGTAGTCCACGTCCCCGTCCGTCGCGGACGCGCCCCCGGGCGAGCCCTCGAAGTCCGTGTCCGTGGTGCCCACGTAGGTGAAGTCGCCCCAGGGAAGCACGAACATGACCCGTCCGTCCAGGGAAGACGGGAAGATCAGCGCTCCCTCGTTCCCCACCCGCGTCCGCTCCAGGACGACGTGGACCCCCTTGGTCGGCCGCAGGCGCGGCGCCGCCCCGGGATCGGCCATGCGGCGCAGCTCGTCGGACCACGGACCGGTGGCGTTGACGACCAGGTCCGCACGCGCCTCCAGCGATTCTCCCGTCAGGCGGTCCCGCAGGCGCACGCCGTGGAGCAGCGGTGCCCCGTCCTCGCGAAGGAACCCGGTGACCTCCGCGTGGGATACGACTGCGGCGCCCGCCTCGTGGGCTCCGCGGGCCACCGCCAGGGTGAGGCGCGCGTCGTCCACGGAGGCGTCGAAGTACTCGGCGCCTCCCACCAGCCCCTCGCGGCGCAGGCGTGGCTCGTCGGCCAGCACGGCCCGGTGGCGCAGCATGCGGTGCCGCCGGACGCCCCGGAACAGGGAGAGAAGGTCGTAGAGCCACATCCCCGCCTGGAGCTTGCGGTAGCCGACGGGGCCCGAGCGGTAGAGGGGGAAGAGGAAGGGAAGGGGGTGGACCAGGTGGGAGGCCAGCTCCAGCAGGCGGCGCCGTTCCGCGAGCGCCTCGAAGACAAGGCGGAAGTCCCCGGTCTCCAGGTAGCGGAGGCCGCCGTGGACCAGGCGCGAGGACCGCGAGCTGGTGCCTTCGGCGAAGTCCCCCGCCTCCACGAGCGCCACCCGGAGGCCGCGCGTCGCGGCGTCCAGCGCCACCCCGGCGCCGGTGATCCCCCCGCCCACCACCAGGAGGTCGAAGCGTCCGTCCCGGAGGGAGGCGAGGTGGTCCGCGCGCGCGGCCGGGGAGAAGGGAGTGTCCGGGCTCATGCCGGGGAACGACGCAATCGCCGGTCCTCCGGCGAGGTCAGGAGGCGTCGGCCAGGCCGAGGGCCGCGATCAGGGAATCGAAGGACACCTCGCTGTGCGTGAGAACGAAGACGCCCTCGAAGGTGGAGTCCTGGAGGGTGAAGTCGGTCTCGATCACCAGGCCGTTCGAGATCTCCCGCAGCGCGGCGTCCCGGGGGGTCTCGATCAGGTCCGGCGTCCCGATCATCACGCTTTCCCGGAGGAAGCTCCCCAGCACGCCCACGTACGATGCGCATACGATGTTCCCCAGCTCCTGGAGCGTGGAGCGCTCCAGCGGTCCCAGCTCCCCGTCCGGGTCGGCGCTGCGCCTCAGGAGGAGGCCCACCATTTTCATGGCCGTCCTCCGGCCGATCACGAGAGCGGCGCGCTCTCCCCGGTCCGTGCTCGGAGAGATCACCGGCAGCGAGATCAGCACCAGGCGCTCGTCGCCCGGGAGCGAGGGTGGGGTCGCGCCGGGTCGGTCGGCCCACTGGATCCGCGGGACCGAGATCATGACCGTGACGTTGGTCATGGTGGAGAGCGCGGTGGCCGCGTGGCCCGCGCCGATGTTCACCACCTCGCGGATCGCGTCGAGCTGCCTGGGGTTCACGCCGCTCTGCTTCATGCCGGGATCTTCGCGCGGGAGTTGGATGAATCGAATGGGGGCGAGGCGGGCGTGGGGGGAGGAGTCGAGGACGACCCCTCCTCCGGGGGCGTCACAGCCGCGGGGTCGTCACCCCTACCTGGCCCTGGTACTTCCCCCGACGGTCGCCGTAGCTCACCTCGCAGACGTCTTCGGGGCCGGCCTCGAAGAAGACCACCTGCGCGATCCCTTCGTTTGCGTAGACCTTGGCCGGGAGCGGCGTGGTGTTGGAGATCTCCAGCGTCACGAATCCCTCCCACTCCGGCTCGAACGGGGTGACGTTGGTGATGATCCCGCAGCGCGCGTAGGTGCTCTTCCCGACGCAGAGGGTCAGGACCTCCCGCGGGATGCGGAAGTACTCGACCGACCGGGCCAGGGCGAACGAGTTCGGAGGCACGATGCAGACGTCGCCCTCGAAGTGCACGAACGACCGCTCGTCGAACTCCTTGGGGTCGACGATGGCGTTGTTGACGTTCGTGAAGATCTTGAACTCGTTGGCCACGCGCATGTCGTAGCCGTACGAGGAGACCCCGTACGAGATCGTCCCCCGCCGGACCTGCGCGTCCTCGAACGGCTCGATCATCCCGTGCTCGCGGGCCATCCGACGGATCCAGTGATCGGGCTTGATGCTCATTTGGAACGTTGGAACGGTGCGGTTTTCAGGGCATCCGGCGCGCCCGAAAGAACCCCGAACGAACGAGCGGACGGGAACGGGGTACGTGGGATGGACCGAGCCGCCAACTTACGACCGCCCTCCGGCGCCAGCAAGGGCCGCGGGCGGGCGGGGTTTCGCCTTGACACTCGCGTGGCGGGCGCCGTATCTTCCCCGTCTCTCGCAAGTGAACGATTTCACAAGCCCGGTACCCGGACCGCGCCATGTTACGCTCGTACGCCCCGCTCCTGATCATGCTGGCCATTTCGGTGGTCAACGCGGTCTTCATGGTGGTGCTCTCCAAAGTGTTGAGCCCGGGCGGGTATTCCAGGGTCAAGGCCGCGCCCTACGAGTCGGGAATGAACCCGCTCGGGAGCACGCGGGAGCGGTTCTCGGTCAAGTTCTACGTCGTCGCGATCCTGTTCATCGTCTTCGACGTGGAGACCGTTTTCCTGCTTCCGTGGGCGGTGAAGATGCGGGAACTCGGCTGGGACGGCTTCGCCGCCGCCGGGATCTTCATCTTCATCCTCACGGTGGGCCTGATCTACGAGTGGAAGAAGGGAGCACTCGAATGGGACTGAACGACCAGGGCGGACTGCCCGTCCACGCCGGTGCCGGCGCACCCCAGGGGGGGATCTTCTCCGGAGCGCCGAGCTTCCTCACCACCCGCGTCGACGCGGTGGTCAACTGGGCCCGCGAGAACTCGCTCTGGCCCATGCCCTTCGGGACCGCCTGCTGCGCCATCGAGATGATGGCGACGGCCGCGACGCGGTACGACCTGGCCCGTTTCGGGATGGAGCGCATGAGCTTCTCCCCCCGCCAGGCCGACCTGCTGATCTGCGCCGGGCGCGTCACCTACAAGATGGCTCCCGTGATCCGGCGGATCTGGGAGCAGATGCCCGAGCCCAAGTGGGCGATCTCCATGGGCGCCTGCGCCTCCTCCGGCGGGGTCTTCGACGTCTACAGCATGGTCCAGGGGATCGACACGATCATCCCCGTGGACGTGTACGTCCCCGGCTGCCCGCCCCGTCCCGAGGGGCTGATGTACGGGATCCTCCTGGTGCAGGAGAAGATCCGCAACTCGCAGCCGACTTCCCGCCGCGAGTGGAAGGCCGCGGACGCCCTCCCGGAGGGCGGGTCCGTTCTCCCGGACGAGGTGGTGGACCACCTCACCGCGCCCTTCGGGAACTCCACGCGGCAGAACCGCCCCAGCGGGCTCGTTTCGACCGGCGCGGTGGTCCGCGCGTCGGACCGTCGCCCCTAACGTCGATTACCGATGGCGAACGACTCGTTCAAGAAGGGGCTGGAAGGGCTGGACGCGGGCGCTGCGGGGTCCCCGCAGGAGGAGCCGGGCGTTCCGCCGCAGGCGGGTGAGCTGCCCGCGCACCCCAGCATCGAGGCGCTGCGGGAGGAGTTCGGCGACGCGGTGCTGCGCCACGAGGTCGTGGCGGGCGACGAGCACATCGTGTACGTTCCGCCGCAGCGCGCCCGGGATGTCCTGGCCTGGCTCAAGGACGCCCCCGGCCACCAGTACGACTTCCTCCAGGACCTCACGGCGATCGACTGGGGGAACGGCCGCTCCATCCAGGTCGTCTACCAGCTCTGGTCCACCCGGAGCAAGCTGAACCTGCGGGTCAAGGTCGAACTCCCGCTGGACTCGCTCGAAATCGATACCGTCTACTATCTCTGGCGCGCCGCCGACTGGCTGGAGCGCGAGGTGTTCGACATGTTCGGCGTGGTCTTCACGGGCCACCCCGACCTGCGGCGCATCCTGATGCCGTACAACTACGCCGAGGGCCACCCGCTCCGGAAGGACTTCCCGCTGCGCGGGCGCTTCTCGCGCGCGGAGCAGACGCGGCGCTCCCTCTCGATGCAGACCGAGGATCACTACTCGCCGCGCGAACTCGAGATCGCGCACGTGCTCGGGCAGACGCTCCCGACCCCCTTCGACGAGGCCGGGTCGGCCGACCAGCAGGGGCAGTTCGGCGGAATGGGAGGAGCCGGCTGATGGCACTTCGCAAGGTCGTCTACAACGTCACCCGCAACCCCGAGCTTAGCGCCGGGGGACGCCTGGTGAACGCCCCCATCGTCCCGGTGGAGGGCGAGGCCGTGCAGGTCCACGAGGACATCGCCGGCGAGCACATGCTCATCAACATCGGGCCGCAGCACCCCGCCACGCACGGGGTGCTCCGCCTGGTGCTGGAGCTGGACGGCGAGACCGTGGTCCGCTGCATCCCGCACATCGGGTACCTTCACTCGTCGTTCGAGAAGCTCGGGGAGTACCGGGACTGGAACCAGATCGTCCCCCTCACCGACCGGATGGACTACCTGGCGCCGCTGATCTACAACTGCGCCTACGCCATGGCGGTCGAGAAGCTCATGGGGATCGAGGTCACCGAGCGCTGCAAGGTGGTCCGCGTCATCTGCATGGAGCTGGACCGGATCTTCTCGCACCTCCTCTGGCTCGGGACCACCGGGATCGACCTGGGCGCCTTCACCGTATTCCTGTACACGTTCCAGGAGCGGGAGCGGATCTACGACCTCCACGAGGCGTTCACCGGGGCCCGGATCACGACCTCCTCCACCCGCATCGGCGGGATGATGGCCGACCTTCCGGCCGGGTGGATCGAGAAGCTGCAGGAGTTCGTCAACACCTTCCCGCGCACGCTGGAGGAGGTGGACACCCTGCTGACGAACAACGGCATCTGGATCGGCCGTACGCAGGGGGTGGGCGCGATCTCGGCCGAGGACGCGGTCAACTTCGGCCTCTCCGGGCCGAACCTCCGCGCCTCCGGAGTCGACTACGACATCCGCAAGGATCGCCCGTACTACGACTACGAGACCTACGACTTCGACGTCCCCATCGGCGAGCACGGGGACATCTACGACCGGTACCTGTGCCGGATGGAGGAGATGCGGCAGAGCCTGCTCATCCTCCAGCAGGCCATCGACCGCCTCCCCGGCGGTCCCATCAACGTGGACGACCCCCGCATCATCCTCCCGTCGAAGACGGCGGCGATGAACGACATGGAATCCATGATCCACCACTTCAAGGTGGTCATGGAGGGTGTCCGCGCTCCCGTCGGCGAGTCCTGGTTCTCGGTGGAGTCGTCCAAGGGCGAGCTGGGGATGTACGTGGTTTCCGACGGGGGGTCCAAGCCGGTCCGCTGGCGCGTCCGCGGCCCGTCCTTCATCAACATCGCGGCGCTCCCGCACATGATCGAGGGGGCGCTCCTCTCGGACGTGATCGCGGTCAACGCGTCGCTGGATATCGTTCTCGGGGAGATCGACCGATGAGCGCTTCGCACGGCGGCACCGACTCGCCGCCCTCGTCCTGGCCGCAGGCCCGGCAGAACCCGGGCTTCGCGGGCGACACGGGCGAGTTCGCCACCCTGTCGGAGTCCGAGGTGCGCGGCAACGCGTACGTCGGCGTCCGCCCGCGCGACGGAGGCAACCCCGCAGTCGCGGGGACGCTCCCGTACCAGGTCGCGGACAAGGATCCCGCCGCCCCGCTCTTCGAGGGAGCGTACGGCGAGCGGGTCCAGAAGATCCTGGACCGCTACCCGGACCCCCAGGCGGCGCTCCTCCCCGTGCTGCACATGGCGCACGAGATCCGCGGCTTCCTCTCGCCCGAGACGATGGACGAGGTGGCGGTCCGGCTGGGTCTCTCCCCCGCGTACGTGCGCGGGGTGGCGACCTTCTACACCATGTACAACCTGGGTCCGGTCGGAAAGTACCTGATCCAGGTGTGCACAAACATCTCCTGCAACCTGTGCGGGGGCGACGCCGTCCTGGAGGCCTTCCTCCAGGCGACCGGCGCCGAGGTGGGCGAGACCACCCCGGACGGCCTCTACACGGTGATGGAGGTGGAGTGCCTGGGCGCCTGCGGCTTCCCGACCGCGGTGCAGATCAACGACCGATACTTCGAGAACGTGCGGCCGGAAGACGTGCCCGCGCTCCTCGAGCGGCTCAAGTAGAGACGGCGCCATGGCCTATCCGTACAGGCACCCCAGTGAGGTTCAGGTCCTCTCCAAGTACTTCGGCGACCCCGAGGCCCGCACCCTGAAGGGGTGGGAGGCCCGAGGCGGCTACCAGGCGCTGCGCAAGGCGCTGGGGATGTCGCCCGCGGACGTGGTCAACGAGGTCAAGGCGTCCGGCCTCCGCGGCCGGGGCGGAGCCGGCTTCCCCACCGGCATGAAGTGGAGCTTCATGCCGCCGAAGGGGGACAAGCCGCACTTCCTGGTCTGCAACGCGGACGAGTCGGAGCCCGGCACCTTCAAGGACCGGGAGCTGATCCGCTGGACGCCGCACGCGCTGGTGGAGGGGTGTCTCATCGGCGCCCACGCGATCCGCGCGGAGCACGCCTTCATCTACATCCGCGGGGAGTTCTTCGAGCCGGCGCAGATCCTGGCCCGCGCCATCGAGGAGGCGTACGAGGCCGGCTACGCGGGCCGGAACGTCATGGGGAGCGGCTTCGACATCGACATCACCCTCCACCTGGGCGCGGGCGCGTACATCTGCGGCGAGGAGACGGGGCTGCTGAACTCGCTGGAGGGGCGCCGCGGCGAGCCGCGGATCAAGCCTCCCTTCCCGGCGATCGCGGGTGCCTTCCGCCTCCCCACGGCCGTCAACAACGTGGAGAGCCTGATCGCCGCCGCCCACATCGTGCAGAACGGCGCGGAGTGGTACCGGCAGTGGGGGACGGAGAAGAGCACCGGCACCAAGCTCTTCTGCGTGTCCGGGCACGTGAAGCGCCCCGGCAACTACGAGGTGCCGCTGGGCTTCAACTTCAAGGAATTCATCTACGACGTCTGCGGCGGCACCCCCGACGGGCGCCCGATCAAGGCGGTGATCCCGGGCGGTTCGTCCGTGCCGATGCTCACCGCGGACGAGCTGGACATCGGGATGGACTACGAGGCGATGGCCGCGGCGGGTACCATGCTGGGGTGTGGCTCGGTGATCGTCATGGACGACACCACCGACATCGTCAAGCAGGTCCGCCGCATGGTGGACTTCTACGCCCACGAGTCGTGCGGCCAGTGCACCCCCTGCCGCGAGGGTACCGCCTGGGCGGGGAAGATCCTGCGCCGCATCGAGAACGGCCACGGCACCGAGGCGGACCTCCAGACGCTGATGGAGCTTTCGGACAACATGTCCGGGAAGACGATCTGCGTGCTCTCCGACGCCTGCGCCGCGCCGATCACCTCCTCGATCCAGAAGTTCCGCGGCGACTACCTGGCGCGGATGAAGCATCCCGAGCCGGCGTACGCAGCCGCGCGATGACGGAGAATTGAGAGCGTAGCGCGCCGACGGGAGAGAGCGAGCCGGACACGGGGCCGCGCCTTCCTCTCCCCTCATCGCGCATCGCTCTTCGTTCTACATTCAACTGAACGGAGGCCGAGGTGGCCGACCAGAACCAAGCTGTCGAGACCGTCACCTGCACCGTCGACGGCGTCGAACTCACCGTCCCCAAGGGGACGCGGATCATCGACGCCGCGGCGCGCGCGGGCGTGGACATCCCCCACTACTGCTACCATCCGGGGCTCTCGTCTCCCGCCCAGTGCCGCATGTGCCTGGTGGAGGTGGAGAAGGCCCCCAAGCTGGTGCCTTCCTGCACCGCGACGGTGGCGGACGGGAACGTCATCCACACCCAGAGCGAGAAGTCGCTCCAGGCGCGCAACGGGGTCCTGGAGTTCTACCTGGTGAACCACCCGCTCGACTGCCCGGTCTGCGACCAGGCGGGCGAGTGCAAGCTCCAGGACTACACGTCCGCGGAAGGGCGCCCGATGGGCCGCTCCCACGAGCCCAAGCGAGTGCTCGGACGCGACGACTTCGGTGGCGACGTGCTCTTCTACGCGGACCGCTGCGTGATGTGCACGCGCTGCGTCCGCTTCATGCGCGAGGTCGCGCAGGACGAGCGTCTCGCCGTCGTGCAGCGCGGGCACCGCAACGTCATCGACACCTTCTTCGACGAGGGCCTGGACGGGAACATCTGGGCCGACAACATCGTCGACATCTGCCCGGTGGGGGCGCTCGTCTCCAAGGACTTCCTCCACAAGGCGCGGGCCTGGGACCTGGACCGTGTCCCCTCGGTGTGCCCCAACTGCACCCAGGGATGTAACGTCCGGCTGGAGACCCGGGACAACGAGGTGATGCGCCTGAAGCCGCGCACCAACGAGGCGGTGAACTCGCACTGGATGTGCGACTACGGCCGCCTCAACTACTCGTGGATCAACCGCGGGGGCCGCATCGAGGCGCCGCTGGTCCGCGAGGGCGACCGCCTGGTGCCGGTCTCCTGGTCGGACGCGCTGACCCGGCTGGTGAAGATGATGGGAGCCGCGGCCGGCGAGGCGCGGGCGGTGGTCTCTCCCTTCATGCCCAACGAGGACCTGGGCGCGCTGCGCCGGGTGATGGAGACTCGCGGCTTCGGCGGCGGGGTCTTCCGGGTGGAGCAGGGCGAGGAGGTGGTCCTTCCCGGCTTCCCGGAGCTGGCGCTCCGCGAGGACCGCGCGGCCAACGTGGCGGGCGCGGAGCTGTTCGGGTTCGTCCGCGCCGGCGGCGCGGACGCGAAGGGCGGGCTGGAAGACGCGGCGAGCCACGGCGGCGTGCTCTTCGTCCTGGGCGACGAGCTGACGGACGCCCCGGAGAGCTTCGGGCGCGATGCGAGCCTCTTCGTGTACGTGGGCCACTTCCTCTCCCCGGCGGCGCGCAACGCGCACGTCGTGCTCCCGGCGACGACCTTCGCCGAGATGGAGGGGAGCTTCACCAACGTGCGGCGGCGCGTGCAGCGCTTCTGGCCCGCGCTCCTGGCCCCCGGCATGGCCCGTCCCGGCTGGCAGATCCTGGGCGTGCTGCACGCGGGGATCACGGGCGGAGAGGTGCCCGGGACGCCCGCCGACGCCTTCTCGGCGCTCGGGGAGCTGCGGGCGGAGTTCGCCGGGCTCGAATGGGACGACCTGGGCACCGAGGGGCAGGCGCTCCCGGAGCCGCGGGCGCTCGCGGAAGCGGGCGACTGAGCCGGAACTGAGGTGACGCGCCGGGGACGGCGCGGGAGCGGGGCGGCCGGCCTAACGGCAGCTCCACCTTCGGTGTGCGGGGGCGTTCCCCGCGGCCACATCTGATGCAAGGCCAACGATGATCGACGGAGAGCCGATCTACAGGATCGGAGAGCTGGGCGACACCGCCTTCCTGATCGTCTCTGCGATCCGGGTGCTCGCGGTGTTCACGGTGCTGATGGTCACCGTGGCGATGCTCACCCTGCTGGAGCGCAAGGTCAGCGCGTGGATGCAGGACCGCCTCGGCCCGAACCGGGTCGGCCCCGGCGGGCTCCTGCAGCCGGCCGCAGACGGGGTCAAGAACATCCTCAAGGAGGAGACCAACCCCTCGGAGGCCAACCGGGTGTTCTTCACCCTCGCGCCGATGCTCTCCATCATCCCGGCGCTGGTCACCTTCGCGGTGATCCCGTTCGCCGCCCCGCTCCCCACCCCCTTCGGGATCGTCCCGATGGTGGTGGCCGACGTGCCCATCGGGATCCTCTTCCTGCTGGCGTTCTCGTCGCTGGGCGTGTACGGCATCGTGCTCGCGGGGTGGGCCAGCTCCAACAAGTACGCCCTCCTCGGTGGGCTGCGGGCCGGCGCGCAGATGATCTCGTACGAGATCGCGCTCGGGCTTTCTCTCCTCGGGGTGTTCTTCCTGGTGGGGAACGTGAGCCTCCCCGAGGTCGTGTGGGCGCAGCAGCGGATGCACCTCTGGTTCGCGCTCCCGCTCTCGGTGTCGTTTTTCTTCTTCTGGATCGCCTCGTTCGCGGAGACCAACCGCCTCCCCTTCGACCTCCCCGAGGCCGAGTCGGAGCTGGTGACCGGGTACCACACCGAGTACTCGTCGATGAAGTTCTCCATGTTCTTCATCGCCGAATACGCGCACGTGCTCACGGTGTCGGCGCTGATGGCGACGCTCTTCCTGGGCGGGTGGGACATCCCGGGCTGGCAGGGCGACAACATGGCGGTCGGGCCCGGCGGGACGGTGATCGGAGCGGAGCCGGCGGTGTGGAAGACGGTGCTGACGCTGCTGGCGTTCGGCGCGAAGACCTTCTTCTTCATCATGGTGTTCATGCTGGTCCGCTGGACGGTCCCGCGGTTCCGCTACGACCAGGTGATGGACCTGGGCTGGAAGATCATGCTCCCCACGGCGCTCGCCGCGATCGTGGTGACGGCCGGGACGATCCTGGCGCTCGACGGCGCGGGGGTGGAGTACGGTCTGACCTACGGCCTGGTGCTCACCGCGGTGAACGCGGTGATGCTCTTCGCGATCCTCTGGATCATGGACCGCGGCCACGTGCTCGCCGGGACGGGTCCGGAAGAACAGCACCGCCTTTCGCGCGAGGCGGCCCGCCGGAGGGCCGTTCCCGTGGAGCCCACGACCGCCCACAGGGCATAGGATACGGAAATGGCTGTCAAGGTCCGCGTGATGAAGCGCCCGGAAGCGAAGAAGTCTTCGTACATCCGGGCCACGCTGAAGGGGATGGCGCTCACCTTCCGGCACATGGTCCGGGCCGCGGGCGACCGGAGCGAGGCGGTGATCCAGTACCCCGAGCAGAAGAAGGACATCTCCCCGCGGTGGCGCGGGACGCACGTGATGGAGAAGCACGAGGACGGGCGTCCCAAGTGCGTGGCGTGCGGCCTCTGCCCCACCATCTGTCCCGCCAACTGCATCAAGCTGGTGCCGGGCGAGGACGACCAGGGGAACCGCTATCCCATCGTCTACGAGATCGACGAGTTCCGCTGCATCTTCTGCGGGATGTGCCAGGAGGTGTGCCCGGTCGAGGCGATCCACGTGGGCCAGGACTACGAGAACGCGGAGTACACGCGCGAGCGCTTCGTGTACGACCTGGACCGGCTGATGAAGCAGCCTCACCCTTCGACGCTTCTCTGGGATCCCTCGGACCCGACGAGCGAGTAGGGAAGGGAGTCCGGCCGGAGGTTCTCCCCCGGGAGCACCTCCGGACGCGCAAGGGATCGCAACCCGAAGGGCGCCGCCCCGCCGGGGATTCGCCCAAACCAATCCGTAGAGGATGATCCAACCACTGTTCTGGTTCTTCGCCATCCTGGCGGTGACCTCCGCGCTGATGACCGTCACGCGGAAGAACCCGGTCTCCAGCGCGCTCTGGCTGATCGGCACCTTCTTCTCGCTGGCCGCCATCTACACCCTGCTGGGCGCGTTCTTCATCGGGGCCATCCAGATCCTGGTGTACGCCGGCGCCATCATGGTGCTTTTCCTCTTCGTCATCATGCTCCTCAACCTGGGGCACGACTACGAGGCGGATATCCGGGGCCACACCTGGAAGGCCCTCGCGGGCGGGAGCGCCCTGGTCATGCTGGCCCTCCTGGCACGCATGTTCGGCGGCGAGTCGCTCGTCCCGCCGGGCTCGGCCGCCGGTCCCGACATGATCGCCGCGCAGGTGGCGGAGTACGGGACGGTGGGCGTGATCGCCTTCCCGATGTACGGCGAATACATGATCCTCCTGCAGGCCACCGCGATCCTGCTGCTGATCGCCGTGGTCGGCGCGGTCGTCCTCGCCAAGCGCAAGGTGTAAGGAGACCCCGTGACTGCCATTCCGCTGAGCTGGACGCTGGCGCTGAGCGCGATCCTCTTCTCCGTCGGTACGTTCGGGGTCGTGATCCGCCGCAACGCCATCATTCTCTTCATGTGCGTGGAGCTGATGCTCAACGCGGTGAACCTGGCCTTCGTGGGACTCGCACCGTACGCGGGGATCCAGGGACAGGTCTTCGTGTTCTTCGTGATCGCAGTCGCGGCCGCCGAGGCGGCCGTGGGGCTGGCGATCATCATCTCCGTCTTCCGGCACTCGGAGTCGGTGGACATCAAGAACTTCAGACTTCTGCGCTGGTAGAGGCCACGTGACGCTCCTTTTCCAAGAGGCCGCGCACGCGGCGGCGGAGGCGGGCGCCCACGGCGCCTTCCACCCGGTCGCGCCCTGGCTGATCGTCCTCCTTCCCCTGATCGGGTTCGTGATCAACGGGGCCGCGTCGATGATCGCGGCGCGCCGGGCGCTCCCGAAGCTCCCTCCGGTGGGCGACCCGCACTGGGACGCGCACCACGACGTGAGCGAGCAGGAGGGTCACGCGCACGAGCACGGCGCCCATCCCGCCGGCCACGACCACGACGACCACCACGACGCGCACGACCACCCGGCCGGTCCGAAGCCGTGGACGCACGTGCTCCCGTCGTTCGTGGCTCCGGGGGTGCTGATCGCCGCCTTCGCGGTGGCGGTGATGAACTTCCTGGCGATGCTCGGCGCGGACGAGCACGGCCGCCTGACTGTCGAGCGCTACTTCAGCTGGATGCCGGTGGGCGACTTCCAGGTCGACGCGGCGCTCCAGCTCGACCCGCTCTCCATGCTGATGACGCTGATCATCACGGGGGTGGGCTCGCTGATCCACATCTTCTCCATCGGCTACATGAAGGAGGACCCCGGGTACCCGCGCTACATGGCGTACCTGAACCTCTTCGTGTTCTTCATGCTGGTGCTGGTGCTGGGCGCCTCGTACCCGCTGATGTTCGTGGGCTGGGAGGGCGTCGGCCTCTGCTCGTACCTGCTGATCGGCTTCTGGTTCAAGGAGAAGGCGAACGCGGACGCGGGCAAGAAGGCGTTCATCGTGAACCGCGTCGGCGACTTCGGTTTCCTGATCGCGATGTTCCTGCTGTTCGCCAACCTGGGTACGCTCAACTTCGTCGAGGTGATGGACCGCGCCCCGATGTCGCTCGCCTACGGCGGCGCGGTGGTGACGGCGATCGCTCTCTTCTTCTTCCTGGGTGCCACCGGCAAGAGCGCGCAGATCCCGCTCTACATCTGGCTCCCGGACGCCATGGCGGGCCCGACGCCGGTCTCGGCGCTGATCCACGCGGCCACCATGGTCACGGCGGGTGTCTACCTGGTCGTGCGCTCCTCGGTGATCTTCACCCTGGCGCCCGTGGCCTCGCTGGTGGTGGCGATCGTCGGGGCGCTCACCGCGATCTTCGCGGCCAGCATCGGCCTGAAGCAGTGGGACATCAAGAAGGTCCTGGCGTACTCCACCGTTTCGCAGCTCGGCTTCATGTTCGCCGCGGTGGGGATGGGCGCGTACGCGGCCGGCGTCTTCCACCTGATGACGCACGCCTTCTTCAAGGCTTGCCTCTTCCTGGGCTCGGGCGCGGTAATCCACGCCATGCACGGCGCCCTGCACGCCACGCACAACCCCGCCGACGCGCAGGACATGCGCAACATGGGCGGGCTGAAGAAGTACCTGCCGGTCACGTTCGCCACGATGGGCATCGCGACGCTCGCCATCGCGGGTGTGCCGCCTTTCTCGGGCTTCTTCTCCAAGGACGAGATCATCGGAGCGGCCTGGCTGGGTGCCGGCGGCCACTCGCCCTTCTCACAGGCGGTGCTCTTCGGGATTCCCGGCACCGTCTGGATGGGGTTCATCGGCGGGACGCTCTCCATCGCCGCGTTCATGACGGCCTTCTACATGGGCCGTATGATGATCTACACCTTCTTCGGCGAGAACCGCACGGGTGAGACGGAGCGGCGCCACATGCACGAGGGGAACTGGACCCTCTCGGTTCCGCTCATCGTGCTGGCCGCTCTCTCGTTCTTCGGCGGGTTCCTCAACGTGGAGGAGCACGTTCCGGTCGTGGAGTGGTTCGACTTCGGGCAGGGTGCGGCGCTTCACCACTGGCTCCACCCGGTGATCGCCGGCTCCGAGAGCGTGGTCCGGGCCAACCTGGGCGACCTCGGGGAGGTTCACCACGCCGCGTGGCCGATCATCCTCGCCATCGTCATCGGGGTCGGCGGCCTGGCGCTCGCATGGGTGATGCTCTCCGGGCGGAAGCTCGGCACGGCCACCGAGGAGCCTTCGTTCCGGACCGGCTTCGGGCGGGTGCTCTACAACAAGTTCTACGTCGACGAGATCTACGACGTGCTGGTGGTCCGGCCGGTGTACGCCCTGTCCCGCGTGTACTCTGCCTTCGACCGCTACGTGATCGACGGTCTGGTGGACTTCACCGGGCGACTGGCGCAGGGCCTGGGGATGCTGGCGGGCCGCGTCCAGACGGGCCTCCTGAACACGTACGCCTTCGTCATCATCGTCGGGGTGCTCGTGGTCCTCGGCTCCTTCGTGGCACTCTGACGGCAACGGGACGGCAATGGAATCCTTCTACAGTGGCTCGGGGATCCTGACCTTCCTGATCTTCTTCCCCCTCGTGGGCGCGCTCGCCGTGTACTTCTCGGGCGACCGCAACGCCCGGCAGGTCGCGCTGGGGGTGGGGATCGTGGAGTTCCTGGTCTCGATTCCGCTCTTCTGGACGTTCGACCACACGGGGACCTGCCTCCAGCCCACCTTCCGCGGAGGGGCGCAGGACATGGTCCCGGCCGCCATGCAGAACTGCGTGGCGACGCCGTGGATCCCGGAGTGGGGGATCTTCTACCGGCTGGGTATGGACGGGATCTCGCTCTTCATGATCCTGCTCACCACACTGCTGCTCCCCCTGATGGTTCTGGGCTCGTGGACGTATATCCGCGAGCGGCAGCGGTGGTACTACGCGATGCTGCTGGCGCTCACCACCGGCGTGGTGGGGGTGTTCGTCGCCCTGGACATGTTCCTGTTCTACGTGTTCTGGGAGATCATGCTCATCCCGATGTACTTCCTGATCGGGATCTGGGGCGGCAAGGAGCGTGTGTACGCGGCGGTGAAGTTCTTCCTCTACACCGCCTTCGGGTCGCTGCTGATGCTGGTCGCGATCCTCTACCTGTTCTTCAAGGGACAGGCGATCTTCGGGACGCCCACCTTCTCGTACTTCGACTTCGGGCAGCTCTCGATGATCCTGGGGCCGCGCGAGCAGGGCTTCCTGTTCCTCGCCTTCGCCCTGGCGTTCGCGATCAAGGTGCCGGTGTTCCCGTTCCACACCTGGCTCCCTCACGCCCACGTGCAGGCGCCGACCGCGGGCTCCGTGATCCTGGCGGGCGTGCTCCTGAAGATGGGGACGTACGGCTTCCTCCGCTTCGCGCTCCCGCTCTTCCCGCTGGCGGCCGCGAGCGACACCGCGATCAACGTGGCGCTGGTGCTCGCCCTCGTCGGGATCGTGTACGCGGCGATGGTGGCCGCGGTGCAGCCCAACGCGAAGAAGCTGGTGGCGTACACCTCGGTGGCGCACCTGGGCTTCGTGATCCTGGGGATCTACGCGTTCAACCTGCAGGGGATCCAGGGCGCGCTGCTGGTGATGATCGGCCACGGCCTCTCCACGCCCATGCTCTTCTTCCTGCTGGGCATGCTGTACGAGCGCCGTCACTCGTACGAGATCGAGGATTTCGGCGGGCTGGCCGCCTCCCTCCCGATCTTCGCGGGCATGCTGGTGTTCGCGGCGATGGCGTCGGTCGGGCTCCCCGGTACGAGCGGCTTCGTCTCCGAGTTCCTCGTGCTCCTGGGTACCTTCCGGACGCATCCGTTCGCCGCGCTGATCGCCGCCACGGGCGTGATCTTCGCCGCGTTCTACATGCTTCCGATGGTGCAGCGCATGGTCTTCAACGCGCTCGACAGGCCCGCGAACCGCACGATCCCGGACCTGAACGCCCGGGAGATCCTGGTGCTGGCCCCGCTGGTGGTGCTGATCCTGTGGATCGGTGTGTACCCGAAGCCGTTCCTCGACAAGATGAGCCCCGCCGCCGAGCGCCTGGCGAACGGGATGGAGCGCGCCCGCGCCACGTACGTCGCCCTCCCGCAGTCGGCGGGAGAGGTGGCGTCGATGCCTCGCTGATCCCGTAGTCGGCACTGACGACCATGCAAATGCTACTCGACTACTCGCGGCAGTCCGACTACTTCTGGGCGCTCCTCCCGGAGATCGTGCTCTCCCTCGCGGCGATGCTCGTCCTCCTGGTGGACGTCTTCCAGAAGGGGAACCGCTCCGAGCCCTCCCGCCCGATCATCCCCTGGCTCGCGCTGGGGGGGCTGGTGCTCGCTGCGCTTGCGAACGTGTACCTGCTGCGGATCGGTGAGGCGGCGCCCGCGGGGCTGGTGGTGGTGGACCGCTTCCGGATCTTCGCGAACTTCATCTTCCTCCTCTCCGGGGCGATGGCGCTGTTCGTCTCCATGGGGTACCTGGACCGGAAGGGCATCAACCGGGGCGAGTTCCACGTCCTGGTGCTCTTCGCGGTCGTGGGGATGATGCTCATGGCGGCATCGCGCGACCTGATGATGATGTTCGTCGCGCTGGAGGTGATGTCGGTGGCCATCTACGTCCTGGTGGGCTTCGACCGGATGGACCCGCGCTCGTCCGAAGGGGCGCTGAAGTACTTCCTCCTCGGCGCCTTCTCCAGCGCGTTCTTCCTGTACGGGATCGCGCTGACTTTCGGGGCCACCGGCTCCACCAACCTCGCCGTCATCGGTCCGCAGGTCGCGGACGCGCTCCAGGCCCGGAACTACATGCTCCTGGCCGGCGCGGCGTTGCTGATGGTGGGGCTGGGCTTCAAGGTCGCGGCGGTTCCGTTCCACGTCTGGACGCCGGACGCGTACGAGGGAGCCCCGACGCCGGTCACGGCGCTCATGTCCACGGGCGTCAAGGCGGCGGCGTTCGCGGCCTTCATCCGCGTGTTCGGGGTGGCCTTCGCCGGGATGTACGAGCTGTGGGCGCAGGTCGGCTTCTGGCTCGCGGCGGTCACCATGGTCGTCGCGAACCTGATCGCGCTGACCGAGGGGAGCCTGAAGCGGATGCTGGCGTACTCCTCCATCGCCCACGCGGGGTACCTTCTGGTCGCGCTCCTGGCGGCGAACACGGGGGGAGCGGCGGCGTTCCTCTTCTACCTGCTGGTGTACACCCTGATGACGGCCGGCGCCTTCGGGATCCTGATCGCCAACACGCGCGACGGGCGGGAGAGGGTCACGCTCGACGACTACGCCGGGTTCGGGTGGCGGCACCCCCTTCTCGGGGCGGCGTTCTCCGTGTTCCTGCTGTCGCTGGCGGGCTTCCCGCTCACGGCCGGGTTCATCGGCAAGCTGTACATCCTCCGTGCCGCGCTGGAGGGGGGCCTGCAGACGCTGGCCGTGGTGCTGGTGCTCGCGTCGCTGGTGTCGTACTTCTACTACCTGCGCGTGATCGTGGTGATGTACATGCAGCCCTCGCGTGAGACGGGCGAGGCGGCGCCCCTGCCCGTGCCGGCGGCGGCCCGTTTCGCGATCGGCGCGGCGGCCGTCGCGGTGGTCGTGCTGTTCTTCTTCCCTGACGGGATCGGCAGCGCCGCGAGCGGCCCCATCACCTGGGCGAGGGAGAGCGCGGCTTCGCTGGTGCCGTCCACCCCGGCGGGCCTCTTCGGCCTCAACCGGTAGCCCTCCGGACCGGGGGATGTGGGAGGAGGGCCCGGCCGGAGCGGCCGGGCCCTCCTCGTTGCATGGGGCTTGCGTGGGGATGGTGAGGGGAACCGGTGACGAGAGCTGAGGAAAGGCGAGCCTAATGATGCGTGATCGTGAGAAGCAGCCGCGCCGGAAGGCGCGCGGGAAGGACGAGGCCTCCGCGGAGGAGGGCAAGAAGGGGATTCTGGGGAGCAGGGCGGGGAAGGCGGCCGCGGGGCTCACCGCCGCCGCCGTGGCCGCGTACGGCGTCTACCTCCTGGGGAGCGCGCGAACGCGCCGGCGTCCGGTGACGGAGCTGCCGAACGCGCTCAACCTGAGGCTCGACTACGTGCCGTGGCAGGACTTCCACTACGCCTACTACTCCCGGAAGGGGAGAGGGCGTCCGCTGGTGTTCCTCCACTCCATCAACGCCGTGGCGTCGGCGCACGAGATGCGCCCGCTGGTGCGTCGCTTCCAGCGGGAGAGCGAGCGCCCCATCCTGGCGCTGGAGTGGCTGGGTTTCGGGCACAGCGACCGCCCGGAGGTGGAGTACACGCCCGAGCTGCTGGAGGACCAGCTCGAACACTGGCTCACGGAAGTGGTGCAGCCTCGCGGGGGGGTGGACGTGATCGGCCTCTCGCTGGGCGCCACCTACGCGGCCGAGCTGGCGCGGCGCCGTCCGGACCTCATCCACTCCCTGGTGGCCGTGGAGCCGGTGGGGCTGGGGGAGGACCCGACTGAGATTCCGCGGATCTGGTCGCGGCTCCTCTTCACGCTCCCGGGCGTGCAGCGCGCCTTCTACGACCGTCTCACCACGCCCGAGGCGCTCTATCGCTTCTCGCGCGACGAGCTGTTCACCCCGGAGTTCGGGGTTCCCGAGGAGTACGTCCAGTACGGCGCGGAGACGGCCCGGGTGGAAGGGGCGTCCCGTCCCCTGGACGACTTTCTCAGCGGGCGGCTCTTCCCGGAAGAGGCCCGGGAGGCGTTCCTTCGCATGCGGCAGCCGCTGCAGGTGGTGTACGGGACCGTGGCCGAGCGGCGCATGGAATCGTTCACCTCGCTCTCGGAGCTGGAGGGACGCCCCAACGTGGAGGTCGTTCCGCTCCCCACCGGTGCCCTCCCGCACTGGGAGCGCCCCGGCGAGGTGTACGAGCGGGTGGGCGACTTCCTCGAGAGGGCGGAGAAGGGGGCGGTGGCGCCCGCCTGACCCCCTGGCGGGTTCGCCCGCCTCATCCCGGGCGGGGCGGCGAGGCTGCCGTCCGCGCCCGCTCTCGTTTCCCCGTTCCGGAGTCAATGCGATGAACCCACGCCTTCCACGCCTGGCCCTCCTGTTGCTGCTCCCCTGCGCCGCGATCCCGACCGGGTGCGGGCGGGATCGCGGCGCGGAGCGCGCGGCCGGGGACACGGCCGGGATCGACACCGCCGGGCTGGGGGCTCTGGAGGGCCTCACCGCCGAGCAGATGGAGGCGCTTGCGCGTCCGCTCACACCCGAAGAGGCGGCCCAGCTGGGGATGGCTGTGGACACCAGCATCCACCTGGAGAGCCTGACCAGCCCGGAGGACAGCGCCCTGGTGGGAAGGCGGTCGCAGGCCGCCCCGGCCCCCGTCGACAGCGCGGCTCCGCGGTGAGGCGCGGCGGAGGCGCCGTCGCGTGTCGTGTTTCCGCTGGACACGGGAAGGGATGGGGGCTATCTTGGCGCCGCCCAGGAGCCGCCCAGCGGCTCACGCAACACCCTGATCGAAGGAGATGCGCGTGAAGAGCATCGTTTGCGTGAAGCGCGTCCCGGACACCGAGACGCGTGTTCGCATTGCCGGTGACGGAAGCTCGATCGAGTCGTCCGGGGTCAAGTTCGTCCTGAACCCGTACGACGAGTTCGCCGTGGAGGCCGCGCTCAAGCACAAGGAAGCCGCGGGGAGCGGCGAGGTGACGGTGGTCACGGCCGGAGGGGCGGAGAGCGCAGAGACCCTGCGCACCGCGCTCGCCATGGGCGCCGACAACGCCGTCCTGCTGAAGACGGATCGCCCGGTGGAGGGCCTGGCCGCGGCTCGCGTGCTGGCCGAGGAGATCAAGGGCCGGGAGTACGACCTTGTGCTCTTCGGGCTGCGCGCCGTGGACGACGACCTCCAGGCGGTGGGCCCCATGACGGCGGAGCTGCTGGGGATCCCGGCCGCGAGCGCGGTGACCGAGTTCTCGGTGGAGGGCGGGAAGGTGACCGCCCAGCGCGAGGTGGAGGGCGGCGTTGAGGTGGTGGAGCTGAAGCTCCCCTGCGCGCTCACCCTGACCAAGGGGGCCTACGAGCCGCGGTATGCTTCGCTGAAGGGGATCATGGCGGCGAAGAAGAAGCCGCTCGAGGAGAAGCCGGCCGCCGCGACCGACGGCGCCGCGGCCGCGAAGCTCTCCTATCCGGCCGAGCGCCAGGCCGGCCGCATCGTGGGGCAGGGGGTGGACGCGGTACCGGAGCTGGTCCGGCTACTCCGCGAAGAAGCCAAAGTACTCTGACCTCCCGAATCCGCTACCGAGAGGAGTCACATACATGGCAGGCATTTTCGCGTTCGCGGAGGCGCGCGACGGCGAGCTTCGCAAGGTCGCGCAGGAGGTCGTGACCGCGGCCCGCACCCTGGCCGACGCGCTGGGGACCGAGGTCCACGCGGTCGTCCTGGGAGGCGAGGGGACGGGCGCAGCGGCCGGCGAGCTGGGGCGCTTCGGCGCCGACAAGGTTTTCGTGGGCGAGTCCGGGGCGTTCTCCCACTACTCGGCCGAAGGGTTCACGACGGTGATCGTGAACTTCATCAAGGAGCACGGGTGCGACGCCGCGCTCTTCCCGGCCACCTCGCTGGGGCGCGACCTGGCGCCGCGGGTGGCGGCCCGGCTCGGCGTGGACTACGAGAGCGAGGTGACGGAGGTCTCCGCCGAGGGCGGTCAGGTCGTCGTCTCCCGGCCGATGTACGCGGGCAAGCTGAACGCCCGGGTGGCGCTCTCCGGCAAGCCCGCCGTGCTTTCGCTCCGTCCCAACACCTTCACGCCCAAGGAGAACCCGAAGGGCGGCGAGGTGCAGAAGCTGGACGTGTCGCTGGACGGGGCCGACTTCGGGGCCATCGTGAAGGAGATCCGCGCGGCGGCCGGCGGAGCGCTCGACGTTTCCGAGGCGCCGGTGATCGTGTCCGGCGGCCGCGGGCTGGGCAGCCCCGAGAACTTCAAGCTGCTTGAAGACCTGGCAGCGGCGTTCAAGGGGAAGGCCGCGGTCGGCGCCTCGCGCGCCGTGGTGGACGCCGGGTGGCGCCCCCACGCGGAGCAGGTGGGCCAGACGGGGAAGACGGTCGCCCCCACGCTTTACATCGCCGTGGGGATCTCCGGGGCGATCCAGCACCTGGCCGGCATGCGCTCCTCCCGCTACATCGTCGCCATCAACAAGGACCCGGAGGCTCCCATCTTCAAGGTGGCCGACTACGGGATCGTGGGCGACCTCTTCGAGATCGTCCCGCGCCTCGCCGAAGAGGTCCGCAAGGTCGCCCACTGACCGCAGGACCCGCGGTCCGGACGGTCTTGCAGGCCCCGGGGCGTCATGCCCCGGGGCCTGCTTCGCATGAGGGACGCAGGTGCGCCGTGGCGCCGTGTGGGCGGGGGTCGCCAAGGAGGCCCCCGCGGTTGTATCTTGCGGCTCAAAGGTTCACGAGGAGGATCCGGTGAACGGTGAAGCTACCAGCCGCCCCGCAGGGCCGATGAGGGCGGTGCGCGAGCGCGTCGTGGGGATCGCGGTGGCGGCGATCGTGATGGCCGCGGTCGCACTGGGCGCCAACCTCTACCTCCTCTCGCAGCTGCGGGGCGCGGAGAGCCGGGCGGTGGACACCGCGCTGCGCGCGCTGGACCGGCTCGCGGCCGAAGACGTCCGGCTGCAGTACCGGATCCGCCTTCCCGCGGGGACTCCGCTCCGGCTGGACATCCCGGTCGACGAGCGGTTCCGCGTCGACCTCAACACGCAGCTCCCGATCGACACCCGCGTCCAGGTTCCGCTCCGGTCCCCGCTGGGGACCTACAACGTGGTGGTCCCGATCCAGACCACGGTACCCATCCGGACGGAGGTGCCTCTCCGGGTCCGGCACACCTTCCGGCTCCGCACCCGGACGCAGGACGAGATCGTCGTCCCGCTCGAGGTGAGGATCCGCGACCTGCCCCTGGCCGAGCTGCGGCAGTCCCTGCAACCCTGAACTCCATGCGAGCCACGCTCTTCCTCCTGGCCGCCGCCGTCCTCGCGGGGTGTGCCTCCGACCGCCCGGATTCGGGCGCCCGGGAACCCGGCGGCGACGGCCCCGGCGCCCACCGGGTCACGCCCGCGGAATGGCGGACCGCCCCCGCCCAGGGAGTGGTCCTCCGCGGCGGCGAGGCCCTCTCGGTGGAGACCGGGCCCCACGTCGTCCTGTGGCGGGCCGGCCAGGCGCCGTTGGAGCCGCCGTACACCATCCGCGCCCGCATGCAGAAGCTCCACGGACGGCTCCACGAGGGATACGGCATCGTGTTCGGGGCGGAGTCGCTGGAAGCTCCCGAGGCGGAGCAGCGCTACAGCTACTTCCTGGTGCGCGGTGACGGGAGTTTCCTGATCCGGCGTCGGGCGGGCGCCGAGGTGCCGGTGGTCCGCGCCTGGACGACGAATCCCTCCATCCGCCGGGACAACGAGGAGGGCGGCCATCCCAACGAGGTGGAGGTGCAGGTGGGGGCGGACTCCGTCGGCTTCCTCGTCAACGGCACCCAGGTGGCGCGCGTCGCCGCCTCCGAGCTGGACGTGGCGGGGATCCCGGGCGTCCGCGTAGCCCACCAGGTGCAGCTGGAGCTGATCGAGTTCGAGGTGGAGGCCGGCGCGCAGGACGAAGAGGCGGCCGGTTGACCACCGCCGCCGAGTTCACGGAATCGACGGCCATCGGGCGGCCCCGCGTGCTCGTCGTGGACGACGACCCGGGGGTGCGGGGCGTGCTGGTGCGGGTTCTCGAGGGCGGCTACGAGCTGCGGCAGGCCACCAGCGGCGAGGAGGCGGAGACGCTCTTCGCCGAGAGCGGCGCGGACCTCGTGCTCTCCGACCTGCAGATGCCCGGGATCGGGGGGATGGAGCTGCTTCAGCGCTGCAAGGCGCGGGACGACACGGTGGCGTTCATCATCCTCACCGGCGCGGGGACGATGGAGAACGCCATCGACGCCCTCCGCCTGCAGGCCGACGACTACCTTCTCAAGCCCTTCAACCTGGACGAGGTGACGCTCTCGGTGGAGCGGGCGCTGCGGCACCGGTCGCTGGTGCGGGAGAACCGCTTCTACCAGCGGCACCTGGAGGCCCGCGTGGCCGAGCAGGCCCGGGAGCTGGAGAACCTCTTCGTCGACGCCCTGCTCTCCCTGGCGAACGCGGTGGAGGCCCGGGACGACTACACCGGCAACCACGTGGGCCGGGTGGCGCGCCGCGCCGTGGCGACCGGGCGCGAGATGGGGCTCATCGGCGACGACCTGCGGCACCTGTGGGTGGGCGCCCTGCTCCACGACATCGGGAAGATCGCGGTGCCCGACGAGATCCTTCGCAAGCCGGGCCGCCTCACGGAAGAGGAGTACGAGGTGATGAAGCGCCACCCCGAGCTGGGGGCGGCCATCATGTCGCGCAGCGCGTTCCTCCGACCCGCCCTGCCGGCGGTCCTCCACCACCAGGAACGGTGGGACGGGCTGGGCTACCCGGCGGGGCTCCGGGGCGAGGAGATCTCCCTGCAGGGGCGGATCATCGCCGTGGTGGACACTTTCGACGCCATCGTAACCTCGCGTCCCTATCGCCCCCGGCGGTCTCCCCAGGTGGCGCTGGACGAGATCGAGCGGTGCTCGGGTACCCAGTTCGATCCGGCCGTGGTGGAAGCCTTCCGCCGGGCGATGGAGAAGGGGTTCCCGCAGGATCCCGCCGCGCCGATCCCCCCCGTGTCCGGGATGGACGACGACGAGTAGACGGCCCGCGCGCCGAGTCTCTCGCGGGCGCGGCCTCCCCCTCGGCCCGCCCCGGCGGCCGTTCCTCCTTCGCTTGACCGCTTCTCCCCCCGGTCCTAAAATTCGGATTCGGTAGAAGCTTCCGAATTTGTCGAGCAACGACGCGGGGCCACGGGCCCCGTTCGCATAAAGAGGACCCGATGGCCGAGCCGCTCGCCCCGCAGTACGACCCGAAGAGCAACGAAGCGCCCCTCTACCGGGAATGGGAGGAGCGCGGCTACTTCCGCGCCGACCCCGAGTCGGAGGCGGCCCCGTACACCATCGTCATCCCCCCGCCCAACGTCACCGCCGCCCTCCACATGGGGCACGGGCTCAACAACTCCGTGCAGGACATGCTCATCCGCTGGCGGCGGATGCAGGGGCGCGCGACGCTCTGGCAGCCGGGGACCGACCACGCGGGGATCGCCACTCAGAACGTGGTGGAGCGCATCCTGGCCGGGGAGGGGAAGACCCGCTACGACCTGGGACGCGAGGCGTTCGTGGAGCGCGTCTGGGAGTTCGTGGACAGGACGGGCGGCACCATCATCGACCAGCTCCGCGCCATCGGCAGCTCGTGCGACTGGGAGCGCACCCGCTTCACGCTGGACGAAGGGCTCTCCCGCGCGGTGCGCGAGGTGTTCGTCCGGCTGTACGAGAAGGGCCTGATCTACCGCGGGAACCGTATCATCAACTGGTGCCCGCGCTGCCTCACCGCGCTCTCCGACGAGGAGGCCGAGCCCGAGGAGACGCAGGGGAAGCTGTACCACCTGCGCTACCCGCTCGCGGCCGGCGCCGACGCGCCGGGGCTCCCGCGCCTCCCCGACGGCCGGCCGTACCTGGTGGTGGCGACCACGCGCCCCGAGACGATGCTGGGCGACACGGCGGTCGCGGTTCACCCGGAGGACGAGCGCTACGCCGGCCTGCACGGGGCGATGGTGGAGCTGCCGCTCACCGGCCGCGCCATCCCCGTCGTGGCGGACGACTTCGTGGACCCGGAGTTCGGGAGCGGGGCGGTGAAGATCACCCCCGCGCACGACCCCAACGACTTCGAGGCCGCGCAGCGCAACGGGCTCCCGTCCATCGACGTGATGACCCCGGAGGCGATCCTCAACGACAGCGCCCCGGAGGCGTTCCGGGGCCTGGACCGCTTCGAGGCGCGCGGCGCCGTGGTGAAGGCGTTCGAGGCGCTGGGGCTGCTGGAGAAGGTGGAGCCGCACACCCACGCCGTTCCCCACTGCTACCGCTGCGGCACGGTGGTGGAGCCGCGCCTCTCCGACCAGTGGTTCGTGCGGATGCAGCCGCTCGCCGAGCCGGCGCTGGCGGCCTCGCGCGAGGGGCGGGTGCGCTTCACGCCGGAGCGCTTCACCAAGATCTACGAGCACTGGCTGGAGAACATCCGCGACTGGTGCATCTCGCGGCAGCTCTGGTGGGGCCACCGCATCCCGGTGTGGTACTGCCGCGCCGAGGGGTGCGGCGAGACCATCGTGTCTCGCGAGGACCCCACGCACTGCCCGAAGTGCGGCGCCGCCTCGCCCGAGCAGGACCCGGACGTGCTGGACACCTGGTTCTCCTCCTGGCTGTGGCCCTTCTCCACGCTCGGGTGGCCGGACGACACCCCGCACCTGCGCAAGTTCTACCCGAACGACACGCTGGTATCCGGGCACGACATCCTGTTCTTCTGGATCGCCCGGATGATCATGGCCGGGCTGGAGTTCATGGGAGACGTCCCCTTCCGCGACGTGTACCTCACGGGGATCGTGCGCGACCACCTGGGGCGCAAGATGTCCAAGTCGCTGGGGAATGGGATCGACCCGCTGGAGGTGGTGGACCGCTTCGGCGCCGACGCGCTCCGCTACACCGTGCTCACCGGGGGCGCGGCGGGGACGGACCAGGGGCTCAACTACGAGGACCTGGAGGAGGCGTTCGGCCCCGGCCGCAACTTCGCCAACAAGCTCTGGAACGCGGGCCGCTTCGCGCTGATGACCCTCGGCGACGCGGAGCGCGTGCCGCTCGACTCCGTGACGGACGCGCTGGAACTCCCGGACCGCTGGATCCTCTCGCGCCTCTCCCGCGCCGCGGACGAGACCACCCAGGCGATGGAGAAGTTCCGGCTCAACGAGGCGGTGCTCCGCGCCTACGAGTTCTTCCGCGGCGAGCTGGCGGACTGGTACCTGGAGATGGTGAAGCCGCGCCTCCGGGGCGACCTGGGCGAGCGGAGCCGCGACGCCGCGCGCGCCACGCTGGCGGAGGCGCTGGACGGGGCCATGCGCCTCCTGCACCCCACCATGCCCTTCATCACCGAGACGGTGTGGCAGCGCCTGCCGCGTGCCGGGGGCGACGCGGAGTCGATCATGGTGGCTTCCTGGCCCGAGCGCCGGCCGGAGTGGGAGGACGCGGGGGTGGAGGCGCGCTTCGCCGAGCTGCAGGCGGTGATCGTGGCGGTTCGCAACATCCGCGCGGAGTACGGCGTGCAGACCCAGCGCGTTCCGCTCCGGGTTGGGAGCGCCTCCCCGGAGCTGCGCGCAGACCTGGAGGCCAACCTGCGCGCCCTGCGGGACTTCGGGCGCGTGGAAGACCTCGCCTTCGAGGGTGTGGGCGAGGGAGTGGGGGCCAGCGCGGTCCTCCGGTCCGGCGCCGAGATCTTCGTCCCGCTGGCCGGGGTGATCGACCTGGACCGGGAGCGCGCGCGCCTGCGGGACGAAGTGCAGCGTCTCGGCGGGCTCATCGCCGGCACCGAGAAGAAGCTCGCCAACGAGAGCTTCGTCGCGCGGGCCCCCGCCGACGTGGTGGGGAAGGAGCGGGAGAAGCTGGCCGGGTACACGGAGCAGCGGGAGAAGCTGGCCGCGAAGCTGGCCGCGCTGGAGGGCGCCGCGTGGGCCTGATGCGCCGGGCGGCTCTCGCCGCCTTCCTGCTGGGGCCGCTGGCGGGGTGCGCGCACATCGAGGCGCCCCCGGGCGGGCCGGAGGACAAGCAGGCGCCCCGGCTCATCGCCACCCGGCCCGAATCCCTCACGGTTCGGGGTCCGTTCCGGGAGGCGGCGGTGCTCGTCTTCGACGAGCGGGTCGCCGAGCAGAGCGTCCGCAACGCGGTGGACGTGTCCCCTCGCACCAGCGCGATGCAGGTGAGCCACCGGGGCGACGAGATCCGCGTCTCGCTCCGGCAGGGGTGGGAGGCGGGCCGGATCTACCAGGTCACCGCCGGCCCGGGGCTGCAGGACCTCTTCGGGAACCGCAGCAACGAGCCCGTCCGCCTGGTGTTCTCCACCGGCCCGGACATCCCGGACACGCAGCTCACCGGGACCGTGACGTCCCGCGCCACGGGGCAGCCCGAGGTGGGCGCCCGCGTGGAGGCGATCCTCCCGGATTCCCTGGTCTACGCCATCCGCACGGACTCCTCCGGCGCCTTCGCGTTCCGGCAGATTCCCGTCGGCGAGTACTTCGTGCGGGCCTACCTCGACCGGAACGAGGACCGCCAGCTCCAGGACTACGAGGCGCGCGACACCGCGCGGGCCACGGTCGCGGTGGGGGCCACTCCCACGGTGCGCCTGCGCCTCCTGGAGCCGGACAGCACGCCGCCGCGCGCCGAGTCCGCGGAGGTCGCCGACTCCGCGTGGATCCAGGTCAAGTTCGACGACTACCTCGACCCGGCCCAGGCGTTCGCGCCCACACAGGTTCGCGTCCTCCTGGCGGACAGCACGCCCATCCAGGCGGTCGCGGTGGAGCTGGGCCCGGCCGAAGGGGGCGCCGCCCCGTCCGGGGAGCCCGCCGACACCACCGCGTCCGGGGCCCGCCAGGGCGGACCCGAGCGTCTTCCGTCGCAGTCCATCCGCGTGAGGCTGGCGCGGCCCGTCCCGCCGGACACCGAGTTCGTGGTGCGCGTCACCGGCGTACGGAACCTGGCCGGGTTGACCGGGGGGAGCGAAGCGAAGGGGAAGTCTCCCGCCGCCCCGCCGCCTCCGCCACCGGCCGAGCCCGCGGACTCCGCGGCCCCGACCCCCTGAGTGGGGCCATGCAGGCGAATACCGAACTTCGACATCAACCCAACGGAGCCATGCCCGAAGCCAGCGCAATTTCCGGCCTCCTCTCCGGCAAACGCGGCCTCATCGTCGGCGTAGCCAACCAGAACTCCATCGCCTGGGCCTGCGCGAAGGCGCTCCACGGCGCGGGGATGGAGCTGGCCTTCACCTACCAGGGGGAGACCATGCGCGACCGGGTGGTCAAGACCACCTCCGCGCTGGGAGACGTCCCGCTCTACGACCTCGACGTGCGCGACGACGCGCAGATCGACCGCCTCTTCGGGGAGCTGCGCGACCGGTGGGGGCGGCTGGACTTCCTCCTCCACTCGGTGGCCTTCGCGCCCAAGGAGGCCATGGCGAACGCCTTCCTCCAGACCCGGCGCGAGGACTTCCTCGCCGCGCACGACATCAGCGCGTACTCGCTGGTGGGGCTGGTCCGCGCCGCCGAGCCCCTGATGGGCGAGGGCGGCAGCGTGGTCACCATGAGCTACTACGGCTCCGAGAAGGCCGTCCCGGGTTACAACGTGATGGGCGTCGCGAAGGCCTCCCTGGAGGCGAGCGTGCGCTATCTCGCCGTGGACCTCGGGGCGAAGGGGATCCGCATCAACGCGGTCTCGGCGGGGGCCGTGAACACGCTGGCCGCGCGCGGCGTCGCCCACTTCCGCGACCTGCTCAAGATCAACGCCGAGCGGGCGCCGCTGAAGCGCTCGATCGAGGTGGACGAGGTGGGCAACGCGACGCTCTTCCTCGCCTCCGAGCTGTCCTCCGGCATCACCGGGGAGACGCTCTACGTGGACGCCGGCTTCCACATCACGGCGGGTTGATCCTCCCCGTGAACCCGGGCGAGTTCCCCGGCGCTTCCGGGGCCCGGCGCACCTCCGACGGCTCCCCGTCCCCGCACCCGGGGAAGGGGGGCCGTCCCGCCATTCCCGCCGTGTTCCTGGACCGCGACGGGACCATCATCCACGACGCGCACTACCTCTCGGATCCCGAGGGAGTGCGGCTCCTCCCGGGCGCGGCCGCCGCCATCGCGCGGCTGAACGCGGCGGGGATCCCGGCCATCGTCGTCACCAACCAGTCGGGGATCGGCCGGGGGTTCTTCGGAGAGGCTGAGTTCCGGGCCGTCCAGGCCCGGACGGAAGCCCTCCTGGCGGAGGCGGGGGCGCACGTCGACGCGGTCTACCACTGCCCTCACGCGCCCGGCGCCGAGCCTCCCTGCGACTGCCGGAAGCCGGAGGTCGGGCTCTTCGTCCGGGCGGCGGAGGAGCACGGCGTCGACCTGGAGCGCTCCTGGTACGTGGGCGACCGCCTGCGCGACCTCGCCCCGGCGGAGCGCCTGGGCGGGCGGGGGATCCTGGTCCGCGCGGGTGCGTCCCACGACGAGGCGGAGCGGGCGCCCGCGCACGTCGTGGTGGTGGAGGGGCTGCAGGAGGCGGTGGCGCGGGTGCTCCCGGAGGACGACGCGAATTGACCCGGCGGCCCCCCTGGAGTATATTTCATAACTGAATCGTTCCCTTCGGCCCGTGGGCCCGGAACGTGCTGCGCGACAAGCAGTTGCCGGGTTTTCGCCCCGGTATCGAAATTTCACCGTAGAGGGTCCCATGCAGACTGAGAACACTACGGCTGCCTCTCCCATCAACGTGACCGCGGTCGCGGCCTCCGAGGTGCGGAGGTACATGGATGAGCAGGGTGCGTCCGAGCAGGCGGGGCTGCGCGTCGGCGTGCTTCCCGGCGGGTGCTCCGGCTTCCAGTACGGGCTGAACATCGAGGACGAGCCCGCCGAGGACGACCTGGTCCTCGAGGCCGGCGGCCTCCGGCTGTTCGTCGATCCGTTCAGCATGCAGTACCTGGCCGGGACCGAGATCGACTACGTCTCCACCTTCCAGGGTTCCGGGTTCACGTTCAACAACCCGAACTCGAGCGGCGGCTGCGGCTGCGGCAGCTCCTTCACGGTTTGAGGCGGCCCCACGCTCCGGGCTCCGCAGGGGCCCCCGGACATTCCGGGGGCCCCTCTCCGTATCCGGCGGCCCGGCCGCGCCGGCTGGGGCGGGGCGTGCGCCTCGCAGTCGCGCTCGGCACCCTTCTGGCGGCGGCATGTGCCACCCGGGCGGTGCCGGTCGCGGCCGGGCTGGACGAGCCGTTCCGGGTGTCCGTCGGGGGAAGGGCGGTGCTGGACGGCGGTCGCCTGGCCGTGGACTTCAGGGGCGTTCCCGCCGACTCGCGCTGTCCCACGGACGTCCTGTGCGTCCGCGCGGGGGAGGCGACCGTGGCACTCCGGCTCTCCGGGCCGGGTCTCGCGCCGGCGGACCTCGAACTCCTCACGGTTCCCGGGCGCGACTCGGGGGAATTCGGCGGCTACCGGGTGGAGCTGCTGGGACTTTCACCCGAGCCGACGAGCGCCGGCGTGCCCCCGGACGCGTACGTCGCCGTCCTCCGGGTGCGCCGCGGGTAGCCCCCCGCGAGAATGGACGCCGGGCGGGGTTGTGGGCAAGTGTTTGGGGTTCATGGGATTGTGCGGGTTTCGGGGGCGTCGGGAAATTTGCCGGATCGCGAAGAATTCGTTATAATTACTTGCTTTTTGCGAGGCGCACGGTGCGTCCGCATCCCGCGACAACGAGGTGAGCCTTGATCCAGGTCTCCGACGTGCTCCGGACTCCGCTCGATTACGCCCGTCTGTCGCGCGAGGAACTGCGGGACAGGATCCTCCGTCGCAAGGGGGAGCTGAACGCGGTCATCCTGGGGCACAACTACCAGCGCGTGGAGATCCAGGAGGTGAGCGACTTCCTGGGCGACTCCCTTGGGCTGTCGCAGGAGGCGGCGAAGACGGACGCCGACGTGATCGTCTTCTGCGGCGTGCACTTCATGGCCGAGACGGCCAAGATCCTCTCTCCGGAGAAGACGGTCCTGATGCCGGACCTGCGCGCCGGGTGCCCCATGGCCGACTTCGTCACCGGGGAGTCGCTCCGGCGGCTGAAGGCGCGCTTCCCGGATGCGGCGGTGGTGGCCTACGTCAACAGCACGGCCGAGGTCAAGGCCGAGTCCGACATCTGCTGCACCTCTGCCAACGCGGTGCAGGTGGTGGACTCCATCCCCCGCGACCGCACCATCCTCTTCGTTCCGGACCGGAACCTCGCCCGCTACACGGCGGAGAAGTCCGGCCGGCCCTTCGTGATCGCCGGGCAGGAGACGGGCGAGCCGGAGCCGGGGAGCATCGTGGCCTGGGACGGCTACTGCTACGTCCACGACGACCTGGTGCTCGACGAGCTGGCTGCGGCGAAGCGGAAGCACCCGCAGGCGCGGGTGGTGATCCACCCCGAGGCGCGGGCCGACCTCCTGGCGCAGGCGGACTTCGTCACCTCCACCTCGAAGATGGTGGACCTCGCCGAGCAGCACGACGAGCTGATCATCGGCACGGAGCGCGGGCTGATCGACCGGCTCCGCCAGCGCTTCCCGGAGAAGACGCTGATCCCGCTGTCCGGTGCCGCCATCTGCGGCAACATGAAGATGAACACCCTCGCCAAGCTCGCCTGGTCGCTCGACCACATGGCCCACGAGGTCGTGCTGGACGAGGAGGTGCGGGTCCGCGCGGAAACCTCGCTCGCGCGCATGCTGGACCTCTCGGGCGGGTGGCGCGCCCCCACGCCGGAGGAGGAGGCCCTGGAGGAGGCGGGGCTCCGCGGGAGCGGCTGCGGGTGCGCCTGACCGCCGGGCGCGAATGAAGCGAAGGAGGCCGGCCCGGAAGGGGCCGGCCTTTTTTCATCATGAGTCATCCCGAACTTTGGAAGTGAGGTAGGAGAGGAGTTCGGAGGCTCAGGCAGAGGAAGCAGATGGCAGCACGCAGGCGGTAGAGCGGAGTCGAGACCTCTCGGCTCCGCTTTCCTGT